>MDTG01297780.1_pt1 | contig 12062 bp, 11 predicted proteins | sample 811421 | NCBI WGS metagenome assembly MDTG01 (sample SAMN05326645, study PRJNA326480) | marine metagenome | isolation source: seawater | place: Pacific Ocean: South East | collected 2011 | reverse complement strand
TCCAATCTTTTCTGGTAACTTAAACAATCTAATTGCATCATCAAGCGATATTGAATCAATGTTCTTTTTTTGATCAGGTGTCAATGCTGCCCATTTTGGTTTTTCTTCATCTTCTTTTGTGCCCATTTGAATTGTTGGTCCATATCTAGTTAGTCTTACGGTCACAGGCCTTTTTGTTTCTGGATGGATTCCTAAGTCCTTAAGTTCTCTTTGTTCAGAGATATCAACAGTTTTAATTTTCTCATCAAGATTTTCCTTAAATGGTTTATATGTTTTTTCAACACATTCCATATATTGTTTTTCGCCATTTGCTATTTTATCTAAATCTTCCTCAAGACGGGCAGTAAAATCATAATCAACTAAGTCATCTCTAAAATGATTTATGAGAGTCTCATAGACAACCTTCGCCAATGCTGTTGGCTGAAAATTACTTTTTTCTGGATCAACATAATTACTCTCCATTATTTTATTAATAATAGTCACATATGTTGACGGTCTTCCAATACCCAATTCTTCCAGTGCTTGTATCAAACTTGCTTGATTATATCTCGCCGGAGGCTGAGTAAACTTTTGTTCCGCATTAACACTATCAAGATTCAATTCATCATTTATTTTTAAGCTTTCTAGTATTTTTTTATTCTCTTTTTCTTTTTCATCATTATCGCTGAAACTATAAACTTCTTTGAAGCCAGCAAACTCTAGATATGAACCAGAATATTTGAATGTGAAATCATTTTCCATAGATAGGTCTATTGATACTGTTTTGCTAATAGAGTCTTTCATTTGGGATGCTAACGTTCTTTTCCAGATTAAATCATATAGCTTAAAATCATTTTCTTCGAGATACTTTTTCACAGCACTAGGTGTATTTGACATAGATGTAGGCCTTATTGCCTCATGGGCCTCTTGTGCATTTTTTGATTTACCTTTGTATATTCTTACTTGATCCTCTGCGAGTGTTGGGTAGTTTTTTTTAAGATATGATGAAATATCTGATAAAGCATCTTTTGACAAGTTTGTTGAATCTGTTCTCATATAACTTATCAAACCAACGGGTTGCCCACTCCCTATATCCATCCCTTGATAGAGTCTTTGTGCTATTGCAGAGGTTTGTTTAACAGAAAGCCCAAGACTTGTATAAGCGGTTTGTTGCAAAGATGCAGTTGTGAATGGGGCCTTAGGTTTGGTTTTTCTTTGACCATTTTTTATATTGGATACTTTTACATTTTGATATTTTTCTATTTTTGATCTTATCTCTTCAGCGCTTTTAGAGTCATTTATACTTGTAATATTATCTTTTTTTATTTTCTCTCCATTAATTTCTATTAATTCTATTTCTATGTTTCTATCATTATTTGAAACGCTTGCAGACAAATTCCAATACTCTTGTGGATCAAATGCATTTATTTTAATTTCACGTTCTACGATTAGTCTTAATGCCGGGCTTTGGACTCTTCCTGCTCTTGCATCACGACTCACCTTCTTCCATAAAAATTCAGAAATATCATAGCCCATTAAGTAATCAAGAGTCCTTCTAGCTAAATATGCATCCCACTGACAAATAGATATTGTTCGTGGATTTTTTAAAGCATCTATTACTGCATTTTTTGTAATTTCATTGAATACAACTCGATGCGTCTCTTTACCTTTTAAGAATTTTGCTTTTTCTAAAATATCATATAAGTGTTTTGATATTGCTTCACCCTCTCTATCCGGGTCAGTCGCAAAATATATTACATCAGCATCTTTCGTATATTTTTTGATATCATCAATTACAGACTTTTTATTATTTGATACCTTCCAAACTGGCTTAAATCCCTTGTCTACATCAATCCCCTTTCTTGCAGAAGAAACAAGATCTCTTACATGACCAACTGATGCAACGACTTTAAAATCTGGGCCAAGAAATTTTTCAATACTCTTAACCTTTGTTGGTGACTCTACTATCATTAAGTTTTTCATAGCTAACCTAGGCTTAATTATTCTTTTTTTTACTTTATACTATCAAAATAACAATAAGTACAAGACATTAGGTTAAAAAAATGACTTTGAGAACGATATTGCGCTATCCAGATAATAGATTAAGACAGCTTTGTCCTGATCAGACTGAATATAATAATGAGTTGAAAACACTAATATCTGATATGTTTGAAACTATGTATCATGAGAAAGGTATTGGTCTGTCAGCAATACAAATTAATATAATAACAAGAGTGATAACAATTGATGTCTCGAAAGATAGAAATGAAAAGATTATACTTATTAATCCCATTATCTTGGATAAAAGAGAACCTATCGTTTTTGATGAGGGTTGTTTATCTGTTCCTGGATTCTACGAAAAAGTTGATAGATATAATTATATTAAATACCAAGCTAATGATATTAAAGGTAAGCCGTATGAAGCTGAAGCCACAGACTTGCTGGCTGTATGTATTCAACACGAGATTGATCATCTTAATGGAAAATTGTTTGTTGATTATCTATCTGACATGAAAAGATCAAAGATTGAGAAAGGCCTTATTAAGCAAAAACAAAATCCAGAATCGAGTAAAAGATCGGAGAACCCGTATATAAAGTGACTAAGCTAAAGATAATTTATTTTGGAAGCCCTTATTATTCAGTATCACTACTAAAAAAAATTATTAGCTTAGGACATCAAGTACCCTTAGTAATATCACAGGGCTCAGAGAAGACGAGAAGAGGGAAAATAGTCCATACATCAATATATGAGTTTTGTGAAAAAAATAAATTGAGATGTATTACGCCTGATCAATTTAGCAATCCCGTTGAAGATGATATTTCTAGTATCAAAGCTGACCTCGGTATCGTTTATGCTTATGGGAAAATAATTCCACAATCCATTATTGATACTGCTGAGTTCGGTATTATGAACCTTCATTGCTCACTTTTGCCGGCATATCGTGGTGCTGCCCCCATTCAGCATGCATTAATAAATAATGAAACTACAACCGGTGTGACTTATTTTGAAATAAATCAAAAACTGGATGAAGGAAAGATGATATTGAATAAGGCATATACTATCAAAGAATCAGACAATTGTACTACTGTTCAAGATAATCTAACAAACATAGCTATTGAGTGTTGTTCAGAAGCAATTGATAGAATGTGTGCTAAAGAATATATCCAAAGTACATTCATCAAAAAGCCAACTTATGCAAAAAAAATATTGAAAGAAGATGCATTCTTAAATTGGGATATGAGTATACGATTAATATTTAATACAATAAGGGCACTCCATTTATGGCCAGTGGCACGAATTGAACTCTATGGAGACAAGGTAAAAATACTTGATGCAAATTGTATAGAGAAAAAACATAAACATAAAGCAGGCACTGTAGTCAGTTTCAATAAAAATGAATTAGTAATAGCTGCGAAGGAAGGTTTTCTTTCTATTTTAAAGCTCCAGCTTGAGGGTAAAAAACCTATTACAAATAGAGATTTATATAATTCAAATTATTCTATTAAAAAAACTCTTATAAGTAATTGCGTTAATATTTCATATAAATCATTATAATTTAAATATTTTATGATGTAGAATTATCAGCAGACACATCTATGAAAAAGATAGCAGTATTAGGCGGAGGACAAGTAGGTTCCTCTTTAGCAAAAATTCTTACCGATGATGGAAATGATATAACTCTTATCGATACCGATATATCTGTACTCGAAGACCTCCAAGAAGATAATGATATAAAAACTATTCATGGCAATGCATCATCCCCATCAATTTTGGAACAAGCTGAGGTAAATGATTGCGACATTCTAATTGCAACTACAGCAAGTGATGAAGTTAATTTGGTCTCTTGTCACTTAGCGAAAAAGATGTTTAATGTGCCCACTGTGATAGCAAGATTACGAAACTCAGAATTTCAAGTAAGTACATCTGGCTTTGATTTAGATTTATTTTCTATAGATTCTATTATTAGCCCGAGTCAATTAGTTACAGATTTTATAAAAAATATTATTGAACACCCAGGCGCATTTCAAGCATATGATTTTGCCGATGGAAAGCTTCAAGTCATTGGAGCTACTGTTTTAAAAGATGGACCACTTTCGGGGCGTAAACTATCAGAATTTAAAAATCATCTACCGAATGTAGATGTAAAAGTAATTGCGCTATATAGAGATAGAAAAATTCTACCTGTAAATGGAACTACTATTATTGAAGCAGGCGATGATCTATTCTTTCTTGCAACAGAAGAAAATATGAGATTCATGAGCGAATTAAGCAAAAATCAGTCACGCATCGAGAATATTATGATTGCAGGAGGAGGAATTGTTGGTCTGACATTAGCCGCTAAACTTTCACAAAAATTCTCAACGAAAATTATTGAAAAAGATTTAATTAGATCCAAATATCTATCAGAGTCTTTAGAGGATACAGTTGTTCTAAATGATGATATTTCAGATGAGTCTCTATTAGATAATGAGGGAATTGAAGAAGTGGATTATTTCTGTAGTGTCACAAATGATGATCAGATGAATATTTTATCAGCAAAACTGGCAAAAGATTTAGGAGCAAAAAAATCGATAGCAATCATCAATAAGCTCTCATACAGAAAACTTGTATCTAAAGAGATTGATGTAGTTGTATCTCCTGAGGATGTAACTATTGGTTCCATATTAGCTTCTGTAAGAACAAGTGATGTGGTCAAAGTTCATTCTTTGGGCTTTGGAGAAGCAGAATTATTGGAAATTATCATTCATGGTGATAATAAAACATCAAAAGTTGTTGGCAAAAAAGTATCATCATTAGAATTGCCATTAGGTTGTAGAATTGGTGCCATCTACAGAGAAGGAAAAGTTATTTTATTAAATGAAGATGCAAGTATACAAAGTAATGATCGATTAATTATTTATTTACTTCATAAAAAAGATTTTTCTAAGCTTGCTAAACTACTACAAGTAAGCATTGGTTTTTTCTAAATGAATTATTATCAGATACTTAAAATAACTGGCATTATCCTATTAATATTCAGTTTTTTCTTATTAATACCCTTGATATCATCTTTTTATTATGCTGAAAGCATAGACAATTTTCTACAATCTTTTTTGATAGTTTTTTTCTCTGGATTAATTACATACTTTCCTAATAAAAAAGAAAAGTCACAAATTAAAATTAAAGAGGGGTTTCTTATAGTCGCAATTTTTTGGTTCGTATTAAGCATCTTTGGTTCTGTACCTTTTATTTTAGATAAACAACTGAACCTTAGCTTTATAGATGCTATCTTTGAATCAACCTCTGGATGGACTACAACTGGAGCAACCGTTATAACTAATATTGAAGAGTTAAGCAGGCCACTTCTTCTTTATCGCCAATTACTCCAATGGTTGGGGGGTATAGGGATAGTTGTTCTCGTCTTAGCTATACTACCTATTTTAGGTGTAGGCGGAATGTATCTATATAAAGCTGAAACATCGTCACCAATTAAAGATAATAAATTATCACCGAGAATTACTGAAACCGCTAAAAGTTTATGGGGCGTTTACCTTATCCTAACAATCATATGTATGATCTTTTATAAACTTGCTGGTATGAATTATTTTGATGCTATCGGTCACAGCTTCTCTACAGTTTCTATAGGGGGATTTTCTACACATAATGAAAGTATAGGGTACTACTCAAGTGATTATATAAAAATAATATGTATGGCATTCATGTTTTTATCTGCATTAAATTTTGTTCTACATTTTCTATTTTATAAAACAAAATCTTTTAATAATTATTTTTTAAGTTCTGAAACAAAAACATTTTTAGCTATAATTATTGGCCTAATTTTTCTAGTGTTCCTTTTTTCAATAGGAGGAAGATTATCATCAATTAATAATATAGACTTAGTGTTCCATGTATTATCTTTCGTAACTACCTCTGGTTTCACAGTAACAGATTATAATACATGGCCCTCGTTCATTATTACACTGATATTCTTATCCAGTTTTATAGGCGCATGTGCAGGATCAGCCGGTGGAGGTATGAAAGTTATAAGAATAACTATTGCTCTTAAGTCCATTAAAAAACAATTATTAAAAGTAATACATCCTAAAGCTCAAATATCGATAAAAGTGAATGATAAAAAAGTAGAGGATGTAACTATTGAGACTATTTTGTCATTTATAATTTTGTATATTGTCATATTCTTTATATCATCGCTATTAATTATGATGTCAGGACATGATTTGATAACATCTTTTTCTACAACTGCTGCGTGCATTAATAATCTAGGACCTGCTTTAGGCGATGCTTATGGAAACTATGCAGCACTGAATGATTTTTCTAAATCATTGCTTTCATTGATGATGATTGTTGGAAGACTTGAGATTTATACATTCATTATTTTGATAACTAAATACTTCTGGAAATATTAGCTGTATGTCAAAACCTTTTATATCAAAAAATAACCCATTTGGTGAATCTGAAGTAAATGGAGAGATGTTTCACTTTAGATACTTATATCCGAAATATTGGCTTACATGGAGTTTCCTCGCATCAAGCTTTTTAATTGCATACTTACCAAAACACCTTAGAATACTTCTGGGTGAATTGATAGGTAAAATTTTATATAACTTTGGAAAGTCTAAAAAAGCTATTGTTGATATAAATCTTCGCTTAACATTCAATGAACTGAGTTCAGCAGACAGAGTAAAGGTATCTAAGTTATTTTTTAGAAATCTTGGGCATATGTACATTAATTTGCCGTTACTTTGGTGGAAATCTGATAGTGTATTACAAAAAGTAATAGACAAAAAAGGTTTAAACTTAATAGATAACTATTTAAAAAAAAATCAGAGTGTAATTTTATTAGCACCACATACACTAGCATTAGATTTTGGTGGGCGCGCATTATCAAAATATGCTTTATTGAGCATGTATAAACCATTCAAAAATAGCCTTATGAATTGGTTCATTGGTAGATCAAGAAGTAAAGATACTGATAAAGTTGTAGTCTATCCTCGTGATAAGTTACGCATGAAAAATATTATTAGAAAAATGAGAAAACCAAGCATTCTCTATTTACTTGCAGATGAAGATATAAGTAGGGAAGATTCAATATTTTCTAATTTTTTTGATACTCAGAAAACTGCACTTAAGTCAGTTAGTAAACTTGCTAAAATCACAAAATCAAAAGTGCTACCTTGTATATGCACTTATAATATTCAAAGTCATAAGTACTTCTTTGAGGTATTTCCTGAACTCGAAAACTTTCCTTCAGACAACCTTGAAGAAGACTGTAATAAAATTAATTCGGTACTAGAGAATCAAATCATGGTTGATAAATTACAATACATGTGGACACTTAGGATTTATAAAAACAGACCTGATGGAAGCGATATTTATAAGATATAATTGCTTATGGATTTTTATAATATTAATAAGCCTTTTGGTATTCATCGGATTAAAGTTAGCGATATCCATGATTTATATATAGAGGAGTATGGCAATAAAAAAGGTATTCCATTAATATTCTTGCATGGAGGCCCTGGCGCTGGATCATCTCCAATTTATCAAAAATACTTCGATCCTGAGAAGTATCATTTGATAATGTTTGATCAAAGAGGTTGTGGAAAGTCAGAACCTTATGGAGAAGTTTCTCAAAACTCAACACAAGACCTAATAGCTGATATAAGTTCTATTTTAGATTATTTTGAAATAGAAAAATCACATATTTATGGAGGATCGTGGGGGTCCACATTAGCACTATTGTATGCTGAAGCTTGTCCGGAAAGAGTAATCTCCCTAGTACTAAGAGGCATATTTCTATGTAGAAAAAATGATATCCAATGGTTTTATCAGTATGGTGCTTCTGAGATTTATCCTGTGTATTGGAAAGATTATATATCTATAGTAGACAAGTTAAAAACTGATGATATTTTGTCAGAGTATCACAAAATGATATTCTCTGATGATGATCAAGTCGCGAATAGAGCGTGCAAAGAATGGTCATTATGGGAAGGCAAATCTTCTTGTTTATATCCGACTGCTAATGTGATTGATGCGTTTGATGAATGCTCGATATCTCTTGCTAGAATAGAGTCTCATTATTTTGTAAATAATTGTTTTATTGAAGAGAACCAAATTATAAAAAACATAGAAAAAATTTCCGACATACCATGTATAATTGTACATGGTCAATATGACATGGTGTGCCCTATCAGACAGGCATATGATCTTAATCAAGTCTATCCTAAGTCTAGACTAATCGTTGCTAAGGACGCGGGCCATTCACTTTTAGAGCCAACAATCAGTAAAGAAATATTTAATATTTTCAATGAACTTGTTATTTAAAATCATAATATCTCTTCTAATACTCCCAACTATTATTCATTGCACTCCTTTATATACTCCAGATAAAACTAGAGAACTAATGATTTATGAGCAAAACTTAAACGTAATATTTGATGGAGAGCATCGTAATATTAACTATAAATTTGGCAAATATTCAATACTAGAAATACATAATGAAAAACATCAACATGCATTATTATTTTTACATGGAAGAGGGCTGAATCCGAATGAACAAAATTTAGCATATCCGTTAAGAGTTGTAATGAGTGATTCATTAAATACATATAGTATTCAATTACCAGTATTAAAAAAACAATCTACATATTTGGAATATACAAAAATATTTTATGATTCAGATGAAAGAATATTATCTGCACTTGAACATATATATAAAAATAATAAAAAAGTAATAATAGTTGCTCATAGTTGTGGCGTGCACATGCTGATGTCATTTATAAAAAATAAAGGCCTTCCTAATAAGATAAGCTCATTAGTTTTAATAGGAAGTGGAGCTGTTGATAAAGGACAGAAGCCCATTTATGAATATCCTTATGAGAAGATAAATGTTCCAACTCTAGATTTATTTGGTGAAAATGATTTCAACTTAGTTTTAAAAAATGCAAATAAAAGAAAGGAACTAATTACAGAAACTAGCAACAGATCACAGCAAATTGAAATTGAATCTTCAGATCACTACCATACTGACAATAGTGAGAATGTCATAACTATTGTAAAGAAATGGCTAAATAATCAATAATATATTAATATATGGCATGAGAAAAATTCAAGAAAGTAGAAAAACAAAGGAAACAGATATTACACTTTCTCTAAATCTAGATGGTTCGGGAAACAGTAATCTTTCTGCAAATTTGCCTTTTTTAGAGCACATGCTTGATCAAACAACTCGTTACTCTTCTATAGATCTTGAATTAGATGCTAAAGGAGACCTTGAGATAGACGCTCATCATACTGTAGAAGATATTGGTATTACATTAGGAACTGCTTTTGATAAAGCTCTTGACGATAAAAAGGGAATTCATCGATTTGGATATGCTTATATCCCTCTTGATGAAGCTTTGTCAAGAGTGGTGATAGACTTTTCAGGTCGTCCTGGTCTCACATATAATGTAACCTACCCAAGGGCAAGAGTTGGCGAATTTGATATTGAACTTTTGAGTGAATTTTTTCATGGCTTTAGTAATCATGCTAAGGCGACTATTCATATTGATAATATTAGAGGAAAGAATGCACATCACATAGCTGAGACAATATTTAAAGCGTTTGGTAAAGCCATTAAGATGGCTGTTTCTTTTGACGAAAAAAACATAAATAAGATTCCGTCTACTAAAGAATTTCTTTGATGAAAAATATTGCTGTCATAGATTATGGGATGAGTAATCTCCATAGCGTTTTAAAATCATTTAAAAAAGTTATCAATAAAGACTACAAACTTTCCATAGCATACTCTTCAAAAGACATTAAAGATGCATCAATACTAGTTCTACCCGGACAGGGAGCAGCTAATTCATGTTTAGAGAAGCTTGCCTCGGATTTTCCTGACCTTAAAAAACATATTATGAACAAGCCTTTTCTTGGAATATGCCTTGGGTTTCAAATATTATTTGAAAAATCATATGAGAATGGAGGCGTTAATTGTTTATCTATGATAGATGGAGATGTAAAAGATTTTAGAAATTCTATTAAGAATGATATTAAAGTTCCACACATGGGTTGGAATAAAGTAAAACAAAAATATAATCATGTTCTTTGGAAAAATATTCCTGATAAATCTTTTTTCTATTTTGTTCATAGCTATTACGCACAGGCAAATAGTGAACTTAATATATTCTCAGATTCTGACTATGAGATAAATTTTACAACATCTATACTGAAAGATAATATTTTTGCTTGTCAATTTCATCCTGAAAAAAGTTCTAAGTATGGCTTACAACTCTTATCAAACTTTATCAACTGGACAGAAGAATTAACATGATTATATATCCTGCAATAGATATTATAGACGGAAAATGTGTTCGACTTTCAAAAGGGGACTACTCTTTAAAAAAAGTATACTCAGATAATATAGAGGATACTGCAAAGAATTGGATTAATAATGGGACAAGGTTTCTACATATTGTAGACCTTGATGGCGCTAAGGTTGGTAAACCTATTAACATACAAAATATTCTTGATATTAGAAAATCATTTCCAAATATATTCCTACAAGTTGGGGGAGGAATAAGAACTATAGATACCATAGAAAAGTATCTTAGCCACGGAGTAGATAGAATTATACTTGGTACAAAAGTTTTAAAAAATAAAGAATTTATTTTATCTTTAGAAAAAGTTCATAGACATCATATTGCCATAGATATTGCTGTTAAAGACGGAAAACTTGCTGGTGATGGTTGGGAAACGACTGAAAGTGAGGATATAAAGTCTTTTATTGAGTATCTTGAACTAAATGAGATTCAAACATTTATTATCACAGATATTAGCAAGGATGGAATGATGGAAGGTATAAGTAAAAATTCCATAAACTCTATCTTAAATTATATTACCACAAATGCGATCATATCAGGCGGTGTTACAACTTTGGATGATGTAAGGACTATAGTTGCTATGAATAAATCTAAAATTAATGGAATGATAATAGGCAAAGCTCTTTATGAGGATTCCATTAAACTGTCCGAGGCTATTCATGAGTGTAGCTAAGAGAATCATCCCTTGTTTAGATGTTGATAAAGGAAGGGTTGTAAAAGGAACAAACTTTGTCGATATTGTAGATGCAGGAGACCCTGTTGAAATTGCTCAAAAATATGATAGAGAGGGTGCAGATGAAATTACTTTTTTAGACATTACCGCCTCACATGAGGCTAGGAATAATATATTGAGTGTTGTTGAAAGAGTAGCTGATGAAGTGTTCATACCTTTAACTGTTGGCGGGGGAGTTAAAAATTTTAATGATGTCAGGGATTTATTATCAGTAGGCGCTGATAAAGTAACAGTAAATACAGCTGCGGTATACAACCCAGATATGATAAATGATATTACTGATAAAATTGGGAGACAATGTATAGTTGTAGCAGTAGATGTAAAAAAGATTGATGATGATTATGTTATTTTTACACACGGTGGAAGAACACAAACTGATCTTAGAGCATACGACTGGTGTCTTGAATGCCAAAAAAGAGGAGCAGGTGAAATTCTACTCACAAGCATGGATAGAGACGGAACTAAAGATGGTTTTGATATTGAGATACTCAGTAAAATTTCAAATAATGTTGATATTCCAGTAATAGCATCAGGGGGAGCTGGTAACTTAGATCATTTATATCAAGCAGTCTCTAAAGGTAATGCAGACGCCGTTTTGGCAGCAAGTATTTTTCATTTTAGCGAATATACAATAAGCCAGGCCAAAGAATACTTGAAAGCCAAGGGTATTTTAGTAAGATAATTTCCTGTGAGGGTTGAATGCAAGACATATTAGATAAACTAGATAAAATATTACAAGATAGGAAATATTCAAACTCTGATGATTCTTACATCGCAGCATTATATGAAAAAGGCAATAATCATATCTGTGATAAAGTCATAGAAGAAGCTAGAGAGCTTGTAGAAGCCACAAGGGAAAGTGAAAATCGAATAATCCACGAATCGGCAGATTTATTATTTCATGTACTTGTATTATTAGCTTCACATGACATTAAATATGCTAGGATATTAGAAGAATTAGAAAATAGATTTGGCACTTCTG
>MDTG01257332.1_pt1 | contig 12062 bp, 10 predicted proteins | sample 811421 | NCBI WGS metagenome assembly MDTG01 (sample SAMN05326645, study PRJNA326480) | marine metagenome | isolation source: seawater | place: Pacific Ocean: South East | collected 2011 | reverse complement strand
CTGTAAATTCAAAAAAATTACCTCTTTTAATTCCATTATCAAAAAAATTTCAATATATTATAGAAAACTTTTTACCTGCTTCAATGTTAACAGAATTTATAGAAAGATATAAAAAATGAAAAAATCACTTTATATATTTTTTTTTATTTTATTTTTCTGCAATTATGGCCATGCAAATGATTTAGATTTTTATATTTCAAATTTAAAACAACTCGATTTATCTCATGATACTTTTTATGACCCTCCAGTTGATTTAAATGATGATTATTGGATTGAATTATTTAAAGAGCGAGCTGAATTTGGAAGTTATAATGCTAGTGCCAATAAAGAAATTCATTATCTAATTTACTGTGCAAATATGCATAAAGGTTTAGCTACCTTATTTACAATTAATAATAATAAACCCGAGCTTGTTTATAAAAAATTTGATTTAGGATGTGTACAAAACCCAAGAGTTGAAGATATTGATGATGATGGAAATCATGAATTAATTATAGAATCTGGCGGAGGAGGTACTGGAATATATTGTAAAAAAGAATACCTTTTTTTCTCTCAAGATATTTCTAGTCCAATTAATTATTTTAAAGAATGTGAAGAAACATCCCCTCTAAATTTTATGTTTTCTTCCTCAGATATTGAAAGAATTTCAGAAGAACTGGAAACCGATATTCGGCGTTTCAGCTATACAAGTGAAGACAATATAACGATGCAAAAAAAAGATAATGAAATTTTATTAAATAAATTGATAAAAATATCAATGAGCTCAATATTGTTAGATGAATTTATTAAATTAAATCCCTCTTATCCAAATGGAGAATGTAGTTATGAATTTGGAAAAATAATTTTAGGTGATAAAATTGAATTAATAGAATTTCCAAGAGGGTGTTTAGTAAATAACTAGAATAAAACTTTATCACTTACGATACAACTATATTCAAGCTTTGAACCACTTAATAAATAAGTGTCTAGAATTATTTTACTTAAATCTCCATTAATTCTATTAATACGTATTTGAGGTTGATAAATCTTTTCTTCATTTTCATGAAACCAAGGTTTATATGGATTTTGTTCACAGTACTTTTTAGATTTCCCAAAATCTTCCATGCATATTTCTATACCTCTTTTACGCACTTTATTAACTACATCAATTGAAGCTTCTTTTTTAATAATAATTTCTTCATCATTCCAAATATGAATATGTTCAGACCAATCTTCAAGAGTTTGATTATAAAAATTAAAAAAAATTTTTTTATTTTCGATTTTAATAGTAATATTGGCATTTGCATTTCCATCATAATTATTTTGTTTACAAGACAAATAAGTAGCAGCAAATACATTTGAGCTCAGAAAAAGGATGATTATGAAAATAAATTTACTCATATCTGCATTCTTCTGGCATTTTTGATAAATCTGCTTTTTCAATTACTTTCCTTGTAGAATTTAGATAGCTATATTCATAAGTAACAGTGTCATACATCCACATGCCCCATTGAGAACGACTACAATTTATTTCTCCAAAATTAATTTCAGAAGATGGTTCATAACAGCTAAACATATTTTCATTATTATTATCTAAAGATATTTGTAAGCAATTGTTTTGGATAGGTAACTCTGCAATTGGGTATTCTTCTCCAAGATACCATCCCCTTAAACCTGTTTCAGAATTTATAAATATGTACTCTTGCAATATATTTTTATCACTTAGAAAAAAAAATTTTCCAAATTCTGCATAGATGATACCGCCACAATTAATTTGAGAGTCATTTAAGAGATTGCATTTATTCCACATAGTTCTCATATCGCGAATAAATAATTGATAGTCATCACAGTGCTCATTCCAAGTTTCAGCAGAGTTATCTAAAGCAATAATATCAACTTTGTAATTTCCCACAAATGATGAAAGATTATTTAATTTTCTTGGTATTTCACTAATACATCCATTATCTTTATATTTTTCTAATGGAGTATCATAGCTAGGTAATGCACTAGCTATTTTGAATACTGATAATATGAATATAAATAAAACAATTCTCATAACTTCCTTAATATATCCTCTGCCATTTAATTACAAATTTATTGAGATTCGCGAGCTCTGGTTGCTATAAAGACACCTATAGAACTTACTAATAATCCTAATAAATCAAAATTAGAAATTGTCTCACCAAGAAAGAACCATGCCATTAGAGCAGAAACGGGAGGAACTAAAAAAAATAAGTTAGAAGTTTTGCTAGCAGTCCCTATTTTAATTAAATACATTAGTATTGTAAATGCCCCAAAAGAAACTACAATTATTTGCCAACTCATGGATAATATAAAATTAAAAGTAAAATTTATGTATGCGTCTTCAAATATTAACATAATAAAAAATAAAAAGATGCTTGCCCCAATTGCCTGATAAAAATTGCTTATTGGTAAGGGGAGTTTGTTGCTTAATTTTTTTTGCCATATAGTTGCTGTTGTTGCTGCTAACAATGCTACAATTGATGATAAAACTGCTATCAACGAAATATTTTCTCCAATATCATATCCCAAAACCATGCAAGTTCCACTGAATCCAAGCGTTATTCCTATCCATTGTCTCCAACTAACCTCTTCTTTCAAGATAGGTCCTGCAAAAATATTTGTTAATATAGGTTGCAAGGAAACTATTAAGGCTCCTATTGTTGCTGATAGTCCAAGAGAAAATGCAAAAAAAACTCCTCCTAAATAAAGACCATGAAATAAAATACCTGAGAGACAGGCTTCAAGTATAAATTTTTTCTTAACAAAAATTTTTTCTTTTAAATAAATTGAAAAAAGAAGAAACCCTAATGCAACTATAACGAAACGAAAAGATAAAGCTGCAAAGGGTGAGGAGCTCTCAACAATTATTTTACTTGTTATAAAGGCTGAAGACCATAAAATTATAAACGCAAATGATAAAGTTTGTGTCACTTAGTTGTTAAATATTTGGTAACAAAAAATTATGATTAAGAATATTATTCCCCAGATGGCAATATTACGAAAAAAAATTTTCTTGTTTGAATTTGTTGATAAAAATGCTGGTAAAACTAGTATAAAAACTCCTATAAAATAGATTATGTATGGAATTTTGGGTATCATGGTTTCCTGATTTTTTGACTTTTGTAAAATATTTTAAACTATTAAACTTTATAAAAATATGCTTAAAATAACTTTAAAGGAGAATAAATGAAAAAAGATTTATTATCAAGATTGAATGAAGGACCCGTTTTGTGTGCTGAAGGATATTTATTTGCAATGGAAAGACGTGGTTATCTCTCAGCAGGTGGATTTGTTCCTGAAGTTGTTTTAGAGCATCCAGATGTTTTAATGCAATTGCACAGAGAATTCATTAGAGCTGGATCTGATATTGTGCAAGCATTTACATATTATGGTCATAGGGAAAAATTACGGCTAATTGGAAAGGAAGATTTGCTTGAACCTCTTCAAAAAAATGCTTTAAAAATAGCTTTTGATACAGCAAAGGAATTCCCTGAATTAAATCTTATGGTTTGTGGAGATGTAGCGAATACCAATATTTTTAATCCTGACGACAAACAAAGTCACAAAGAATGTCAAAAAATGTATGAAGAACAAGTTATGTGGGCAAAAGAGGCTGGCGTTGATTTTATAGTAGCTGAAACAATTAATTTTGTTGGAGAGATGGAAATTGCCCTGAAAGCCATAAAGGATGAGGGTCTTATTGCAATAACCAATTTTGCTATTCCTAAAGGTGATGTGACCAGAGAAGGTTTGAAGCCAGAAGATGCTTGTAAAATGATGGAAGATCAGGGCGCTGACGTTGTAGGATTAAATTGTTACAGAGGTCCAAAGATGACTATGAAGTTGTTACCAAAAATAAGAGAAAAAGTATCTTGTCACGTTGCCGCGCTTCCTGTTCCCTACAGGACTACAGAAGAATACCCGGGTTTTTTAAATCAACCTAAAGAAATAGTTGATAGTGAATGTACATGCATTCCAGGGGATAATGCTTTTCCAGTAGCTTTAGATAACTTATATTGTAATAGATTTGAGATGGCAGAGTTTGCTATAGAATGCAGGAATAAAAATATTAATTTTATTGGTATTTGTTGTGGAGCAGAACCTCATCATGTAAGGGAAATGGCTGTTGCTTTAGGGAGAAAACCAATTTCATATAAATATTATCCTGATATCAGTAGGCATTGGTTGCATGGAAAAGATGAATCATTTTTAAAAATTAATACTGACCTTAGTAAAGAGTATTAATATTTTATATGGAAAAAAATGCTAAAGTTGTAATAATTGGAGGTGGAGTTGTTGGGTGCTCTATACTCTTTCACCTTGCGAAATTTGGATTAAAAGACTGTATTTTATTAGAACGTAATGAATTAACCTCCGGCTCTTCATGGCATGCTGCTGGAAACGTGCATGTTATTTCCTCAGACCCAAATATTTCAAGATTAATGGCTTACACGATTAATTTATATAAAGAAATTGAAAAGACATCAGGGCATTCAATAGGAATGAAACAAAATGGAGGATTTTATTTAGCTTCAAATGAAGACTGGCATGATTATTTGAAAAGAGAACGTTCTAAGGCTCGATATATGGGATTGGATCAAGAATTTATTTCTTTAGAAGAGGTTGCAAAAAAAAATCCTTTAATTGATCCCACACATTATTTAGCTGCTCTCTGGGATCCTATTGATGCTGAGGTTGATCCTACAGGTGTAACTTATGCATATGCAAAATCAGCTAAAGTATATGGTGGTAAATATTATACTCATACTCCAGTAATAGAAACAAATCAAAAACCTGATGGAAGTTGGGATGTTGTGACTCAAAAAGGAAAAATAAATGCAGAAATAATTATTAATGCTGGAGGTTTGTGGGCGAGAGAAGTTGGAAAATTGGCAAATATTCATTTGCCAGTTCAACCAATGGAACATCATTATTTAATAACAGAAACAATACCGGAAATCAAAGCTATGGGTAAAGATAAAAGATTGCCTGTTGGAACAGATTTTAATGGCAATATATATTTTAGACAGGAAGGTGAGGGTATGCTTCTTGGAACATACGAAGCAAAATCAACTCCTTGGCATATAAAAGAAACACCATTCAATTTTGGTCACGAATTACTTGAGCCTAAACTTGAAAACATACAAGACAGATTGGCAATAGGTTTTAAGCGAATTCCTGCTTTAGAAAAAGCGGGTATAAAAAATATAATAAATGGTCCATTTACATTTGGTCCCGATGGAAATCCACTTATAGGACCTGTGCCAGGAAAGAAAAATTACTGGGTTGCTGTTGGTGTAATGGCTGGTTTTTGTCAAGCAGGAGGAGTTGGCAAATCCATAGCAGAATGGATTATAGATGGTGAACCTTCTATTGATATATGGGCAATGGATGTTGCACGTTTTGGAAATTATGCATCGCCTGAATACGGAACAATAAAATCTTCAGAAAATTATGAAAGAAGATTTATAATGACATTTCCTAATGAAACCCTTCCAAAAGGAAGAAAACAAAAAACTACATCTCTTTATGATCGTTTAGTTCAAAAGGGTGCAGTTATGGGAGATAGTTTTGGCTTAGAACATGTTCTATGGTTTGCAAATGATAAAAAAGACGCTTTTGAAGAGCCAACCTTCAAACGTTCAAGAGCTCATGATTATATTGCAAATGAGGTGAAAGCAGTTCGTAATAATGTTGGCTGTTCAGAGATTGCAAATTTTTCTAAACATCAAATTTCTGGAAAAGGTGCTAGAAATTTTCTAAATTATGTATTAGCTGGAAAAATACCTGAGGAAGGACGAATATCTTTATCTCCAATGATATCTCCAAAAGGAAAATTAATTGGAGATTTTACAGTTGCTTGTATTAATGAAGAAAAATTTATGATGTTTGGATCAGGTTTATTACAAGAGTCACATAAGCGATGGTTTGAAAAATTTTTACCTAAAAAAGATGTTTTTTATAAAAATTGCTCAGATGAATATCATGGACTAGCTATCTCAGGACCTAAATCCAGAGAATTATTAAAGAATTTAGTTCGTGAAGACATTACATCTAATAACTTTAGATTTAGAGATATTAAAGAAACTTTTGTGGCTGGGGTTCCATGTATATTAAATAGAATTTCTTTTACAGGAGAATTAGGTTTTGAAATATATACATCCCCACATTTTCAATTAAAATTATTTGAAGAAATATCAAAGCATGGAAGAGATTTAGATTTAAAATTGTATGGTACAAGGGCCTTAATGTCTATGAGGTTAGAAAAAAACTGGGGTGCCTGGGGACTGGATTTTAGACCTGATTTTACTGCTGTTGAAGCGGGTTTAGATAAATTTATTGATTGGAACAAAGAATTTATAGGAAAAGAATATAGTTTAAAGGACAAGAACAACGGGCCGACGAAAATTTTATCTTTTATGGAGGTTAATACAGTTGATATAGATGTGATTAATGATGAGGCAATTATATATGATGGAAAATGTATTGGATACGTAAGTTCAGGGGGTTATGCGCATTATGTTGAAAAAAGTGTAGCTTTTGGATATATACCACCTGAGCTTTCCAAAAAAAATAATCAAATGGAAATTGAAATTAACGGAAAGTTTTGTTTAGCTAAAATTTTAAATGAACCTTTGTATGATCCAAAGGGTTTAAAACTAAGAGAATAAATATGGAATATCAAAGCACTTTACATAAAAAATTGTCTGAAGGTACATTTGTATTTACTGCAGAAACAACCCCGCCTGATTCTGCTGATAAAAATGTATTAATAAATAAAACACTTTCACTAAAAAATGTTGCAGATGCGGTAAATGTTACTGATAGTCCTGGAGCAAAAGTTCATATGTCAGCATTAACAGCTTCGATAATTCTTGCTCAAAGTGGTATAGAACCAATTTTACAATTAACCGTTAGAGATAGGAATAGATTAGCATTGCAAGGTGATTTAGTTGGCGCTTCAGCATTACAGGTTAACAACATTTTATGTTTATCGGGGGATAATCCTCAAGGAGGAGATCAACCAGAAACAAAAGCTGTTAATGATATAAATAGTTTAACATTAATAGCAAACGCAAATATGATGAGAAATGAAAAACAATTCCCTTCAGGTAGGAAGATTGATCCAGCTCCGAAATTATTTATAGGAGGGGCTGAAGTACCCACTGCTGGAACTCCGAATCCTATGAAAATTTTAGAAAAAATATCTTCAGGAGTTAATTTTTTTCAAACTCAATATGTTTTTGAAACAAAAACTTTAGAAGATTATATGAAGATTTTGGAAGAAAATGGTATCTTAGAAAAAACTTATTTTATTATTGGTTTAGGACCATTTGCTTCAGCTAAAAGTGCAAAATGGATGAATGATAATTTATTTGGAGTGGATGTTCCGGATCATATAATTAATAGATTAGAACAAGCTAGCGATCCAAAGAAAGAAAGTAAAAAAATTTGTATAGAATTAATAAAACAATTTAAAGAAGTTAAGGGAGTGAGTGGCGTTCATTTAATGGGTCATAATAAAGAAGAGGTAATATCAGAAATTATAAATGAATCAAAAAAAAATTAATATAAGAAATATAATCTATTATAAATTTTTACTAAACCATAAATCAACAGACTTTTGGTTTTCTTCAATCCATTTTTTTGCTGCATCTGAATAGTTCATTTTATCAATGTCAACGTATATAGATAATTTTGCGATCATATCTGTAGTAAAATTTATTCTTGTAAGAGCTTTATAAGCTAAAGGCCATTTAATTGGCATGCCATGCCAAGCAGCTTTCTTGATGTATCCACCTGGAGGACTTCCACAATCTCCAGTAGCATTAGGATTGAGACCCCATGAAGGATTCACTAAACATTCTTCTGACCATGGTGGAAATTTAACGAATTTTCCTCCGTACATAAGATCAGTAAAGTTTGGAGACCAATTTATTAATACTATTGCATTTTTATTTTTGAAAGCTAATTCTAACTCTTTCCAAAGCACTTCAACTTCATTAACATTTCGAATCTCAAAATTCATGTAAAGATTTTTTATTCTTTCTGAATTAATTGACTCATCAAGAGGTTCACTTATGAATAATACCCCCTTACCATTGGAATCCTCTCTAGCAAACATTTCTGAACAAGCATTAAGAACTTCCCAGTCAGGTAATCCTGGACACATTTCAATTACGAAACTAGGTAACCACCATTCTTGTCTTGAAACTACGGTATGATTTCCTGCATCAATAATTCCTCCTTTATCTAAAGCAGCGTTAAATGAGTTTCCTGATAAAAGTTCTGATACTTGAATTTCAATTGTAGACTTCCCAACTCTGATGTCTTCATAAACAGCTTGTGAGTCAATAGTTATATACTTTACATTACAACCAAGTTCTTTTTCAAACATTTGCCCAACTACGTGAGACATTGTAATTTGACTTGATAAACTATGTAAAGGTATAATTATTGGATCATCTGAACCGCAATTAGAAGCACTAGCTAAATTAGAATAAGTTATGGTTAATGCAAATACAATAATCAAAATATATTTTTTAATTATTTTAATTTTTTCCATGTAATATTTATCAATTAAATAATTGGACATATTCGACATTCATTAATCAGCATAGCCAAGTTCTTTTTTTCTTTTTTCAGCCCAAGTACGAATTAGATTATCCGCTACAAGACCAATGAATGCAACACATATACCAAGAATTAACCCTTTCCCCCCTCCTTTTAAGTCAGATAAAGCTTTTAAAATATATTGTCCTAAATCTTCAGTCCCAATAAAAGCTCCAATAATTACCATAAACAATGCAAATACAACAGTTTGATTAATTCCCAACATAATGTGAGGGAAGGCTAAAGGAAAATCTATAGTAAATATTCTTTGTAAACTATTGACACCTGACATAGATCCCGCATCATGTATTGCTGGTGGAATAGAACGAAGTCCTTCGACAGTATATCGTGTTGCTGGAATAGTTGCATAAACAACAACAGCAATTAAAACAGATGTATCCGTTACTCCAAAAAGCATCATAACTGGAATTAAATATACAAAAGATGGAAAAGTTTGAAAAATATCACAAATCGCTAAAATAAATTTTGCACTATATTTATTTTGTGCACATAAAGTGCCTACGGTTATACCTATTATACTAGAAATTATCACTCCAAATGTTGCCATGTAAGCTGTTACTAACGCCCTGTCCCACCATGGACTTAATGCTATAAATAATGTTAATCCTCCAACTATAAGAGCTGATCGAATTCCCCCAATTATATAACCTGCACCCATAACTAAAACAAATGTTGCAACAATAGGCATGCGAAGATAAGCAGCTCTCATTGGCTGTAAGACATCTTGAATTAACCAAGTGTTAAATATTTTTAAGGGATAAAAAAATGTATCCCATATCCAATCAACACCTCTATTCCAGAATTCTGCAGTTGATATTCCTTTATTATGGGGCACTTCAGATAAATAATTATAACCTTCTTTGAAGTATAAGGATCCGATGTAGGTTAATATTAATCCTATTAGTGCTGCTCCAATAAAAAATAATCCGTATTTATGGCGTTCAAAAAAAGTAAGGTTGCCAAAATAATCAGTTTGTTTATTTGCCCAAGCTAAGGACATTTTGTCTAAAAGTACTGCGATAAGACTAATACATATACCTGCTTCTAGCGCTAATCCAATATTAAGACGATTTAAAGCCAATAACAAATTCCAACCCAATCCCTTAGCACCTATAAAAGCTGCTATAACTGCCATAGATAAACAAACCATAATAACCTGATTAACTCCAATTAAAATGTCTCTTCTTGCAGTTGGAATTAACACATTAAATAAAAGTTGAAAATTATTGCAACCACTCATTTTACCAGCTTCAATAACCTCAGGAGACACACCTCTAAGTCCTAGAAGAGTTAATAAGATCATTGGTGGTGTTGCAACAACTATTGTAATAATAGCAGCAGAATGATCACCAATTCCAAATAAAACCATTGCAGGCACAAGAACTGCATATTGGGGCATAGTTTGCATAACTAGAAGTATAGGATATAGAGATTTCTCTACGGATTTGCTTTTATAAGCCAAAATACCAAGGCTTAACCCAAGAATGAAAGACACAGGTGCTGCAACAAGAATAAATGAAAGTGTTTGCATTGATGGTTCCCATTGTCCAAAAACAGAAATATAAACCATTGTAATAAATGAAAAAATTGCAAGTGCCTTTCCACTAAGTTTATAGGATAAAATAACTGTACCTGCGGTAACTATTGTCCATGGGATCCCTGGAAGTTCAGCCCATGGATTTTCATCTATCCAATCCCAACTAGTTAGGGCAACAACTGTTTTGAGACCACCTATTAATATTTCTCTAATAAACTCTATTAAAAAAAGAATAGATGCCGAAATAACTCTTGTAATTTGGAGAACTAATGGACGTGTTTTATATTTTTCTACATCAGCATCCCAAAATTCTATTGGCAACCAATCATTAAGCAAGAAAAACATACCATCATTAACCCATATTGGCAGCCAGCCAAATAAAGGGGGTATCCTCCACAAAAAATTGTATTCAATATATCTTACTGTTATGCCAATAAAATTGAATTCTGTTTGACCATCAAATTTTGTATGCTCAGCTTGAGCTCTTATAAATTTATAATTTTCTGGAACATCTATTGCAAAACATAAACCAAAAAAAACTAATAATAAAAATGACCACTGAAATGCTTTTGGATATTTATTAATAATATTCATAATTACTTTATTCTGATTTATTTTTTCCAAAAAGAATTCGAATAATTTTTTCAGAGTTTATAATACCAACAGCATTGTTATTATCATCAATCACAGCAACTGATTTTTCTTGGCCTAATATTTTTTCTGCAACAGTTTCAATTATAGCATCTTTAGAGACAGTAAAGTCGCTTAAATTTTTTTCATCATTTCTTTCATCCATGACTGATTCTATTTTTAAAACTTTTTCTCTTGGAACTTCTTGAGTAAATTTTTTTACATATTCAGTAGCCGGATTTAGAACTATATTGGCCGGGGAATCTAATTGTTCAATAATCCCATCTTTCATTATAGCAATTCTATCTGCAAGTTTTAAAGCTTCATCAAAATCATGAGTAACAAACATTATGGTTTTTTTCAATGAACTCTGTAGTCTTAGAAATTCATCCTGCATTTCTTTTCTTATTAAAGGATCAAGAGCTGAAAATGGCTCATCTAAAAACCATATATCCGGTTCAACAGCAAGAGATCTTGCTATACCTACTCTTTGTTGCTGACCCCCTGATAGTTCTCTTGGAAAATAATTTTCCCTACCTTCAAGACCAACTAATTTAACCATCTCTAGAGCTTTAGCAATACTTTCACTAGTTTTAATTCCTTTAATTTGTAAAGGAAAAGCAATATTCTCTAATACTGTTTTATGAGGCAAAAGCGCAAAACTCTGAAAGACCATTCCCATTTTGCTTCTTCTTAATTCTATTATTTCTTTCCCTTTTAATGCCAGTAAGTCTTGTCCATCAATATATATTTTTCCGGCAGTAGCTTCAGTTAATCTAGAAACACATCTTAATAATGTTGATTTACCAGAACCGGAAAGTCCCATCACTACCAATCTCTCCCCTTTTCCCACCTCAAAAGACGCATTATTTACACCAACTATACAACCTTTTTCTTGAAAAACTTTTGGATCTACGTGGCCAGAATTTTGTTCAAGCATTTTTTCAGCATTGGGCCCAAAGATTTTATATACTGAATCACATTTTATAACTGTATCTTTATTTTTCATATCTTTATCTTCCATTATAACAAATTATAAAAAAATATTCCTCTCATAGTTTAGAAATTTTTTATAAAATAAACTCGTGTATCCACACCTGTGTTTAAAAAACTTTGTGCTTGACCTGATACTTCAATAGTTAATAATTCATCATTAAAATTTCCTTTTAAAATATATCCAGCTAAACATTGATTTGAGTCATCATCCCATTTTACAAATGTTTTTTCAATTAAATTTCCATTGGCATTATAAATAACT
>MDTG01353704.1_pt1 | contig 12063 bp, 14 predicted proteins | sample 811421 | NCBI WGS metagenome assembly MDTG01 (sample SAMN05326645, study PRJNA326480) | marine metagenome | isolation source: seawater | place: Pacific Ocean: South East | collected 2011 | reverse complement strand
CGACATCGCCATGTTGATGCCGATGGTAGCCGCGCCGAATGCAAGACTGTCCCACGGGAGGAGATAGCCGGAGTAGCCGAAGAATATGGTGAAAAACATCAGGGCAACGCCGATCAGCCAGTTCAGCTCACGAGGGTTCCTGTACGCACCTGTGAAGTAAACTCTACACATATGCAGGAACACTGCTGCGACCATGAAGTGAGTCGTCCAGTGATGTATCGACCTGATGATGTAGCCGAATGGCAGCTGGGTCATGATGAACTGCATAGATCCGTAGGCTGGAGTTGGATCCCCCTCTCCTCCGGGCACGTAGTAAAGACCGAGAACACTTCCGGTGATGACTAGGATGATGAATGCTAGGAACGATATCCCTCCGAGGCAGTAAAGCGGATACCAGTACCAGATTATCCTGAGCTTGTACTTCTCGGCGTGAGTGAGCGGCATCTGCCTGTGCATGCTATAGTATGCATTGCGGCTCATCGACCAGTAGTCTTGTATCCTGAATCTGGTATCCAGCCAAGAGAACGCCCACAGGAACGACTTCTCTGCAAGGCCCATGCTGCCAGCGCTCGTCTCCACAGCGCGGAGAATGTCTTTTCGAGGGACATCGTCGCGCTCTTTTCTGAGCGTGAACGCGACGATTACGACAACAATGGCGATGAATAGCCATAGAAACCAGAATTGCATCATCCTCAATCACCTCAGTCGCAGTACGTGTACCAATCTATGTAATCAGGCAGTGCTTCAATAACATCTCCATTCAAAGTGTAGGGGATCAGGGGAAGCCCCATGGGCGCCGGCCCGCCGGCCCTTCTTATCCCGAAGTATTCGAATTCGGCCCCGTTCGACCTGTTCCTATTCGTGTTTTTCTCGAGAGCTGTCGGGTCGAATCTGCTAGAATGACATATACAGAACAGCTTGTTCCCCCCGCTGTCTGTTCCCCCAGGTAGCCATGTATCGTTGGTGTAGTCGTTTTGGACGAGCTGCCATCCGGGTATACAGCATAAGTGCGTGCACCGGGAGAATATCACGATCAGGTTGTCATGTATCGAAAGCGCTGAGTATGCCTCGTCTTCATCCATCTCGTAGGCTGACCCGATGTACTTCCCCTCTGCCGTGTAGCCATCCATGTACTGGAAGCGGGGCTTCCCTTCCGCAGGGGGGGAGTTCTTGTTCTCGTCGTGGGGGACATAGACCACGTTCACCGGCATGCCCGACCAGACGCCTTGAGCGCCAGACATCCCCGTAGGAGACTGAGCCGCTGCGTTCACGAATGATGAATAGGACATGGGCTCTAGATGCTGTGTGCCGTACCACACGGTGTCTTCAGCCCCAGTTGGAACCCAGAACCGAACAGCCGAATCGCCGCCGTCAACCTCCGACGTGCCCATGAGGGTGGCGGCGAAGGCAACACCTCCGGCGGCGAGAGTGACGAGGCCTGCTGCCGCATTGAACGAGCTTTTCAAGAATCCACGTCTATCTATCACGTAGGAGGCGATAGCGGAATCATCCTCTGAGTCTGAAGGGATATTCCTGAGTTTGAATCTTCGCGACATGCTCACACCTCGTATTGCTTCCATGCTTCGGTATCATTTGATGTGATGTATTTGTTGCGCCTGTGTTTGACCACTACGACGTCAGGCATCACGAACCTCAAGTACACTATCCCAAGTATGATCAGAGTCAAGAGGGTCATAGCGAGGTGGAATGAGAGCTGCTGTTGATCCCAGTGGTTGTAGAGTCCGTATGAAAGCGTGCCTGCCCAGAAGAGCGTCCAAACAATCCCCCAGAGGCCGACGAGTATCACGAGCCACGATTCGCCCGAGGGAGAGATGCTCGCTCGCACGATGGTCCCCGCCTTCGGGGCGTTGAAGACCCCGTGATCGACCGCCTTGACGTAATCCTCCTCCGAGAGACTGACACCCTCTAGGGCGTTACGGGCCTCCTCGACCGATACCGCCCCGCTCTCCACTTCTCTGAGGAGTTGAGTCACCTTGTCGTTGATCATAGCTGATCACCTCTCTTTAGGTGCTTGATACGAAGACGGAGCAGGTTCGACCTACCCTTGTAGTGTCTCGAGAACCCATATCTCAGGAAGAACCCGCAGAACAGGATGACGAGGATGACCGCGCCGAAGCCCAGCAAGCCCAGCCAGTGGGCTCGAAGCTTCGCGCCCATCTCGTGGAGATCCATGTGATCCTCTGCAGGGGCGGGCGGCTCTATCTCGCCGTTACCTGAGAATACCGTTCGAGTCTGTCCGTTGTCTGTCCCTTCTCCCACGGAGGCGCTCAACCGGTTCCATCGATCCAGATTCGACGGAGCCCCATCTCCGTTGACCGAGTTGCCGACGACCCACATGGTGACCGTGCCGCTGTCCGAATCAGGCGCGATCCACTCGAAGGCCCATGTTCTGTCTGCAACGTTGCTGCCTGCTTGTGTGTGGGTCAGAGCAGTTACATCGCCATCCCAGTTCTGCACGAGGGCAGAATCGGCAGGAGACAGCGATCCGGCTGTGACCCGCATTGCGAACCCGCCGGTATGAGAAGACGTATCCGCTTCTGGACCACCTATCAGCTGGAGCGAAAGCGCGTATGCCTTGCCGGCCTCGTAGTGATACGGGATACCATCGAGAATCACGGTGACCGAGTTGTCCGGGTCGGCTGCGTGGCACGTGCAACCTCCGAGAGCCACGTCGTCATCCCCATCCTGCTGCCCTCCTATCCCGGATGGCAGCGCTGAAGCCGGCCCTACGAGGGCTGCACACAATAGGGTCGATACCAGAATTCTACGAAGCCTGAGGCTCTCCCCTATCATTGGCCCCACACCTTTGATTCTAGGTGCTGAGGAGAGTCCTATTAACGTTGCATATTTGCATCATATTTGCAAACAGGTCATCAGACTTCAGGATAGACTGCGAAACCTCAAGTCGAATGCACTCTGAGAGCCTGCCATGGCCGGGCCAATATGGGTCAATACGTACGATCTGAGCAACTCTCAGATTGAGGCTATAGACCTTGCAGAGGACGCCATGGAGATGCTCGATCTTAACAAGGCCGAAGAGATCCTCAACCGCCTTTTGAAGGATGACCCCTCTTGCGTACCGGTATTGAACCTCTTAGGCCATCTGCATGGCAGGTACCTAAGCGATTACTCGGCAGCCATAGGGTTCTACGACAGGGTCTTGGCTATCGAACCCGATAACCCGTGGGCCAGGGATGAGAGGCGGAGATACAGGAGATACTCCACCTACTGAGAGACCTGTGGGTCTCATCTTCATGGACTTTCAGCGCAGGACAGGTTCGATGGAGTCAAGCGCGCTTCTGGTAATGGGCGTCGGTGGACTCGGATGCAGGTGGGCTAGAGGCGCCCATTCCAGAGTCCCCAACGAGTCTGATCTCATGCTAGTAGACGCAGACGCGGAGAGCTTCCGAGGCGTGTCGAACGCGCATTGCCTGCATCTCGATGCAACAGGTTCTGAGAGAGGCATAGCCGCTCTCCCATCCCTCGCTGCGCACAGGGCCGTCGAGACCCTCGATGAGATCCGTCCCGTGCTGGGTGACGCGGAACTCGTGGTGATACTGGCGGGATTGGGCGGTGGCACCGGCACAGGGGCAACCATAGAGCTCGCTCGCGCTGCCAAGCGCAACGGAGCTACAGTGGCGGTCGTAGCAGGTCTCCCCTTCGCCGAGCAGACCTTCCGGACCAGAATGGCCGAAGACGCCTTGCCGTCGATAGAGGCGGTTGCCGACGTTTGTATACGGGTCTCCCTCGAGAGGCTCGCTTGGCAATCCCGGAACCGGAGGGTCGACTGGATCGCTGGATCAGGGTGGATAGAAGAGCTAGTCGAGGGACTCATATCTACAGTCGCAAAGCTTGGAAAGATCAACTTGGATCTGATGGATTTGAAGGCGGTCGTCCGCCATGAGGGAAGGGCCACACTAATCGTGGCATCCGGTCCGATCGATGCTCTTGAGGGGATAGCCAGTGAAGCCAGAAAATCCCCCCTCATCGATATTTCGTTAGATGATGCGAGGGGCTGCCTGATTCAGGTTGAGGGCGGCCCCGACATGACGCTCTCGCACATCGCATCGATAACTGAGGATTTCACATCCCAGTTTAATGACGAATGCCAAGTTATACTAGGAGCCAGGGTTGCTGATCGCTTGATAGGGAGAATTCGACTGGTAGCAGTTGTAAGCGGTCTCAAATGACCGTCTGAACCAAGTCAATTTCCAATTTGGGCGATACAGTTACGAAAACGATTCAATCAGAATTCATCGAATCTGTAAATCACTCCACAAGAGTGGCATTTGTATCCAAATCGCATCCTGTAGACCCTGCCTCCGCATTTACAGTAATTCATTATGAGTTACGCGCATTCCACCATATATAAAGCAAGAAAATATTAAAAATTCAAGAAGTAAAGAAACCCGAATTTGTTTATGTATTCTCAGTATATTTTTTTTCGACAATGGTTCTCGGACGCACAAGAGTCAATGTAGTCATAGATGGGTCAAATGTCATTTCAGGAGGATGCTCTAAATCGAGTGATTCCGATGGTCATAGATTAATTTCTGCGATAGAATTGTATGAAAAAAAGGGATACACAGTCTTGCCGCGTATGAAAAATGGTACATACTGGTGGATGAAGAAAAATGATGGAAAGGCTTCAAGAGGATTCGAAGTTATAGATAGGCTGGTTCGGGAAAAAAAGAAGCTAGGAATAGATATTCTAATTGAGGATGATGACTTGTACATAATCAATCTTGCATTGGAAAAGAATGCTTGGTTGGTCACCAATGACACATTTGAGAACTACTACAACAAAGACGGCCAAGAAGTACTCAGAGAAAGAGCAACATATCCAGATATTAAATGGTCGGAACTAGATCAATATACGTGGGGAACCAGTCCTGATCGAGAAGGCCGTGTTAGGACGAATGAAGACTGGCGTGTCGATGGTTCGAATTTTCTACATCCAAGATTGCCTCAAGCGCCAGGGATGAACATCAAAGACGACAATTCCCAACTCAGGGTCTTGCTGGCGGACCTCGGTAAGATTCTGGGCGAGATAGAGATATTTGCGGAAAATCACCCCGATCAAGATTCAGACCATATCAATCATATCAAGATGGAGATAGGTCATTATCGCGCTCGCCATAAAAAAATGATAGATATTATCCCTGAACCCGGCATACCATCCTCAAGAGATGAACTCGGTTCCGTTACAGTCGATGTGCTGAAACATTATTGTTCCATTTTAGGCGTAAAAAAGTCAGGACTCAAGTCAGAAATCATCGATAGGATAATCAAACAATTATCAAACACCGGCCATGAAGAAAAAAATGATGGAAATGAGATGTTAATGGAAGATATGAATCAAATATTGGAGACACTCGAGTTTTCAAAAAATCAATTTGTTTCCGCCTTGATGAGCTTTAAAAAATCTAAAAATGAAAGGCAATCTTTTGCTAATATATACAGCCGTTTGATAGATAAGTATCCTAGATACAATCTCAAGGATCATGGAATTAAGCCTAGTTGGTTTTTGCAAGAATGTGGGGGAATTATTGATTACGAAATCCGGGAGAAGGGCGGATATAAGCACTATTGGATATGACCCAAGTTGACAGTGCTAACCAACGTAAACTTCGATCAATTCTTCGATTGCTGTTACATCATCTTGTGATAATTCTCGAATAGTTTGCAAATGCTGTCCTGTATAATTTTCAGGTAATTTTTTTCCCGATGCAAAGTCCAATGTCAAGGCCAATTCATTGAACGGAACATCAAACAATACGCCCCACGGTTTCATGCCTAGCCAATAAGAATTGAATGGGACATTAGTCAACGAAAAGGGGATTAAAGATTCAGTTTCCTTCTTTCCGCCTGTAAATCTGTCCAAGATCAACCTTGAAAAGAGAGAATGATATCCAACCTCATCGATTGTTGAGAAATAAATCACATCGCCCGAGGAAAACAGTGTTTCAAAATTCTTTTTATTTGATCCCCAGCAAGCATGACACCAGTTTGGCGTATTTTCTGCCATTTCCACATTATCGATTGTCCAATATGCATGATAGCTAGCCATATTCTGGCCTAACTAACCGCTTCTTATTATTGCATGCCCCTTCAACAATCTTGCGCAGACAGTCTTCTCAACTGGTTCAATTCAGCGATGATAGTATTCAACTAATCAGGTCGTCGAACTATCACAACTCGTTCAATGGCCTTGATGGCATTTCGCCACTCTAAACGAATTTGAATTTCGTCAACACCATCTGGAATGAAACCAGTTCTAATTGGCACTTTATACATCCCCCCTGATGAGGGGTGGTTTATCGATTTACGAGAAATTCCAGTAAGAACATCTTCCCCATCCAGAATTTGAATCACAAGAGTTGAATGACAATTTCTTGGACGTTCAATCTCCAGGTAGCGCGTCCGGTTTAAGGGCCAATTTCCATTGGGATCGTCTACAATTGTCCAACCATTACTTGAGCGAGGGGGAGATAGGATGCCTTTTCCAGCCTGGGATTTTTCAGTAGATGACATTACTTCAATTGCCGAGTATTCGATGCCATTTTCAATGGCATCTGTAACCCATGCATCCATACATTGCCAATAGAATTCACTAGATTTCCCAAATGCTCTTTTAACATCTGGATGTGCAGAATCTAAATTATTCAATGGCCGTAATGTCTGGCGGAAATCATCTTCGCTTAACATGCCGCCCCCGACTCTGCTGCGAGTATTGTTATGGATCTGTATAAAGCGCGTTAACAAAACACGAAAATGTGTTTTATTCTGAAAAATGGTCCTAGTGTTCCACCCTCTTGCCCCTGGTAAATCAACCCATGAATTTCCGATAACTCCAATCCATGCTGAAAAATAATTTTCTAATTCTTCTTCAATATAATCTTCAGTCAAATCACAGTTCGAATCGTAGGGCCCACCTGGTAAAAACCACTTCTTAACATACTTTAGCCATTTTGTGATTTCTATACTATTCGTGGTGCCGTTCGATTTCAGCATCTTAATTTGGGACGATAGCGGAGAATTAGCCGCGCTTAATTTAGCTGCCATGAGGTACGCCATTCGATTTGCCCGATCATGATGGTTATTTTCTGCAGGTATGAAGGCACCCATGGTTAAGTCTCGATCGTGATGAGCAATTTTGAATCGGTATGCAAGAAATAATTGATGATCTCTGTCTAGTTCCTTTGATGTCGTATTAATCTCTGTAAACAGTTTTGCAGCATTATCAGGCCCATATGTAGGAGGGATTAGGATAAATGGAATTTTCAGGACATTTCCCATGTTTGATCTTGCGCCACCTCTAACTCGATGTTGTCCATCGATTAATTTCAATGGACGGCTGTTCCCCATCAACAAGCCCCCTTCAGAAATGTGGGAGAGATTAACCTGCAAAATTGGATTATCTGGGTTATCTAGATTTATTTTTGCAATGTTGGGGTCAACATCTTCACCTAGATGGATAATCACGGGATTGACGAAAAATGCATTCCCATTTCGTAAGAACGATTGAATATGTTTAACTCGATTCGTAATCAGAGATCTTTGCCACTGATTCCGCTCCAAATTTGGATCGAGTATTCTACTTACCGTTTCTGAAGAGGCAAGATCATTCGGCATAGATGGAACATCACATACAAGATGCAATGAACTCGCAATAGCGTTGCCGGCGTACACCATTGCCCCCGGATCCACACTCAATCGTGTGAGGGGGGCTGTCCAAAACCCTGGAGCTTGATTTTCACTCTTATCGTACTGGAAAACATCCTCATACCGGAGAGTTCTCTCTCGGACTTCGCCAGAAAAGAGATCAGTTTGGATATCGTATCTCCTAGCATTCCACAACAACCAAGCATCAGGATAGACCAAGCCTTCCATTTGACGATCGAATGCTGCCCGACCGGCCCCATTCCACTGTATCTCATCTCTTGCATTAGAAAGAATAGTAAGAAGAGGTTGGAAAATTTCATTATTCACAATCTCAATCGGGATTTCGTCATTGAATACTTCCAACACAGTCCATGTCGTTTCTTCCCATTCTGCGAACTCACTGTAATATTCAGAGTTTTGAAATTGGGTCACATCTGCAAATGCTTCTGAAACCTGAGAGATCCATGTTTCAACTTTCTCTACTGGCGTCAACATGCTAACATAAACTTGGACAATGATTCGCTCTTTAGATCCTGCGGATACCCTCAGGCTTGCTTAACAAGCCACCCCCTTTTTCTCAAATCCTCTGCTAGTTTAATCTCAGCAGCATCCAGTTTGACGTCTTGGTAGCCCCGGATAATCGGGTTCCTATCAAAATACTCAATATCTGGCCTGTGTCTCTTGTAACTGCTTCTGATTAGTTTGGCAGAAGGGCTGTTGTACTTCCAACCTTTATCCTCTCCGATTTTCCTTGCCTCATCAATTGAAACCAAGTCTCCATTTTTTCTTGTTAGATTGTCTGCAAACCTCTGCTCCACGGATTTACCCGTTTTGCCGACATACAGGAAACCCTTGTGACCGCCTACTTTTTTCGCTAATTGGATGACATAGATGTGACCATTGCCGCAAGGTTTCTCGCTAGTGCACTTCGGACAGTGTTCAGTTGGCATGGAAAATCGGTCGGGGTCGTGCCTAATGTGGATTCCCTACCTATATTCCACTATGCAGACTCTTTTTGATGTTCAGACAATCTCGCTATCAAATCTGCCTTTTTTCCCGAAACTGGTAACCCGACCACCCGCAACTTCTCTTTGAGCTCATTGACTGTCAAATCCCTGAGATCTAACTGTTCATTCGCAACATTCCTCGACACTACAGGACGATGAACATCTCCGGCAGAAAGGAACCAAGACCAAGGCCGCGCCAAAGCGATAAGCCCACAAAGGAAAAGCAAGATAGAGGCCCACTTACTCAAAACTGCTCCCATCCACAGGGATTCGCAAGTATCACTGCACGTTCCACCAGAGAACCCTAATCCCGGCCCTAATGACATTAGTATCGATATAAATCCTAAGAGCACCATGAGTGCGAACATCGCAATACTACCAACAATAATGAGGAAACCAACCATTTGCACTGTATCACTTTCAGATTTTCCAGTGACTATTTTTTCTCGAACATATGACACGGCCCCCCCGTCTACCGTAGAAGATACGACATTCCTGGGTGAATTACTTGCAATTAGGCCAGCTTTATGGTGAAAATCGCCGGAGTCCCTGGCCAAGAAAACCGTCTTTTCCGTCTTCATCCCCAAAGCAAATGCAAACCAAACGATCGAACTCAAACACAGTAAAATCGAGAGTAATCCCGTGTAACAAGAAGTCAGAACAAAGCCAGAGTCAACCGTGTCTCCCTCGTCATATTTCACATTGCCAGAGATATTTACTGTCACAAGAATGAGGATTGCAGTCCCAGCGAGAATTACCGGTCCAGCGAACTTCTTCCAGTTCATTCACTCTATGCACTAATGCATCGGCCTTCAATGATGCGCCGCCAATAGCTCAAATTCGACCCTGCCTAGAGAAAAAATCCATATCGTTAGTGTTTAGCTATCCAAAACATGAACGACATTTATGCCATTGTGCCTGCATCTGCTATCATTCTGCTAATCTCCATGCGGATGATCTTCGACCCTGTCAAATTCAACCAATCGATCGTCGGCGACATCCATCCTGACGAGATAGGCCACTCAGCTGGTATGCGAATGATGATTGGCGCTGGGTTCGGCGGAATCGGTCTAATGGGCCTTATCCTTGGGTACATGCTTGAGCAAGGCGAGGCCACCACGGCCTTACTATACGCCATGGCTGCGGCCTACGCCCTTCTTCTTTTCTCGCTCCTTCTGGTCAAACAGAAAGGACACATGAACCAACTGCCGAAACCCCCCCTAGTACTCTTCCCGACCATGCTTTTGCTGTGCATAGTTGGCGCTGTCTTCTGAGACACGAACCAGCGCATTGAAATTACCGATGATAAAGCAACAGATGTACTCAGGGACATCTTATTCCCTAGGGAATATCACACCTCCAAAATGTGGGGAGAAGTTGAGAGTTCGACTTTAAATCATATCATTCCAGACTCATTGTGCTGTAGGTTCTCATTATGATGATCCCAGCTATGATCAATCCCATACCCAATATTGCTCCAGCGTCTAACTGTTGTTCGTGAAAGATCACTGCAACTACTGCAACACCTACAATCCCCACTCCCGACCAAATTGCGTAAACAATGCCTAAAGGCATATCATCTAGAGTTAAGGATAGGAAATAAAATGCAGAACAATAACCAGCCAACACCATTAGAGAAGGAAAGAAATTGGTGAAACCTTCAGTCGATTTGAGTGATGAGGTTGCTACTATCTCGGAAAAAATTGCAATTGCCAGATAGTACCAATTAGCCATAGAGTTTCGAAATCTTTTGCCGCTATAACTCCTTCACCATATCCCCTCGGAAACATTGCAGGAGTAGGCATGGGATTTTACTTGCCCTGACTCATTATGCCCTTGCTCATAGCATTTTTTCTATGATGTCCTCATCTGAGAAACTTTCCCCGCGACATCCCTAGCATTCAGATGCAAGGTCGTTAACTGAGGCTCTATTACATCGGGATCTGTGAGAACAACACCTTCTTCTATGGAGTAACCAAACATCTTCACCATCGCAACCCAATACTCTCTAGAGAGATACACGCCTCCTTGATGAAAATTACACATAGGCTCCATATTGAAATCCTTATATTGAATAAAATTGCTTTCTTCGTCAATATAGCCACTTCCACCATGTAACCATTCATTAGCCCATATGCCGAATTCCTCAAACCACCCTGAACAGACAAGGGGGCCTAATTTGGTCTCGGCCATTATTCATAGTGGGGCATTCTATCATAGATACCAACAATCCGTGCCGGTGTTTGCTCACTCAATTAGTGACGACGGTAGTTTCCGCCGTCGACCAAAACACGGACAATCGAGATCATCGGTTTTACAAATTCAACAACTAGAAGACCACACCGTGTTGTAACATATCAAATCAGTGGATGCAGTAAACGCAAACCAAGGTATTATGAAAACCAATACTCCAACCCACGAGCCCAGGGCGAAACTCTTCCAGAAATTGTCAGATCCGCCAAGATAGATAATCAACGGGACAATGAGTCCGAAAAAAAACCACACAGAACAGAGGTCTTGAGCCCCCAAAGAAAAAAAAGCTAAAATCAACGGTGTCGTGAAGAAACCATACTTGAAACCGCCTGACAAAACCACACGATCCCAGTGTTATACAGCTGGTCGAATCACATGTTAAATTTTACACCGTCATTCGATTTAACCATCTCATAATCAATTCGAAATCATAAATTTTCAAGCTCACAACTGGAAATAGTCCACAATCAGCAGAAATAGGCCGGAGGCAACCAGAGGTAAAACTGTCAACCAAAACCACAAGGTCCTATCCGTCTCATCCATGGGATGACACATATTTCTTTGGAAATAAATGAATGGGCAGCCTGAACTCCTCAAAAGTGAACACTTCATTTGGAGTTAATGGGATGCCTATGTGTGTGCGGAATTGCTCTAGAGTAGCGTACCTAACGGAGTCTGAGGTGTGGGCGGTTGTGCATCATGATGGATCTAAACCCCAGTTTTACAATGATGGAATGATTTAATTTTACTCGGTTCAAATACTCTTGAGACTCGGTTCAAATACTCTTGAGTGATTGGCTGGGTGTAGCATGGAGGGAACTGCAGGGAAGGGATTCAAAATCCATGCTGACGAAATAAAATGCATCGACTGCGGATCTACGGAAACCACTCATATCGAATACTTCGACAAGATATCAGAAAAAAGATGTGAGAGCTGCGGATTGTGGTTTTCTAGATGTCTAGATTGTGGCGAGTTGACAGAACTTTTGGGCGTTACAAGGTACTGTGGCTTTGGCGGTTTTTTAGGAAGAAAAATGGGGAATGAGATTTCAAAGCAGGTATTGATTCGAATTGCTAGGGAGAACGAAGGAGTTGAATTTGACGGGGATGATTTGTT
>MDTG01344583.1_pt1 | contig 12063 bp, 8 predicted proteins | sample 811421 | NCBI WGS metagenome assembly MDTG01 (sample SAMN05326645, study PRJNA326480) | marine metagenome | isolation source: seawater | place: Pacific Ocean: South East | collected 2011 | reverse complement strand
GACGGGATGCCGCTGGACGGCGTGCACCCGGCGTGGCGCGTCGACTCGATCCGCCCCGAGGGCTTCGAGCCCATGGTCGGGGCGATGTGCTTCGACCGCCGCAACCGCCTGATCGTCGGGACCTTCTTCCCGCTGCAGCGGGACGAGGTGGCGCTGCCCGATATCGACGCAAAGGAGCCCGACACGCTCGTCGCGCTCAGCGGGGTCACGCTCGCGGAGAACCCCGAGGGCGACCCGTCGAAAGTTACGGTCGAGGTCGTCGCGGAGGGGCTGTACGAACCCGCGGGCCTGTGCGCGATCGGGGGGGACCTGTATGTCGCGCAGCGGCGCGCGATCACTCGCCTGCGCGACACGGACGGGGACGGATTCTACGAGACGCACGAGACCGTCGGCGAAGGCTGGGAGGGGTGGAACTACCACCAGTTCACCTTCGATCTCGAGCACATCGATCGCGACGGCGACGGGCCCCACCCTGGCTACCTGTACGCGGCGCTCTCGACGGCGATGGCGCCCCCGGCGTGGGAGGGCATGGGGACCAACGCGGCGGTGAACGGGCCGATGCGGGGCGGGATCCTCGAGGTGGATCTTTCGTCGAACGACGCGCGGGTGATCGCGGGGGGCACGCGCACCCCGAACGGGCTGGGGCAGGGGCTCGATGTGTACGGCCATCCGACCCTTTTTTACGCGGACAACCAGGGCACCTGGATGCCGACGAGCCAGTTCAGCGAGGTGATCCCGGGACGGTTCTACGGGCACTACAACCGGACGAACATCGTCCCCAACCTCGCGGAGCGGTTCCCGGAAGGCGGTCACCCCAGCGTGTTCGCGGAGCGGGAGCGGACGGCGCCGGCGCTGTACCTGCCGCAGAATGAGGTCAACAACTCGCCAACGGAGTCGGTGCGGCTCTGGGATGATCCCTTCGAAGGGCAGATGCTGCTCGGTGAGCTGACGGCCGGTGGGCTCCGCCGCGTGTTCCTTGAGCGTGTGAACGGACAGTGGCAGGGGGCGCTCTTCCGGCACACGCAGGGGCTCGAGGTCGGCGTCAATCGGATCGCGGAAGGGCCCAACGGTGAGTTGTTCATCGGGGGCATCGGCGGCGGAGGGAACTGGAACTGGCGGGACACGCGGTTCGGATTGCAACGGCTGTCATGGACCAGCGAGATCGCGTTCGAGTTTCAGTCCGTCCGCGCGACTCCAACCGGGTTCGAGCTGCGGTTCACGCGATCCGTTGACCCCGAGTGGCTTGCGGACCCGACCAACTATCGGATCGAGCAGTGGGGGTACGAGCCCACCGCGGAGTACGGCGGCCCGAAGAAGCGCGTCGAGCGACTTCGCGTAACCGACACTTGGGTGGGCTCCGGACCAGACATGACGGCAAAGGTGGTCCGCCTGACCATTCCCGGACTGAAGACGGGTTCATGCGTTCACATCCGCTGCGACGCCGAATCGATCGACGGCGACAGGATGTGGTCACCCGAGGCGTGGTACACGCTCAACGCGATCCCAAGGAGTATGCCATCGGGCGTGACGGATGCGTCGGTCACGCACGACATCGAACGCACAGGCGTGGGTGTCGGCGTGCTGCCACCCGCCGACGCGACACCGCTGATCACGCGGAGTTCCAAGCCCGTGTTCCGCCCGGCCGGCAAGCACCGGGGCGGGAACCTGGGGACACGAACGCAGGACGATCTGCTCGCGGCGCCGGGCTATGTCGAGGCGAGCGGCGGCGACTTCGAGACCGCGACGCGGTTCGGGGATGCGCGCCTGCATGTGGAGTGGTACGCGCCTCCCGGGGGCATCGGGCAGCTCGCGGGCAACAGCGGGGTGTACCTGCAGGGCCTGTACGAGATCCAGGTGCTCGGGACGAAGGCGGGGGACGACGCCCTCGAAGCCAACGAGGCGGGCGCGATCTATGGGATCAGGCCCGCAGACACGAACGCCTCGACCGGGCCCGGCACCTGGCAGGCGTACGACATCTGGTTCACGGCCGCTCGGTTCAGGGACGGCGAGAAGATCCGCGACGCGCGGGCGACCGTGCTGTGGAACGGCGTGGTGATCCACGACGATGTCGCGCTGCCGCGCCCGACGGGGGCGCGGAACCAGCCCGGCGCGGAATCGGCGAACCTTGTGACACTCCCGAACGGTGAGTCCGTGAACATCGGCCCCCTGCTGCTGCAGGACCACGCCTCGATGGCGGAGGGGCCGGTGCGCTACCGGAATGTCTGGATCCGCTCGCTCAAGCCCGAGCGGTACACGCCCGGGCCTCGGCTGGACGCGTTCGACGGCGATTCGCTGTCGGGCTGGACGGTGGTCGGCGGGGACGCCGAGTACCGCGTTGAAGACACGGACGCCGGCCCGGCGATCGTCGGGCAAACGAGGCCCGACACGCCCAACACCTTCTTGGTCTTCGACCGCCCGCTCGGCGATTTCGAACTGCTCTGCGAGGTGAAGCAGCACCCCGAGCTCAACAGCGGGATCCAGATCCGCAGCGCGATCGAGGGCGGGCTCGCGGAGCGGCGCGGGCGCCTGAGCGGCCCGCAGGTCGAGCTCGATCCGTCGGACCGGTCCTACTCGGGCGGCATCTACGGCGAGTCGCTCGACACCGGGTGGATCTACCCCCTCAGCGATGCGCCCTACGCGCGGCGGGCGTATCGGCCGGGCGAATGGAACCGCGTGCGGATCCTCGCGGAGGGCGCGCGCGTGCGGACTTGGATCAACGGGATTCCCGCGGCGGACATCCTCGATGAAACCGCACGCCGGGGGCACACCGCGCTGCAGGTGCACGGCGTGGGCGCGCGGACGGAACCGCTTGAGGTCCGCTGGCGGAACCTGAGAATCCGGGAACTCTCGCCCTGAGACGCGCGTGATCGCCCGCTCAGGCCGCGAGCGTCGAAAGGCGTGCGATCGCGTCGGCGTGCACCGCGCGGAGCGCGCGGAGGTGGTCGTTCGCCGCGTCGGCATCACGGGTGCGACCCGCGGCATCGAGCTCCGAAGCGGGAGCGGTGAAGCCCGGCATGCCCAGGGACTCACCCGACCCGTGCACGGCGTGCCCGATCGCCGCGACGGTGTCGTAGTCCCCGTCGCGGATCGCCCGCTCGGCGCGATCGAGCTTCTCGGGGAGCTCCGCGAGCCAGGCGATCGCGACCTCCGCGAGGTCTCGATCCGCCCTGAATTCCTCGAGATTCAGTGTCGGCGGGGCTTCCGGTTCGGCCGCCCGTTCCTGATCGGCGCTCCCGCGCGGGAAGCCTGTTTCATTCATACGGATCCACCTCGCGGTGGTCTGGATCAGCACCGCGGTCTCGAACGGCTTGGCAAGGAAATCGTTCATGCCCGCGTCGAGACACGAGGCCCGATCGCCCCCCGACGAGAACGCGGTCAACGCGAGGATGGGCATCGTGTGCCCCGCGCTCCGGATGCGGCGCGTCGCGTCGAGCCCGCTCATCCGGGGCATCTGGACATCCATGAGGACGAGATCGAACCGGCTCTTCTCGACCTCCGCGACCGCTTGCTCCCCATCATCGACGGTCGTGACCTCCGCGCCGGCACGCGTCAGGAACATCCGCGCGACCTTGCGGTTTGCCTCGACATCGTCCGCAACGAGCACCCGCGCGCCCTCGAGCGGTGTCGCGTTCTGCCCGTCGCCCTGCACCCAAGGATCGCGGGTCGGCAGGGGATTGGGCAGCGCCTCGCCCGGCAGCAACGGATGCGCCGCGAGCGTCACGGTGAAGACACTGCCGATACCGGGGGCGCTGCGGACGGTGATGTCCCCGCCCATTTTGCGGGCGAGATCGCGCGAGATGGAGAGCCCGAGACCCGTGCCGCCGAAGTCGTCGGTGATGGTCCGGTCCCCCTGCTGGAACGGGTTGAACAGGTTACGCACCTGCTCCTCGGACATGCCGATCCCGCTGTCGCGCACCTCGATGACCAGCCGCCGGTCGTCGCCTTCGCCCCGCGCGGAGGTGGTCACGCTCACACCGCCCTGCTTGGTGAACTTCACCGCGTTGGAGACGAGGTTCATCACGATCTGGCGGATGCGGGTCTTGTCGCTCCGGATCGCCGCGGGGACCGAGTCATCGAAGCGCTCCGTGAGCGCGATGCCCTTCTCGTCGGCCCGTGATCGCAGCAGCAGCACGGCGTCCGCGACGACCGAACGCGGGTTGCACGGCGCCAGACCGATGTCCATCTTGTCCGCGTCGAGCTTCGAGAGATCGAGAACATCGTTGAGCAGGCTGAGCAGGTGCTCGCCGCTCCCGTGGATGATCCCGATCCACTCCGCCCGGGTCGCCTCGTCGCCCGCGTCGGCACCCCGCTGGAGCAGCTCCGCGAACCCGATGATCCCGTTGAGCGGCGTTCGGATCTCGTGGCTCATCGACGACAGGAACCGGCTCTTCGCCTCGTTCGCTCGCTCCGCCTCGAGCTTCGCCTGCTTGAGCTCGGTGAGGTCAGACTCGACCGCGATGAATCCGGTGATCGTGCCCGCGTCGTCCCGCACCGGCTGGATATCGACCCCGAGCCAGTACTCGCGCCCGTCCTTCGCACGATTCAGGATCTCGCCGCTGAAGCCCCTTCCCTCCCCGATCGCCTCGCGGATCGCGCGCCGCGTCTCAGGGTCGGTCTTCTCGAACTGCAGGAACGAGCCGGGCTTCCGCCCCACGCATTCCTCGAAGGTATAGCCCGTGATGTCGGTGAAGCCTTGATTGACCCATGTGATCCGCTGCTCAGCGTCGGTGATGATGACCGCATTGGAAGTGTTCGTCGCGACCGCCGACAGGGTGCGCACCCGCTCGGTCATCTCGTTCGCCAGGCGCAGGGCGCGGCGCCGCCCGCTGCTCATCGCGTGCAACAGGCCCGCGACGAGCGCCGTGATCGCGATCCCTCCCGTCGCGACGAATGTCGGGAGGTCCCGGCTGATCCCAGCATCGAACGCGGGGGTCGATCGGAACCGGAGCGTCCAGGATTGCCCGCCGATCTCGAGCCGCGTCTCGTGTTCGAACGGGACCGTCGAACTTGTCGGGTCGGGAGCCCCCGCCCGGCTCCCGTCGAGGCTTTCCCCCATGCCGAAAAGGAAGTGCCCCGGCGCTTCATCTGGCAGACCGGCAATAACATCGAGGGTCGCCATCCCACCCAGCGCCGGGGTGACCTGAGCCGAGAGCGCGCCGGGGTCGAAGGTCGCGATGAGCACACCCGCGAGGGCGCTCCATCGCTGCTCGCTCGTCTCGCACGGCGCCCCGTTGGTATACACGGGAACGAGCCAGAGCATGGATCGTACCGAACCGTCACCCAGCGGAAGATCAATAGGCGGGGTCAGCCTGTTCGCTTGCCGCTCGACACTCTCGCGCAGGATCGAGATGAGCCGCGGGTCGTCGACCGGATCTCCCGGCGCGAGCCCGGACACGAGCGAAGGCTCCGCGTGCCGCACCGACCAGCGGACCGGCGCGGGGCGCTCGCTCTCGGGAACGAGAAATCCCAGCTGTCCCACACCCGGGAACTCGCGGGGCAAGTCCCGGCTGGCGACATACCGCGCGAACTCAGCGGGCGAGACGCTGTCGCTCGCCACGAACACACCACGCGCACCGTGCATGCCGTAGATGGGTCGGTAGACCCAATCCTGCAGCGATCGCTCCGCATTCAGGACAATGGCCTCGAAGCGGCTCTGGGCCGTCCTGTCGATCTGCCTGCCCAAGGCCCACGCGAACGCGAGGGAGAGCGGAACACCGACGGCGAGCACACCCAGCACCGGGAGCGGGCCCGAGAACCAACCCGCACGCACCGGTGCAGGGTCGCTGGCGCCGCGAGTGCTCCACGCGGAGACACGCCACAGCACGAGGGGGCCGACCATCGAAATCAAGAGGAACGCGTCGAGGAGAGCGCCGCGCCAGCCCTGCAGGTGCCCCGCGATCTCGGGAATCACCAGCATGACCGCGAGCTCGGCGAAAAACACGAGCAAGGCAATCTTGAGGACAAGGCGTCTGTACGGATTCTGTCCGAGCATGCGCAACGACTCCTCCCGGGTCACCCCCCTATCGGCGTGTCCCGGGTCCGGATCAAGGAGACGACGAGGTTCGTGCCCATCCACGCTGATCGATGGACATACGACCCGACCGCCCCGATGCCGGGCGTTTCCGCAAGGTCATGCGTCACGGTGCGCAGAGCCGGATGCACATCTCGGATGCGCGGGGCCCGCTGCGCACCCGATCGCCCGGTCTCCTCCGACGCGGATCCCCTCATGGGGAACAACGCGTGCCATTCTTCACGAGTAGTCCGACCGAGGCCTGAGCGAGCGTGCACGGCCATTGAACTCGCCCGCTTGTCGCGGATTACTGCCCGAACAGGTTCTTCTCGGCGAACATGCCCTTCTCCTCGAAGTAGGTCAGGGCATCGTCGGTGCTGGTGAACCACTTCGTGCAGGTTTCGGTGATGAAGGGGCTGGGCTGCTTGCCCGGCTTCCAGACGACATAGACCTCTTTCGCGTGCTCGAACGCGTGCTGGAGCTCTCGCTCCACCCCCGAGGAGAGCCCGGGGAAGGCCTTGCCGTCCTCGCCCGGCAGTTCGGGCACATAGCTCACGATCATGTCGGACTGGTCGATGAGCTTGAAGTCGCGCATGTAGATCTGTCCGTCGATGTCGCCCGCGATGTCGAGGACCTCGCGCACGCGGACGCGGAGCGGGTCGGTGCCCGCCTTCTTCGAGCCGCCGAAAGTGTGGGGGGTGACATCGAGCCACTGGTCGACATTGCCCAGCTTCGCGGCCTCGATCGCCCGATCGAGCAGCAGCTTCTCGTCGACATCGCCCGGGTCGAAGGTGATGAAGTGCTCCGCGAGGGCCGCCCGGAAGGCGTCGATCTCCGCCAGCACATCGGGCATGTCCACCACATGGCTCATCGGGAACGAGGGGTAGACCTTCCGCATCTCGGGGCGGCAGAGCAGGCGGAACATGGTGCGCGCGGTATCGTCGTGCCGCCCCCGGCTGACGATGTAGAACTTGCTCCCCGGGATCGCCTGGCTGAGCAGCTCGGTCGCGAGCAGCTCCTCCTCGCGCCAGACCATGCAGTCCTTGAGCGTCGCGTCGATGTCGTGCTCCGCGTGGAGGCGGTGGTGGACCATCTCGATGTTGTCCACCAGGCAGATCATCAGGTCCGGCGCGAGCTTCTCGACCTGGTCGAAATCGAAAGCGCTGAACAGGCCGTGCCGCCAACGGAAGGTCGCGTGCGTGTTGACGATGAGGTTCTCGTGATCGCGGGCGGCGGCGATGACATCCTTGAAGGCCGCACGACGGAGCGAGTTGAGCCGGCTGAGCGGGAGGTTGAGGATCTGCCCCTGCGGGACATCCTTCGCCTCCTCGTACATGATGTCCCCGATGTTGAAGACCTCGAGCGGCTCGCCCTGCTGGCCCGCGAAATCCGCGACCTTCTGCAGATAGGGCTTCTTGTCCATGCCGACCTGGCCGGTGACGATCGCGCGCATACCCAGTGCCTCCCGAGAACTCTGTGAGCGGGAAGCATAAGCGTGCCAAAGGCTTGGGACAGCAGGCAGAGAGTCGAGACCTCAGTCGAGCTCGACCTCGACGGTGCCCCGCATCCGACCCCGGACGAGCTCGATGATCGTGTTCGCAAGACTGTTCTGCAGCCCACGCATCAGTTCATCCGCGTCGTCGACCTTGAAACCGTCGACCTCCGTCAGGATGTCCCCGATCTCGATGCCCGCGTCGGCCGCGGGCGTGCCCGGCTGCACATCCAGCACCAGCAACCCCGGCACATGCTGGGAATACCCCATGCGCCGGCTCGTGTCGCGCGTCATCTCGCGCACGATCACGCCCAGCTCATGCACCGGCGTCCCGTCCAGCTGCGCCGCGCGGATCTCGGTGATGTCCGCGACGCGGGCGCGGACCCGGATCGGGCGCTCGTTGCGGAGCACCTCGATCTCGATCTCCTCGCCCGGAGGGGTGAGGCTGATCAGGTTCCGCAGGCGGTTGAGCCCCCCCACGACCTCGCGACCGTTGATCCGCAGGACGATGTCGCCCTCCTCGAGGCCCGCGTCCTTCGCGGGCGTGTTCTCCTGCACGCGCCCGATCGAAACCCCGACATCGGGACGGAGCCCGAACGAGCGACGCTGCTCGGGGGTCAGGTCGCGCATCTCCACGCCCAGATAGCCCCGCCGGACCCGGCCGTACTCCACAATCGACGACACCACCCGTTCCGCGATGGCGCTGGGGATCGCGAAGCCCAGGCCCGCGCTCTGCCGGGTCGCGCTGATAATCGCGGAGTTGATGCCCACGACCTCGCCCGCGAGGTTGATCAAAGGGCCCCCAGAGTTGCCCGGGTTGATCGCCGCGTCGGTCTGGATGAACTCTTGATACGACGGCTCATTGGGATCACGATCGAGCGAACGACCCTTGGCGCTCACGATCCCCGCGGTCACGGTGCTCTCGAACCCAAAGGGGCTGCCCAGCGCGAGGACCCATTCCCCGACGCGGAGCGCGTCGCTGTCGCCGAAGGGGACCGCGTGCAGGTCGTCCGCCTCGATGCGGAGCACCGCGAGGTCGGTGGGCTCGTCGGACCCGATCAACTCCGCTTCGATCTCGCGTCCGTCGTCGAGGCGAACGATGAGCCGATCGCCCTCCGCGACGACATGATGATTGGTGAGCACGAGCCCCTCGCCCGCGTCGATGATGACGCCCGACCCCAGCCCGTTCTGGCGCAGCTCGGGGGGGCCGACACGGAACCGGCGCCCGAACAGGTCCTGCCGGTACCGCTGGATCTCCGCTTCGGTCGTGATGTGCACGACCGCCGCATCGACCTTGTCGGCCGCCTGCTCGAACGCGCGGGAGAGCGCGTTCGCGAATCGCAGATCATCCGCCGCCGACTGCGCGCGCGCCGCGGGGGCCAGAAACAGACCGACCAAGACCGCGAAGAGCAGCCCGGCGTGGCAGGTGTTCCGAATCAGATTGAAGTTGAGCATCATGCGTCCCTCCACGAAACGAGTGCGTCTCTGCCAGGGAACGAACCCCGATTGTCGGTATACGGGATCGGCAAGCTCGGGGTTCAGATCCCGTACTCGGCCCACGACGAGGAGGTCTCCGTCACGCGGACCCGCTCGATCGTCAGACCCGTCGGGAACCCGAACGCGTTCCCGTCCGCGTCGGTGAGCGTCCGCCCCTCCGCGATCGCCGCGGTGACCTCCTCGAAGATGCGCCGCGCCATGACCTCCGTCGTGGGGTCCTCGTCATCGAACACCACGACCCGGCTCGCCATGCCGCCCTCGATGAGCTCCTTCGCGAAAGGATCCCCCGCATTGAGGGCCATCGCGTGATCGAATCGATCGAGCAGGTCCGCGACCGCGAGCTTGATCGCCTTGAAATCGCAGACCATGTCGTGATCGTCGAGACGCTCGCTGGAGACCACGATGTCGATCCGCCTCGAATGACCGTGCGGATAGCGGCACCGCCCCGGGTGCTTGCTGAGCATGTGCCCGCTCTCGACTTCGAAGGATTTGCAGACGCGGTAACGCATGGGAGGCAAGAATAGGAGCCCACCCGGGAGGACCGGAACCCGCCTCCCGCGCGCGGCCGTGCGTTGCCGCTTGCCTCGCCCGGTCTGGCGCCTATTCTTGAGGTTCCCCGCGGGAGGTGGGGAGATGGTGTGCCGTGGTGGGCACGCCGCGATTCCGACAACCGGGTCCCGCTGGTCCGACGACCCTGACAGAGGCAGAACCATGCCGACGATCAATCAGCTTGTCCGCAAGCCCCGCAAGACGCCCAAGGTGAAGTCCAAGGTCCGCGACCTGGAGCAGAGCCCGCAGCGTCGCGGCGTCTGCCTGCAGGTCAAGACGACCACCCCCAAGAAGCCCAACTCGGCGCTGCGCAAGATCGCGCGTGTCCGCCTGAGCAACGGCAAGGAAGTCACCGCCTACATCGGGGGCGAGGGCCACAACCTCCAGGAGCACTCCATCGTGCTCGTCCGAGGCGGGCGTGTCCGCGACCTTCCGGGTGTCCGCTACCACATCGTCCGCGGGTCGCTCGACACGCTGGGCGTGGACGGCCGCAAGCAGGGCCGCTCGAAGTACGGCGCTAAGAAGGGCAAGTAACCAGATCACACGCCGCCCGTCGTGAGAGCGACGGGCGTTTGTTTCGGGACGATCGTCCCGTTGAGTGCCGGCTCGGAATGCCGACGCTCGGGCAAGTAATCCGCACGCCTAAGGCCGGGCGCGCGGGTGAACAGACAGCCGAGACCGATCGACCACGATCGACCGGCAGATGAGCCTCAGAAGGAGATTCGACATGGCCGGCCGCATCACGATGTCCGAAGAGCAGTTGCGCCCCGATCCGGTCCACGATGACCTGGTGCTGGCGAAGTTCATCAACTGCATCATGTACGACGGCAAGAAGTCCCGCGCCCAGCGCGTGATGTACGACGCCCTCAAGCTGATCGACGAGCGGCTCGCCCGCTCCACCGCGGAGGACAAGCCCGAGAACGGGCTCGCCGTCTTCCACATCGCGGTGGAGAATGTGAAGCCCTTCGTCGAGGTCCGCAGCAAGCGGATCGGCGGTGCCAACTACCAGGTGCCAATCCAGGTCAACAAGAAGCGCCAGCAGTCGCTCGCCTTCCGCTGGATCATCCAGGCCGCCCGCGCCGACAAGGGCCGCCCCATGGCCGAGCGCCTCGCCGAGGAACTCATCATGGCCGCGAAGGGCGAGGGCAAGGCGATGAACACCCGCGACCAGACCCACCGCATGGCCGAGGCGAACAAGGCGTTCAGCCACTTCGCCCGCTGATCGGCATCCACAGGTCACGATCATCAACGAGCCCCTCGCGCAAGCGGGGGGCTTTTTCGTGCGCCGTACAACGGGCGCTGTTGTCAATCCGACCGCCTTACTTGCAGGCTTTCTTCTCACGCCCCGCCTGCAGCGACTTGATCCGCTCCTCGATGTCCGCCCCGCACGCCATGTGCAGCGCGAGCGCCGCGAGCAGCACCACCCACCAGGGCAGCGCCCCCAGCCCCGGATTGCCGATCGCGCCCGCGAGCGTGTCGTCGAAGGTCCACCAGAGCGCGAAGCCGAGAATCCACATCATGCCGAGCCCTTTCCCGAGCGGGCGCCCCTTTCGGAGCGTCCTCCGGGCAATTGTTGGGATGCGGCGCCCCGGTTTGCGCGCACGGGTCCGGGAATCAGATCGTTTCGCGCGCCACCGCGTGCCGGCTGAGCATCGTCGCGATCCCCCGCTCGCGGAAGTCGCCCAGCAATCGCTCGCGCACCCCGCTGCGGAGCGCCCACGCGTCCGTCGCCGTCGCGGCCCACGCGGCGACGACGCAGCAGACGCCGTCACGCTGCATCTCGCGGACCCAGAACTCCGGTGCCTCGTCTCCCGCCACCTTGCCGGTCCGTGTTGCGGCGTCGAGCGCGAGCGATTTCACCTCCGCGATGTCCGCCTCGGGGCTCACCCAGAATTCGACATTCGCCCACTCGAGCGTGTCGAACACCGAGTGATTCAGGAACGCCCGCTGCAGCATCGTCGAGTTGGGCACGAGGTAGCGCCGCCAGTCCCATAGCTTGACGGCCGTGTGCGTCGCGGTGATGTCTTCGACCGTCCCGTACAGATCGTCGATGCGAACGGTGTCCCCGATGCGCACCAAACGCGAGGCGCTGATGACGATGCCCGCGATCGCGTTCTCGAGGAACGGACGGGCGGCAAGACCGATCACAACCGCGAGCACCGCCCCGAAGATCGACGCCGCCGAAGCGGACGACTCCGCGAGGATCGGGAGCGCCGCGAGCAGCAGCGTGAGCCCCACGATCAGCGGGATGAGCACGCGACGCATGACAGTGAAGTGCCGCTGGATCGCCTCCTCGCCCTTCTCGAGGGCGACCTGCTTGCCGTTGTCGCGGGGGTCTTTGCGCGGGACAGAGTCAAAGAGCCGGCGGCGCTGGAGTTTGCCCAGCCGCCCCTCGCGGACCGTCCCGAGGAACACCAGCGTGCGCCAGAGCAGCCCCGCCCCGCCACTCAGGACGATCGCGATGTAGATCAGGTCCACGGTGCTCAGTTCGAGCGGCTCCATCTACTAGCCATCG
>MDTG01344417.1_pt1 | contig 12063 bp, 15 predicted proteins | sample 811421 | NCBI WGS metagenome assembly MDTG01 (sample SAMN05326645, study PRJNA326480) | marine metagenome | isolation source: seawater | place: Pacific Ocean: South East | collected 2011 | reverse complement strand
TATCACCTCTCTATTTTCTTCAGCAAAAGTTCCAAACATTCGATCCCATATAATTAGTAAGTTTCCATAATTTTTATCAAGGTATTCTTCATTACTACCATGATGGACACGATGCGATGAAGGTGTTACGAAGATATATTCTATTGGACCAAGTTTCTTTATCCATTGTGTATGTCCAACTACACCCCATAGAGTAGAAGCTACTCCTGCAACTGCAGTAATTAATGGATCAAAGCCCATTAAAGGCATAGAAATAAAAAAAGGTACTTTTGTCAAGGATCCAAACCATGCTTGCCTTAATGAGACCGTAAAGTTCATTTCTTCACTTGAGTGATGATTCATATGTACAGCCCAAAGAAATCTTACTCGGTGAGAGCAGCGATGGTACCAATAATAAATAAAGTCGATCATAACAAATGTTAAGATCCATATCATCCATACAGGTAGTAAATCATTAACTGTAAAAAGACGAAAATTATAAAGATAAAAATATAGTATTAAGATAGAACCCTTAGTCCCAAGATTGATTGTATAATTTCCTAGTAGTAGACCAAAAGCAGCAGCACTATCCTTTGCTTTATAATATTTTAAACCATAAATGTAAGAATAAATTATTTCACTACCAATCAATAATAGGATAATTGGAATGCCATAAGTATAAATAGTTGATTCATCAATCATTTTTTTAAGCTAATTTTATTTCTCATGTCCTTGACTTCTATAATATTAATATTATTTCAACAACTATGAAAAAAATATTATCAATTCTTGTCATTATTTTTGGCTTAATGCTTAACCTACACGCTCAAGGTGGATCATCAGGTGGATCATCAGCTGGGTCTTCAGGTGGATCATCAGCTGGGTCTTCAGGTGGATCATCAGCTGGGTCTTCAGATGGATACGGCGGTGGTGGAATGAGTGGTCAATATACTATTTCAACTAGAGGAGTTTATGATCAAGCCCTAAAAGCTATATGGAATGAAATTCAACAAGAGAATTATGAACCTGCTTTAGCGTCACTCCAAAAATACGTTTATGAAAATCCAGAAAATTCAGATGGTTGGAATTTGATAGGATTTACTAGCAGAAAATTAATGATTTTTGAAGACGCAGAAAAATATTATAATATTGGATTAGAAATTGACCCCGAACACGAAGGTATTTTGCAATATCAAGGTGAACTATATTTAGAGACAAATCGTTTGGATTTAGCTAAATCCAACCTTAAAAAATTAGAAGAACTTTGTGTATTTAACTGTGAAGAGCAAAAGAAACTTGCTCAACTTATCAATGAATTTCAATCAAATTAAAATAAAAATTTTTTTTCAAATATAATTATTTTAGTAATTAATCGTGCTCTCCATCTTTACTTCTAAAAAATTTTAAATCGTAGATTTGAGGTTTATTTTTAGCTGTATAGAACACAAAGGTAGTAATAAATATTGCTGCAATTAAAAGAGCATGAGCTATAGCTGTAAACCCAAAAAAATATATGCTGTCAATGATATAAAGTGAGAAAACACCACTCCACATAAAAGCAAGTATTTGCATTATCATGTGACGTATTTTCAAATTTGCAATATTTTTTAGAGGATTAATGTTAGGATTCATAACTAAATCCCATATTTTTTTAAAAAAATTCATTAGTTTTAAATAAGGGTGGATTATTGAATTTCAAATTTTTAAAAATGACATTATGTCGCACACCATTAATATAATTAAATTAGATAAAATTTTTTTAGACACACTATAGTCTTACTTCATAACTTCCTCGCCAATTTGACATTGATTATTCTTTAATTTATTTGCTCGAAAAAACTTTTAATTGTAAATACGTTTCATGAATGCTTATGACGAATTACAGGGTTTAAATTTATTTATCAAAAGTTCTTTAAAGTCTCCATTACTTGAAAAGAATGATGAGAGAATACTGCTAAAAAAGTGGTTAAAAAAAGGAGATCAAAAATCTCTTCATCAGCTTACCCAGTCTCACATGAGACTAGTTATTTCTTATGCATTCAAATATAAAAGTTATGGTCTAAGTGTTAGTGATTTAATACAAGAAGGATGTATTGGGTTAATGAAAGCTGCTGAAAGATTCGATCTAAATCAAGATGTAAGATTTTCCACCTATGCTGGTTGGTGGATAAGGGCTGCTATTCAAGACTTTATTCTAAAAAACTGGTCTTTGGTTAAACTATCTTCTTCTTCAAAACAAAAGAGCCTTTTTTTTACATTACGTAAATTAAAACATAAGATTCAAAATACTGAGCACGGTTCTGTAGATTTTAAAACTGCCCAAGATCTTGCAAATAATTTACAGATTTCCACTTCTGACGTTATAAATATGGATATCAAAATATCTCAACACGAAGGATCTTTAAATAGCAAAATTAGTGATGATGGAAATAATGAATTTCTTGACTTAATTGAAGATGAAGACGCTAGACCTGACGACGCAATTTTTAGCAAAGAGGACCGCTCTTTTAAAAAAGATCTAATTGATAATTCTATGAAAATTCTAAATAAGCGTGAAAAAATTATCATAGAAAGTAGATATTTATCTGAAAATCGAAAAACACTTGATACTTTAGGAAAAGAATTAAAAATTTCTAAAGAAAGAGTGAGACAAATTGAAAAGGAATCATTGGTAAAAATAAAAATTCATATCTCAAAAGAGCATAAAACAGATTTACTATTATAGTTTTGGCATCCTGCCATAATAAATGTATTAATTCAGAATATTTAAAGTGTTGACTTTTAAATTGATTTTATTTTTTGAAAGATCTATCCTTGCCCAATGGATATTCTGCCAAAGCAAGAAAGTATTATAAGGTTTTTAAAAAGTGAGCACACAGGGCCATTAGATATGGTTAATATTCTTCGATTTAAACCCAATAAAAGATCTGAGTATGAAAAATATGCTAAGGCTATATCAGGGTTTATGAAAGATTTTGGGATGGAAGCTATTTATTCTGGCGATGTTTTTTCAACGTTATTAGGAGAAGACGATTTTTTCCATCATGTAATTATTATTAGATATCCATCAAAAGAAAAATTTATCGAATTTAGCTTATCTGAAAACTGGAAAGCCATAGAACATCATAGAACCGAAGGATTGGAAAGCCAGTGGTTATTAGCAACAAAGGAAAATAGCTTAGCATGATTAAGGCTTTAATTTTTTTTGTTTTAGGAGCAGCAGCTATTATTTTTTTAATTAGAGCTTTTGTTTATACTGATGCGAGTCGCATTTCAAGAATAGTAAAAACAGTAATAATTAGTTTAATTATTTTTGGAGTAGTGTTTTTTCTATTAAGAGGTAATCTTGGATTCCTTGCTCCAGTGCTTGGAATTTTTAGAAGACTCTTAGCTGGGTTCTAAAATTTTTTTTACAAAATCTAGTAAATTATCACCACAAAATTGGTACCCTTTAATTCCAAAATTTTCCGCAGCTTTTATATCACTAATTTGATCTCCTATAAGAAGACTGGATGTTTTATTAATAGGCCATTTGGATTGAGCTAACTCTAGCATACCAGGACTTGGCTTTCTTAGGTGAGCCACTCTTTCGTAATCTTTATTAATTCCCTCTGGGTGCCAAGGAGAATAAAAAAACTCATCAATTTTCGCATCAATTTTTTTTAATTCATCAGACATAAACTGATGAAGTTCGATCACATTTTTTTCAGAATAGTAATTTCTTGAAATTCCAGATTGATTTGTAACAACAAAAATTAGATAGCCCTTTTTGTTTAAATATTTTATTGCCTCTTTAGCTCCTTCAATCCACACAAAATCAGAAATTTTGTATACGTAACCTTTTTCAATATTTAGAACCCCGTCCCGATCAAAGAAGACGGCTGGTTTCAGCATAGGGTTTCTTCAACTAAACCGCAAATAATTTGTCCAATAGCGATATGAAGTTCTTGAATTCGATCTGGCAAAGATGCTGGAGCTTTAATTAAGATATCGCAAATGTTCGACATATCATTACTATCGTTTCCAGTAACGCCAATAATTTTTATTTTTAATTTTTTTGCAGCATTGATTGCTTCAATTATATTATCACTTTTTCCACTAGTAGAAATGGCATATAAAACATCATTTTCTTTTCCTAATCCTTCTATTTGTCTTGAGAAAATTTCTTTGTATGAATAATCGTTTGCTACAGCAGTAATGTTAGAAGTATCAGTTGTAAGGGCTAACCCAGGAAGTGCTTTTCTATCTTTGCGGTATCGTCCTATTAGTTCTGCAGCGAGATGTTGTGAATCAGCAGCAGAGCCACCATTTCCACAAAACATTACTTTCCCCCCCAATTGAATTGATTTAACTATCAATTGAGCAGCAGCTTCTATGTCATCACTACAATTATCTGATAGTTCAGCAAAATTCTTTGAAATTTCATCAAAAATTTTACTTATTTTATCTTTATTCATTTCATTATATTTAGATTGTTATTAATATTAGCATAAATTTTTTAAAACTAAATTTAATAATGATTGAAACCAAAAACAGTCTTTTCTTAGGGTTAGTTATATTTATCCTATCTACTGTATTTTTTACATCATGTGACGATAATTCAACATCTTCAGCATACACTGGTGTTAGAGTTATTGATAACTCGTTTTCTCCTACAGTCGTAAGGATTCATGAAGGCGGAAAAGTAAGATTTAAAAATTGGGGTAATAATCCCCATAATGTCATTGCAACTGATGAGAGTTGGGGTTCTTACGATGAGATTGAAAAAAACAATTATATAGATGTTACCTATCAAGATGAAGGTTTATACAAGTATCTTTGTTCGTACCATGCACCACCAGATGGTGAATGGGGAATGGTAGGATCAGTAGTTGTTGGCAACATTGAATATGAAGATTATACAAACTTTAAAAAAGAAGATGTAGTTAAGAAATTTAGTGGGATAGTTCGTCATGTTCCTAAAGATTATGAATCAATTCAAGATGCTGTAAACTCATCCAATCCTGGAGATTTAATTCTTGTAAAGTCAGGAATTTATTATGAAGAAGTCATAGTTAATGTTCCTTCTATTACGATAAGAGGTTGGGATAGAAATACCACAATTATTGATGGAGAGTTTGAAAGAGGCAATGGTATTCAAGTAGTAGGTGTTGATGGTGTAGCTATAGAAAATTTAACAGCAAGAAATGCTTTATTAAATGGATTTTATTGGGCTACTGCTGAGGGTTACCGAGGTTCATATTTAACTGCGTATAATAATGGTGATTATGGAATTTATGCATTTGACTCTGTAGACGGGGTTATTGAATATTCTTATGCTTCAGGCTCTCCAGATGCTGGATTCTATATAGGCCAGTGTTATCCATGTAATGCAATAGTAAATAATGTTATTTCTGAAAACAATGGACTTGGTTATTCTGGAACTAATTCGGGTGGTTCTTTATATATAATTAATTCAATCTTCAGAAATAATAAGGGAGGTGTTGTTCCAAATACTTTAGATTCTGAGTTACTTCCTCCTGAAAGAGAAACCTATATCATTGGTAATTTGATTGAGAACAATAATAATATCTATGCACCAGCCACTAACTCAACTTACTTATCTTTTGGCAATGGCATTGTAATAGCAGGAGGTAATAATAATTTTATAAGAAATAATGTTATAGTGGATCATGATACTTATGGAATAGTGATCACAGCTTCTTTAGATGTTAATTATTGGCCTGCACATGGAAATATAGTTCAAGAGAATTTTATAAAGAATTCAAGACGAGCAGACATCGCTCTCAGTGGAGTTTCTAATCTTGCTAATTGTTTTGATGGAAACAGTTATGATATTTCTATACCGCCAGGATTACAGAGTTTGAATGGTTGTGATTCTACTTATTTTCCTCTTGGATCAGATATGTCTGTGTTATGGAGCACGCTGGCAAGACTCTTGTTAGCCAATTCTGGAGATTATATGCAAGGTGATTGGAGGACTTTTGATCATCCTCCACCTCAGCCCAATATGCCAAAAATGCAGCAGTTATTAGATAAAGGATATATTATTGATGGGATTTCTGTTGGATTTTATCGTTCTTCTATAAAACCAGCTGTGAATGTCTTTAAAAGACATAAAAAGGATTTAAAAGATATTGAATTGCCTATTGAAGCAAGAAAGTATTTGAACTAATCCTGCAATTGTTTACGCTTATTTAAGAAGGAGTTTATATTATGCCTGGTATTACATTTTTTCCATTAAATGATGTTCCTTATTTATCGTTGCTCTTTAATTTTTATGGATACTATCTTCCTATATTTCTCTATGCAGCGTGGACTCCTTTAGCTCTTTATGATGTGGGTGAATCAAAATACTCTTCAACTTTTTTCAAATTTATTTGGACTTTAATTATTTTATTAATTCCTCTTATAGGTGCGTTTATTTATCATGTGTTTGTTGCACAAAATTTGAACGTTGTAGTTAGAGCAACTATGATATTTGGTGGAATAACCACTTTCTTAATTGTATTTTTCTATTTAGCTCTAGTATTATAAGAAATAAATAATAGCTAGTGAGATTTGATAAACGAATAACAGCAATTAGAACAGATATAGCATCAGATTATTTTAGAGGTCTTATTAAGAGAAAAAAATTCGTCAAAGGAATAAAGCACACCGTTATCTCAGTATATTCCCCTCTTTATTCATTGAAAAATTCTAAATTAGCTACTCAACTTCTTTATGGAGAGGAGTGCAATGTTTTTGAAACTTCAAATGGATGGTCATGGGTGCAATCTTTGAGGGATAATTATGTAGGGTATACTCCTTCAAAAAATTTAAGGAAAATAAGATTTATTCCTACTCATAAAATAACTTCTCTAAGAACCTTTATTTATCTCTCACCCAATATTAAGAGTGACGTTGTCAATTATTTGAGCTTTAATTCTTTGGTAGAGGTGAATGGGAAAAAAGATAGTTTTTATAAAATAAAAAATCTTGGTTGGTGTCCAAAAAAAGATTTATCTTCATTAAAAACAAAGAATTTAGATAGAGTAAAAATGGCAAAGCTGTATCTTGATACCCCTTATTTGTGGGGAGGTAGAGATTCTATGGGAATAGATTGTTCAGGCTTAGTTCAAAATATCATTCAAATAAATAATACTTATTTTCCTAGAGATACTGATATGCAAGAAGTTTTTATTACTAAGGAATTAAGGTTTAAAAAGAATTTAAAGGCAGGAGACCTTATCTTTTGGAAGGGTCATATTGCAATGATGGTAGATAATAAAAACATAATTCACGCAAACGCATATCATATGAAAACTTGTATTGAACCTCTTAATATTGCTAGAAAAAGAATTTTAAACAAAAACGGTGATATAATAAAGATGGGTAGGATTTAAAATTAACTAAAGTTAAATTTATTTCTGATAAACCATAATAGGATTAAAGACGGAATAACCATTAAAGCAGTTATAATAAAGAAAATTCCCCAATCTCCATGAAGCCAATCTACTAAAGAACCAGAAGAAGAAGCCATAAGAGTCCTTCCAGCAGTGCCCAATGATGCTAATAGTGCATATTGAGTTGCAGTATATGTACGGTCAACTAGCAATGAAATAAAAGTTACAAAAGCAACAGTTGCAAATGCTGCTGCGAGGTCATCAAGTAGAACAGCTGCTGCAAATAATAATTCAGATTTCTCTGACCAGGCCATAAAACTGAACATGATATTTGTAATAGCCATTGCAATACCAGATATGAACAGTGCCTTAACTACACCAGATTTAATTGCAAACCATCCGCCCAAAAGAGTAAATGCAACAGTTGTAATCCAGCCGAGACCTTTTGAATAAATTGCAATGTCCGATTTAGAAAACCCCATTTCATCATAAAATATGATTGACATTCTTCCTAAGAAAGCTTCACCTATTTTGAATAGAAAGATAAATCCAATAATCAAAAAACTAATTGTTACACCATTTTTTCTAAAAAAACTTATTAAAGGGCTAATAATTGTGCTTATTACCCATGCTGAAAATCCAGCCACATTAAAATTCTCTTGATCTTTTTTTTGCACATCTTGCCTATTGTTAGATGTGCTTTCGGGTATTAAAAGCAAACCAATGTTAAATAAAAGAATTATAAGGCAAATGAAAATGAAGGTTAATTGCCAATAATTTGAAAAACCTGACATGTCTAAGTAATCAGCGACAAATAGTGTTAGCATTCCTCCAATTTTGTAACCTGTCCACCATCCAACTACGGCAATCGAAGCACCCGCTGCCATTGAAGCTTTTTCGTTAGCATCAATTTGTTCAATTCTTAAAGCATCAATAGTTATATCTTGTGATGCTGATGAAATTGCAATTAATAAACCTATGAAAATAATTACTTCAAGATTATTTATTGGGTTGAGTATGCTCCAGAAAATAAGGCAAAATAAAATTATTACTTGAAGTGATATGATCCACGATTTTCTATGACCTATTTTATTAGTAAGAAATGGTATTTTTATTCGATCAATTAAAGGAGCCCATAGAAAGTTAACTGCATAGACACTAAAGATTAATCCTGCCCAGCCAATAGTACTTCTTGATAATTCATAATCCTTGAGCCATAAAGAAAGTGCACTACCTATAATAACCCAAGGAAAACCACTAATAGCTCCTAAAAGCAAAATACGCATCATTCGTCTATCAAAATAGATAGAGATACCAGCATTATCTTTTTGCATAGGAAAAGTTTATTCTTTTTAGCTAAGAAATAAATCTTTAATTAAATAGATTTTTTAAGATTATTCTATTGGAGCAGGGTTATCACTGAAACTTCTTAAATAAAGAATAACATTTGCACGATCAGATGATTTTTTTAATCCAGCGAATGCCATTTTTGTTCCTTCAACATATTTTTTAGGATTTAGTAGATAGCCATTAAGTTGTTCGTACGTCCAATCACCCTCAAATTCAGCCATAGCTTTGGAATATTTAAAGTTTTCTCTTGAACCAATATCTTTGTTAACAATATTCCATAGTGCCGGGCCAATTTTATTTGCCCCATCTTTTTCAACTACATGGCATTGTGAGCATTTTTTAAATACCTTTGCACCTTTATCAATATCGGCAGCTGCTAGAAGTTCTATTATGGACACTTCTTCAATTACTGGAGCTTCCTCAGCAACTGCTTCCAAAGAAACTGTCATAACACCCTCTGCGCCTTCAACTTGGTAATGAGCTATTTCAGGTTTTTCAACTTCGTATAAAATCTCACCAAAATTAGCTAAGCCAATAAATACGAGCGCTACAATCAGTACACATGCAACAATCTTATTGATCTCAAATGAATCCATAATTGTTTTTATCTTGAAAAACGAATAATATCAAAAACATTAACCTAATTTATTCTCGTTTTTATGCGTCTTCTGGTCGCATAATTTTGCATATGATAACTCAAAAAAACACCGCAATAATTATTCCAGCTCGTTTGGCAGCCACTAGACTCCCAAATAAGCCTCTTATCAAGATACATGATAAAACCATGATCCAGCATGTTTGGGAAAGGGCTAATGAATCGAATTTGGGAAGGGTTATTGTCGCAACTGATAGTGAAGAGATTAAAAAAATAATTGAAAATACTGGTGGAGTAGCATGCTTAACTTCAATTGATCATCAATCAGGCACAGATCGTATTTATGAAGCTCTTCAGAAATGTGATAGCGAAAATGAAATTGAGTATATAATTAATTTGCAAGGAGACATACCAAGTATTGATCCACACGCTTTATCAGCAGTGTTGAAACTTTTAGAAAATAAGGAAGTCCATATAGGTACATTAGTTGCTAAAATAAGAGACGAATCGGATTTGCATAAATCTCAAATAGTAAAGGCTCTATGTATGTTTCAAGAAAATAAAATAAATACAAAAGCTATAAATTTTGAAAGACAGCCCAAAGATATTACTATTAATAATTTATATCATCACATTGGTATTTATTCATACACGAGAGACTCACTGAAGCAGTTTGTAAGTTTAGATCAGACAAATAGAGAAAAAGAAGAAAAGTTAGAGCAACTGAGAGCTTTAGAGAATAACATGCATATTGAAGCTGGATTAATTGACTTTTTACCTATAGGAGTTGATACTCCTGAAGATCTTGAGGTTATTAAAGGAATATTAGAAAAATAATGAAGCAAATAACATTCCAAGGAGAGTATGGAGCATATTCACACTTAGCTTGCACAAAAGCTTTCCCAGATCTTAAACCTATTCCCTGCAGAACTTTTGAGTTTGCTTTAGACAATGTAAGATCGGGTAATAGCGATCTTGCTATGATACCTGTTGAAAATTCTGTAGCTGGAAGAGTAGCTGATATTCATTATTTGCTTGGAGATTATGATCTAAAAATATATGCAGAACACTTTCAAAAGATTGAACATCAACTTTTAGTTCAGTCAGAAGTAAGTTTAGAAGAAATTAAAAGTGTAAGAAGCCATACAATGGCCATTGGCCAATGCCAAACAGTGATTAAAGAACTAGGGCTCCAAACAATTGTCATGGCTGATACTGCTGGATCAGCAAAATACGTTAGTGAACAAAAAAATTGTAAAGACGCCGCAATTGCATCTAAACTTGCTGCTGAAACTTATGGTCTTGAAATTGCTAAAGACAATATTCAAGATATGCAACACAACACAACTCGTTTCTTGGTTATGTCTAATGACTTACAACAAAAAAAGGAAGAAAATATTAAATATCTTACAAGCTGTATTTTTGAAGTTCGAAGTGTTCCTTCTGCTCTTTATAAGGCTCTAGGTGGTTTTGCAACTAATGGTGTTAATATAACAAAATTAGAAAGTTTTATTGTTGATGGAGATTTCAACAAGGCCCAATTTTATATAGATATTGACGGTCATGTTGAAGATAATTCTGTTAAAGGTGCGCTTGAAGAATTAGATTTTTATACTGATAAACTGATAGTGCTAGGAGTTTATCCTATGCATGAATACAGGAATCAGTAATACAAATTTAGTTATGCATCCAGTGAACAATTAGCTGGTGAGCAATTGCCATTGCTGGTGGTATCCAAATTCCTTGAGGATTTTTACCGACAAATATTCTATTTAAGTCTTCTCTAGAGAGCCAGACAGCATCTTCTATTTCATCTTGGTCAAGTTTAAGTGCATCATCCTTTACATTAGCTAGACAGCCGATCATAAGTTGAAAAGGAAAAGGCCATGGTTGAGTAAATTTATACTCAACATCTAAAGTAGTTAGTCCAGATTCTTCATTTATTTCCCTTTTTACTGCATCTTCTATTGTTTCACCTGGTTCTAAAAAACCTGCTAGAGCTGAATACATTCTAGGTGGAAAGACTTTTTGACGACCCAATAAACATTTGTCTTTATAAATTGGAAGCATGATAACTACAGGATCAACTCTTGGAAAGAATTCAGTTTGGCAAGAATTACATAATTTCTTGTAACCAGCGTCTTTTATTTCCAGCTGAACCCCACTGCATTTACTACAATAAGTATAAGTATTATTCCATGAGATCATAGATTTAGCTTGTGCAAGTATACCAGTACTCTCTGAAGACAGATTTGGAGCAATTGATCTAACATCAATAAATTTTGCTTCATCCATAATATCAGTATTTTCTTTAATCTTTTCTATATTGCTTAGGTCAACCGCGAACAAAGAGCTTCCTTCATTCTGACCAAGAAATACTAAATAATTTGCTTTATTTATAAGTTTATCGAGTTGCTCAAAACTAAATAATTTAATCTCTGAATTTTTTAAATGATTAACGCTTGGATTGATGAGTGGTTTTTCATTATAAAAAATTAAGTATTTTGTTTTTGGATCTCGTTTAGTCAAATTAATCCATTCAATGTTATTTCTAAGACTAGCTGTCCTATTGAGAGGGTTATTTGCAAAAACTGTTTTATTCATATTTTAATATCTAGAAAATATATATTTCAGCACTTTTTAACAACAGTATGTTACAATAATCTGGGAGATTGAGTAGACAAGTATTTCGCCAACCCGGTCAGATCTGAAAAGAAGCAGCCGTAACGAAAATACTTGGGTTGCTTTAATCTC
>MDTG01202524.1_pt1 | contig 12063 bp, 17 predicted proteins | sample 811421 | NCBI WGS metagenome assembly MDTG01 (sample SAMN05326645, study PRJNA326480) | marine metagenome | isolation source: seawater | place: Pacific Ocean: South East | collected 2011 | reverse complement strand
GTGATACCTTCGGTGGTGAAAAGTATCACGGTGATACCTTAAAAACCGTAAAGTATCACAGTGATACCTTTGGCGGCGTTGATGGGTCAAAATCGGCTGGTGATACATATATAAAAGAACTAACTACTAAAGTAGTTAGTAGTGCGCGCACGCATGCGCGTGCTACTACCGCCGAAATAAAGCAACAAAAAATCGCAAAGCTCGAAGAAATAATTTCGCGCAACATCGGCCCGAATGTTTGGAGCCAGAGCACCAGCTGGCATGAGTTGCTTGATCGCGCTGATTGGGATTTGGAGGTGATTGCGGATGCCGTGGTGGCGTATGCTGACAAGGTGACGGGCTCAGGGCAAGATCACAGGTTTTCTAGGCTGTACAATTTTGTCGTGCGTCAGGTAGAAGGCAAGCGCAAGCGGGAAGCGGGCACAATGTCGCCGCCGTCGTATTCTCGCAACATTCAGGACACAGGCGGTGAAAGATTAACGGAGATTGAAATGCAGGAATTACGGAGGTTCATGCGTGTTTGAGTTATCGAAGACAGATAGCAGGGAAGAAGAGCGGTCATTGATAGGCGCGGCATTGATGTCCAATCGCGTTGTCGATGATTGCAGTATGTTTTTGCAGCCAGCCGATTTTCAAGAATCGGCACTTGGTCAGATATGGTCGAAGATGATGGCAGCGCGCGCGGATGGTAAGCCGACAAAGTTCAGCCAGCTCGTTGCCGATGGCTCGGACGGCTCAACGCTTGAAGCGTGTCAAAACATGGTGGCCAGTGCGCTTGGCTTTGAGAGTTACGCCAAACGGATTTCAGAGGCAGCGCAGCGGCGCCGAGTGGTCAGCGCATGCATGCAGATCATCAACCATTGTCAAGAGTCGCCAGACTCCGAAGCGTTCAAGGGCGAGGTGTTTGATTGTCTAATTGACAGCTTTGGGTCATCACATGCAGACGCTGACACTTTCACCATTCAAGAAAGCGCGCTAAAGGCGTTAGAAACTGCAATCGCGGCATTTGAGAACGGTGGGGACGTTTCAGGGCAGGGCATAGGCTTGCGCAGTGTAGACGAGAAAACGAGTGGCTTACATCCTGGCGAGCTGGTTATTTTGGCGGCGCGGCCTGGTATGGGCAAAACGACGTTTGCGCTCAACATTGCGAGGTCTGTTTCATCTGTGGCGCAGGTGGCGTTTTTCTCGCTCGAAATGCCTTATGCGCAGCTTGGCGGCAAACTTTTATCTGCGGAGATAGGCTTGGACTCCCAAGACCTGCGGCGCGGACGAATTGGCAGACGTGTATCCGACTTGAAGCAGGCGGTGGATAATTTCAAGTCTTTGGGGCTAACAGTCTTCGATAAAGGCAATGTGACGCTAGGATACATGCGGAGCAAGCTGCACCAGCTCGAAGCGCGTACAGGCAAAAAGACGGCGCTGGTGATTGTCGACTATCTGCAACTGATGAGCGGTGGCGGAAAGCAGGAAAACCGAGTGCAGGAAGTCAGCAAGATTTCGCGCGGACTGAAGCTGCTTGCCCGAGATTTTCAGTGCCCAGTGATAGCGCTTTCACAGCTCAACCGTTCAGTCGAGTCGCGAACTGACAAGCGCCCAATGATGTCGGATTTACGCGAGTCAGGCAGCATTGAGCAGGATGCGGATCTAGTCTGGTTTTTATATCGTGACGACTACTACAACAGAGACGCGCCGAAAGGCGTTTCAGAGTTGATTTTGTCTAAGCAGAGAAACGGCCCAATCTGCACGATCCCCTTGATGTTTGAGGGGCGATTGTCACAGTTCACGGAATACACGGGCCCAGGAGAGTTTGATCAATGGCATTAATACAACCAAAGCAAATCAAAGAGGCGGTGCTGACGCTTACGAAAGAATTAGGCAGGGCACCGACCTATCACGACGTTGAAAGCTATTTTGGGCTCAAGTCGCCACAGCATGCGCGCTATTACATCAAGAAAGCGGTGGAGGCTGGATTGATTAAGATAGACGCAGAGCGGCAACCGTACTGGCTGGAGGCCGTTTGATGGGTTCGCTATCAAGACGAAAGGGTGCAGCGAATGAACGCCGTTTGGCAAAGATGTTTGCGGAAGTCATGCCAGGGGCAGACGTGCACCGCGGGCTACAGTACCAAAACAGATTTGCGCGCGAAAAGGTGCCCGATGTCGAGTGCCCTGTTTTTTGGGTTGAAGCAAAGGTTGGCAAGAAACCAAATCCACGAGCGGCAATGAGTCAGGCACGCAAAGACGCAGCAAAAGGAAAAATTCCGATTGCAGTGATACGTGACGACGGCGCGCCAGGCGATGAATTTGTGTGTATCGGGCTAGCTGACTTTTTGGACTTTGTTGGCGAATGGTGGGAAAGGGGCGAGCGGTGAACATATACGACGAGCCGCAAGGCTTAAGCACTGGGCCGATTTGGTTTTGGCTTATCACATGCATGGTTGCCCTGTTTTTAATGTCCGTGGCCGAGTGGTGGAACAATCGCAGATGAACGATTGGCAGACCATTCACAGCAGCAAGCGGCACGATTGGCAGACACCCCAGGAGCTTTTTGAATCCCTGGATCAAGTGTTCCGCTTCCAGCTCGACGCGGCGGCCAGCTCAGAAAATAAGAAGTGCCTGCGGTATTTCTCGACGAGGCCGTTGTCGAATGCGTTTGATCATTCGTGGAATGTTGGCGGCTGGGTGTGGGTTAACCCTCCCTACGGAAAACAGGTTGGGCGGTGGTTTGATAAGGCGATTTCAGAAAGTGACAAGGGCGCGCGCATTGTTATGATGTGCATGGCGTGCACAGAAACAAAGTGGTTCCAATCCGCCTGGAATCATTGCGCCGAGATTTGGTTGTTGACGCCGCGCGTCAAGTTTGTGCAGCCAGGGGAAAAAACAGGGCCAGCGCCAAAGGGCTCTGCATTGTATATCTTTGACCGTGTACACGTTCCGCGCGTGGTCAGGATGTTTAATTGGAAGCGGGGCGAATGGACAGGCAACGCGGAAGTGTTGCGGAAGTTTGGAGAGTTAAGATGAAAGAACCCAAAGGCTGGGAGTCAGAAGTGGTGCAGGTCATAAGGTCTAAAGGAAGCGAGGAGTTTCTTAATGAAAGCGGTCTTCTCAAGGTTGCAGTACACGTATGCGATTCGTTAACTGTGGCAAGCATAATTCACAGTTTATTTCCCTCGGGAGCAAATCAAAAAATCTCATTTGCTGACATCTTCGAGCAGGTGAGCATCGGCGTGCGTGAGCAGAACAAAGACGACTCTAAAGGGATGCTCAGCGCCGTGCGATTGGCTGAATCAATGGGGATTGACGAGATGATCCTGCGATTGGCTGCGACAATGGGGACTGAAGAAAGTTCGGCTCAGTGAGCATGTTTGCACTATTCTCGTTTCATTGTCTGGTTACATTCTGCGGAATAGCTGCAAAGACGGAAGCGCACACCAACGTCCAATCACGGGCCGAGGTGTGCGTGGATGTCGCATCCGAGGCGCTCTATCAAGGCGTGGACCCCGTGCTGGCTGTAGCTGTGGCATGGCGTGAATCTGCCTGGACTCGTAGCGCAGTGTCGAATGCTGGAGCTGTGGGACCGATGCAGGTGATACCGCGGTTCTGGTGTAAGTCTAAGCCGTGCGACTACATTGAGGCGGGCGTGCGTGCGCTCAAGTATTACATCGAGAAACATGGCGAGCAGGGCGGGCTCTGCGCATACCTTAGCGGTAAGCCTTGCCAGTATGGTGGCGGGACAGTTAGCGCATACAGATCAAGCGTAATCATGAAGGCGCTGAAGTTTAACGAGCTTTTCTCCAAAGTCTGTTCAGGCTGTTAGCCCTTTATTCATGCGGGTTTGCGAGCGCCACAAAATGTTTTTTCAACTATTTATACTTTTTTCGTATTATTTACTTGATTAAAACTAAATTAGTCCATATGATGTTCTTAAGAGTTGAGGGAAACAACAAACGGAGAAAGCAAAATGAGCAACTTGATTGACATTACAAACATGAGCGACGCAGCACTTGACGTATACCTTAGAGTGAAGAGCGGTGAAGAGACGGTATGTGTGGAGCATCTTACGGTTACGGAGCGACGCATGGTGGCTGTTGCGATGCGTTGGGACACCACAACTACTCTGATGCAGCACTGGATGCACGGATCAATTTAATTACTGCCCGCAAGGGATGAAAGGGTGGGCTTATGTCTGCTTGTGCTTCTATTTCTTTCACTGACCATCACGCGAAGATGGTTGCTGCTTTCGACATCGTTGAGCCCGCAGGTGATTGGCGTGACCCAATCTTTGCGGCGACCAGCCATGCGGCTTGTGCTGCTGCTGGTGTCACGCTTGCGGATGTTCTGGAATCCGTCGAGTATTTCACCGCCACCGTTGCCAAGGTCACAGAGGATGACTTTGGACTTGTGACGGTTTCCGCGGTCGGGTACCGAAACGGGCCGGCGGGTTGCTAATCAATAACAGCCGCCCTTCGGGGCGGCATTCAAACGGGGCAGGCAAATGGCATATAAGCAAACCAAAACAATCGGCGGCACTGCGGTGTCTGCCATTCTCGGATTGAATCCATGGGCGGGACCGTGGGACGCATGGCAGCGAATCCTGCACAATGTGCAGGCCGAAACGAACGAAGCAATGGAGCGCGGTGCGCGGCTCGAAGGTCCGATTGCTGAAGTGTGGGGCGCGCGGTCTGGCTTAACGCTTGTGGAGCCGTTGCAGGGCACTGTCATTATTGACGATACGTTCAGCGCCACAGCCGACCGCATTGCGTTTCAAGATGGCAAGGCGCAGGCAATCATCGAGATCAAGACCGCTAGCAAGTACGCCACCATCGACCCAGTGCCCAATCACTATTGGCTACAGGTGCAACATTATCTTTGGGCGTATCAGATGGACCGCGGCATGCTGGTGGCGCTGCAAGCATTCCCCGAGGTGTTCCGCATGCTAGACACTGCCGATGATGTTGCATTCGCCTTATCGAGAAACGCGGCCCAGCTCATCGTTCACGAGATAGAGCGTGATCCAAATTACGAAACGCACACAATCCCGAGGCTGCGCGCATGGTTCGAGCGGCACATACTTGGCGGCGAAGTGCCAGACGTGGACGGCTCCAAAGCGTGCCGTGAGGGGTTGTTTAACTTGCACGAGGAAAGAACCGAGCAAGGCGAAGCCGATGACGAGCTGAACGCGCTAATCAATCTGCGCATGGCGGTTCGCGATGCGGAAGCGAAACAGAAAACACAGCGCGACTTGATTGAAAACCAAATCAGGGACAAGATGGCCCACCGTCGAAAGATTGTTGGCGCTGATGTGTCGTGCACTCTTTCCAAAAACAATCGGCTGACCTTCAAGGAAAACTAGACCATGCGGAGCCCGTTACGGTACCCAGGCGGCAAGACTCGCGCCCGCTCCATCATTGTGCCACAGCTGACAAGGCAGCGCGCCACACGGCTGATTTCGCCCTTCATTGGTGGCGGTTCCGTTGAGCTTGCGTGGTTGTCTGCAAATCCGCACGGCGTTGCCGAATGCTTTGATCTTTATGAGCCGTTGACAGAATTCTGGCGCTATCTGTTGATTGACCCACAGGGCGTCGCAACTCTGGCAAAGATGCACATGCCTTGCGAGCGTGATCTATTTTACAAGCTGCAAAGTAAACTCGGAGAGCTTCAAGGTATTGAAAAGGCGGCGGCGTTCTTTGTCTTGAATCGCTGTTCATTTTCAGGCGCTACAAACAGCGGCGGCATGTCGCCAGGGCACCGACGGTTCACAGAGTCGAGCATCGACCGCGTGCGTAACTTCCGCGCGCCTTGGCTTAGAGTCAGACGGTACGACGCGTTTGAGCTGTTGGCAGAGCTGGCAGACGAAAGCCCAGACGATTGCGTGGTCTATCTTGACCCACCGTATGCCATTGAGGGCGCTGCGCTTTATGGTGACAATGGCAGCGCCCACAGGGGGTTCAACCATCAAGAGTTTGCCAGGCTATTCCATGAACTTAGCGCACGCGGCTGGCGCATGCTTTTGTCTTACAACGATTGTGAAAGCATACGCGCGCTGTATAATGGCGCACGGATAGAAACCGCGTCGTGGTCTTACGGCATGCGCGCGGGTGGTTCGTCTGAGGTGTTGATTTATTCGGAGACGTGGAGCCATGAAACTGCCAATCGAGATTCAGAATAGCAGAGTTCCAGTATGGTTGTCCTACTTGGCGCCTATTGAAATACATGCGTTCAGCTTTGGCCCGTTTATCTGGTGCCGCGGCATATTCTCCACACGGCTGCGAAACCATGAGACAATCCATTGGCGGCAGCAGCTAGAGTGCCTTTTCGTCGGGCAGTGGGTTTTATATGTGTTGATGTGGCTTTGGATGCTCATTGAATACCGCTGCAACATGCGTGCAGCCTATCGAAACAACCCTTTCGAGCGCGAAGCCTACGCAAATGACGTTGATCCGCACTACCTGGAATCTCGGAAACTGTTTTCATGGGTCAAATATATGTGCCACCAAAACCGAGAACCATAGAAAACAGCAAAACCTCAAAGCGGAAAAACCTTTGCAAATAGTGCACTTACACACAAAAGTACACAAGTGTGCATTTTTATCTTGTGTTATTGATACGCATTTCGTACCTTTAGGACATGAAGAGCGCAACACAAAACGCAAACAACGGAGCAGACAAGATGAACGCAGCAGAAGTAAGAAGCAAAATGGCTGAGGTAATTTGGGGCAAACTACAGAACGGTGAGGATGTCACCCTCTGGTGTGAGCCAAAGCCGAGCAGTGAGCGCGCCGCTCGCTATCCTTGGGACGCAGAGCCGCAGCGCGTGACCTTGCGAATCTTTTCAGGGCACGACGGAGAGGCGTACGTTGGACTCCACCAAGAGTCAGCATGCGTGAGCGCAAGAACGCTCACAGATGATGACTTTGGGCATCTTTGCATGTCGTCACTTGGTCTTCAGGTTTTCGAGGTTAGCCTCAGTGAATATCTAGTACACGTCATGAAGTGTGACGAGGGGTTGACTTGCACTCAGGGCGAGATTGAAGCCGAGTTTTCAAAGGCTCAGGATTACTACGAGGAAGACAAATTCAAAACATTTCAGCATAACGCTGTTTTTCTTGACGGTGTAAGGGTTATTGAGTTCGATATGCTGACATGGGCCTGCGGTCATGCAGCACGATTCAAGAGGATCCACAACTCTGTCACGTGTGGTCACCAAGAGGACAACTACAAGCGAGACGGGTTCCTTTTCATGGATACGGTCGTTGTGCAGGTGGCCGGAGAAAAGCAGGACAGAAGCAACCCGATTGGCGCTCTTGAGGTTTGCAGATTCTAAAATCAAGACGGCGGGACACACAAACACGCGTAGAACTTGACAAGTCAAGACCGTCAAAATTCTTAGATGGTGTAAATGCCTGTAATCATACAGATTGTAGAATATTTCGATTTTGATTCATTTTTATCTTGATTAATTAATACGAATTTTGTACAAATAGAGACATGAGGAACGCAACACAAAACGCAAACAACGGAGAGAACAAGATGAGCACAGTATTCTACACAAACGACATTGAAGTAATGCTTGAAAAGGGTGGCTTTCGGGCGTCTGCCGTGAAAATACTAAGCGCGGCCAGCGTTCCTGTGTGCTCCTTCGATTTGCAAAATGCAGGCGCTGTCTATGGCCGTTTTGGTATGACCGCGCTGGGCGCGTCAAGAGTGATCGCCGTGCTCTGCTTAAATGGCTTGCTTTCAAGGTCTTATAATTCCTTGAGTATGCCTATGTATCAACGGACTGCGCGCGGCTCCCAAAGGCTTAAAGAGTTGAATGAAGTGTAACCAATCCCCAGCGCCCTTCGGGGCGGCATTTGATCAATGTGCGTTTTAAGTGTTATTATGAAAGGGGCGCTGTGTCCCCTGAAAGGTTGCAGCATGGCATCATTGCGGTATGTACGGTTTCAGAATGTATCTCTAAACAAGATACACGATTGGTTCACAGCTCAAGGCTTCAGCATTGAAGGCAATCGGGCAACCTCCCGTTGCCGTTCGCGGGTCTGGTGTTTCAATGGACAGACGGCGGTCCGTGTAGTATGAAGCCCACATGGGCACACATGCAACAGAGTCTTTGAAGCGAAGATGGCGGCCAGGCTATCCACCAGGCACGCCATGCGGTCCGATGGGCCTGCCAATTTCCTATTGCCTGAAAAGCTACGAGGACAAAAACCAAAATCTCTCAAAGGCTTGCCAAGGCGTGAGCCGTTCGCGGGCACACAATCCGCAAACCTAGCGCATATCGCCAGGGCGCAAGATTCGGCGCTCTGTGGCGCTTCCAGACCTAAACGCGGCGGCTGCATTGCGCACAGCCTCAGATCCGCCCCAGCGGGCGTTTATCGCCCAGTATCGCAAAGCGTCGCACGCATGATCATGCACTCCGTCTTTCTTCGGAATGTCACGGCTGCCCGTCTGCCATTTGTAATTCGTCACAGACTTAGCAAATGAACGGCCACCCGTTTGTGTGCCAAAGTTCCACAACTGGTTAGAGCAGAGCAATCGACGTTCGCCCGCGTTGGTTTCCATAAGTCGCCACAATAGCCGAATGCCCGCGTTGATGTCGATTCGCCCAGGCTGGTCGGTAAACGCTACACGCAGACCGAGCCCGCCCGCATCAGGTGCGGCTTGCACGTCTGACATGGCGCTGCTCATGTTTTGGTCGTCTCGCATATTACGCCCAGCGCGGTCGCCGTATGCAATGTGACAGGGGATTGAGCCCAATGGTAGGTCAGCGGTGCGATATGCTGGCCAAATGCCAGGGATGCCAAACGACGGCATGCCCTTTCGTAGCATGCCGCACAAATCAAAAACGCTTGCGCGGTCTGGGTTCGCTTCGCTCCAAATCACGTCGGCACCATTCTCTCCGATTCTTGGATCATGCGAGATAACAAGCGCAGACGGTGAGCGCACACCAAAGTCCATTGTGACCATAGTGCGCATCCATGGGAGCGGGCGCCATGATGGTGGCGTAATGTTTCCGCGCGGGTATTCTTCAGGGCTCCACATGTCAAAGACAGCGCCTTCGGGCGATTGAGGCACGCAGTAAATATTCTCAAGAACTTCACGGCGCGAAAGCGTGCTCACCCAATCGTCAAAGTTTGGCAGGTTTTCACGGTTGACGGTAGACGGACAGAGGAACCCGACGCCGCCGCGGTCCTCTGCAAACCGAATTTGCCAGGGGTCATACGTAGGCTTACCCATAAGACACAAGCGCCCAGGGTTACCAGAACGCACACGACCCAACATTGCGCTGCCGACCTCCGATTCCAATACTTGAGCTTCATCAAGAATACCCCAACCGCAGTCAGGGCCTTCGAGGCTATTGGCGGCCATGCTTTTGCCGCTGGGACGTTTCCAAGATAGAGCCCAGACAAGCGTTTGCTTTCCGTTCTTCGTTGGGCTTTTCCAGTGGGGCGCGGGTTGTCCCTTGTATGCGTGATGATATACCCAGCCAAGCGGTTCAAGTAGCGCAGCCATTTCGGTGGCGATTGTTCGCGCACCGCGGCCCATTGAATCAGTAACATAGAAACCATTGATGCCTGGATCGTCTTCGTGTGAAAGATGGCAGAGCATAGCCACAAGGCGCGTTTTTCCTACACCCCAGCCACCGCACATCGAGACAATCGGAAAACGCTTTGAGAGCCACAGGGCGATGAATTTCATTTGCCCTTTGTTTGGCTTAAACTCTGCCAGGATGTTGTCAATCATCAGTCGGAACGTCTGCCATCAAATCAAGGTCTGCGGCCTTGGCCAGCTCTTGGCGCACACTGTCCACGATAAATTCTGCAACCTTTGGCGCTGCATCAGCGTCGGAGCCGCGCGCGTCGATGTTGATCATGGGTTGCCCGCCGTTGAGATTGTTATCAGCCAGGCGCCACCAATCAACAATCGCCTTGGCTCTGACTGCGTGCGGCACGTCTGCATCCGTTGCGAGCTTGAGCATGTGAGTCAATGCCATGATTCTCGGCTTGGCATGCGCGCGCCTTACATCAAGATCACGAATAAACTTGGCAACGTCCTCATCACTGGCGCCGCTGAAGTCTTGAGCCCAGGCAAGACCACCAACGCCGACAGCTTGCAAGAATTTGCCGCGCGTCTCAACGTCTGCGAGATTATCCGACGCGCCAGCTTCGTACCGCTGCGAAGTGTTGACCGTCGTTTCGTCTTGATACTTGGGTACTGTTGTTTTCATTTCGCGAGCTGTTGCGCCTGTTGTGCGCTCTGCGTGGTACAGGGCGAAATCTTGCGAGCGTCGCCACCGTGAAAGCGTGCCGCGGTTGATGCCAGTTTGCTCTTCTATTTGTGGCATGCTGTAACCTTCAGACAGCATTTCGAAGCATTGCAACTTCTGCTCTTTCGTTGCGTGTGGTTTTTGTTTTTTCTTCACTTTTCAAAGCCTGTTGCGCGGGGTTGCGTTTCGTTGCATTATGGGCACAATTCCAGAAACGACGCAACCGAGGCAGGATGAAGACCAAAAACGTCAAGATTTCAGAGCTTACACCAGACGACATAAACGCCAACAGGGGCACGCCGCGCGGGTCTGCCATGCTTGAAAAATCACTGCGCGAATATGGTGCAGGCCGGTCGGTGCTAGTCGATAAGGCGGGGCGAATAATCGCGGGCAATAAAACAATCGAGGCGGCTGGCTCCATCGGGCTAGAGGATGCCGTGATGGTTGAGACTGACGGAACGCGGGTTGTTATCGTCAAGCGTACCGACTTGGACCTAGACAGCCCACAGGGGCGCGGCTTGGCTATCGCTGACAATCGCGTGGCCGAGGTCGGGCTTGATTGGGACATAGAAGCACTAGAGAAAATAGGGAGAGATCTTGATTTGGGTGAATTTTGGTTTAACGATGAGCTGCCCGAAATTGACTTTGATTCTATGGAGACCTTTGAAGATCAAGACAACAGCGGCAAAGAATCAATCTACACAAGCAAGATTGCGTCCCCAATTTACGAGCCGACTGGGGCGTGTCCAGCGGTCACAAGCCTGTGTGATTCTGAAAAAAGTAATCAGCTGATCGCAGAAATCAAAAACGCCCAGATCGAAGACAGTGTTAAAGAGTTTTTAATTATGGCAGCAAAGAGGCACCTGGTTTTTGATTATCAGAATATTGCGGAATTTTATGCACACGCAGATAACGAAACAAAGTCACTAATGGAAAGGTCGGCGCTTGTAATCATTGACCATAAAAGAGCGATTGAAGAAGGTTTTTTAAAGCTATCTGAAGGCTTTATGGCAGCGTTTGAAGAAGAGCAATACGATGAATAACTTTGCGGTTTTTATCTTAAGCAATGGTAGACCTGATCGCGTCTACACTTACGAGACATTAAGGCGCCATGGGTATACCGGCCGCATTGTTCTTGTTGTTGATGACCTAGACAAAACGAAGGATGAGTACATAGAAAAGTACGGCTCCGATGTCGTTGTTTTTGACAAAAGGGCAGCAGCAAAAACATTTGATCAGGCGGACAATTTTGATGACATGCGAGCAATAGTCTATGCACGAAACGCGTGTTTCGACATAGCGGAAAACTTGGGCGTTGAGTATTTCATGCAGCTAGATGACGACTACATTACTTTTGAGTGGAGGTTTGACAACTACAACAAGTACGTTCCGTATCGTCTTATTAAGAGACTTGATCGCGTTTTGTCGATAATGCTTGAGTTTTTTAAAAGCACTGATTGTGCGACCATTGCCATGGCCCAGGGGGGCGACTTCATTGGTGGTTCTGATGGCACCTGCGCAAGGGCTCCGACACTTATGCGAAAAGCAATGAATTCGTTTATGTGCTCAACAAAAAGAAGGTTTCAGTTCTTAGGCAGAATTAACGAGGACGTGAACACGTACACAAGGCAGGCGAGCACAGGCTTGTTGATGCTTTCAACTAATTATGTAATGCTTCAACAAAAAAGCACACAAACAAACGCCGGCGGCATGACGGGACTTTATTTAGACTCAGGAACATATGTAAAAAGTTTTTATTCTGTTATTTTTCATCCTTCATCCATTGGTCTAAGGTGT
>MDTG01419942.1_pt1 | contig 12064 bp, 10 predicted proteins | sample 811421 | NCBI WGS metagenome assembly MDTG01 (sample SAMN05326645, study PRJNA326480) | marine metagenome | isolation source: seawater | place: Pacific Ocean: South East | collected 2011 | reverse complement strand
CACTTCAATGGATGAGATGTTCTCGCCCCCTGAAATGATGATGTCTTTTGAGCGATCCTTGATCTCAATGTAGCCATCGGGATGTTGCACCGCCAGATCTCCTGACCAGAACCAGCCGTCGCCAAACGCTTCTCTAGTAGCTTCGGGCTGTTTCAAGTAGCCCTTCATGACGATATTGCCGCGAAACGCAACCTCTCCCTGAGTCTCACCATCCCAAGGCACCGGAGTGCGGGTATCGGGATTCAGCACCAGCACGTCCTCCTGCAGTTCATACGCCACACCCTGTCGAGCTTTAAGCTTGGCCTGCTCTTCGGCATTGAGCGTGGACCAGGTCGCCCGTTCCGCGCAGATGACAGCGGGGCCATAGACTTCAGTCAGCCCGTAGACATGTGTAATGGAGATCCCCATTTGTTCCATCGCCTGAATTGCTTGCGGTGGTGGCGGTGCAGCAGCTGTCATCATGCGAACAGACTGCGAGAACGGTTGCCGCTCGGCGTCACTGGCACCGGTGATCATCGACATAATGATCGGCGCGCCGCAGAGATGGGTCACTCCGTGCCGCGCGAGGGCACCGTAGATCCCCTCAGCCGACGGGCTACGCAGGAAAACATGGGTACCCGCCAGCAACGTGATCGTCCAGGGAAAACACCAGCCATTGCAGTGAAAAAGCGGCAGCGTCCAAAGATACACGGGATGATGAGGCATCTCCCAGGTCACTACGTTGTTGACCGCATTGGTCCAGGCACCGCGATGCGAGTAAACCACGCCCTTTGGCTGCCCTGTCGTGCCCGAAGTGTAATTCAGCGCCAGCGCATCCCATTCATCATCCGGCGGGGCGTAAGGGAAGTCAGACGAGCCCTCTGCCAATAGGGCTTCATAGGTCAGCTCACCGATACAAGAACCACCTGGCCCCTCAGTATCTTCGATATCAACGATGAACAGATCACGCCCGGAGTGACGAACCGCCTCTCGCGCCAACACGGAGAACTCGGTATCAACGAGCAATACCTTGGCCTCGCCGTGCTCGAGAATGAAACCCAGAGTCGCAGCATCCAGCCTGACATTATTGGCATTCAGTACGCCGCCCAGCATGGGAACGGCCAGTGCACACTCCAGGGCTTCCGGGATATTGGGGACGATAAGCGCCACAGTGTCCCCTTTCCCAACGCCGCGTCGGGAGAGCGCGGAAGCCAGGCGCTTACAGCGCTCGGCGACCTCTCCCCAGTTACGACGGATACGGCCGTGAATCTGAGCAGGCAGATCGCGATACACCCGCTCGGTGCGCTTCAGTACCGAGACCGGAGTCAGCGGCGCGAAGTTCGCCTCGTTTTTATCGAGTTCGGCCCCAGAATAAAGGCTCATGTCGGGCTGCACTCCCTGAGTCAGTGGCTTAAAAGACAGTCACCGTATCACGCAGGCGTCTCAGAGCGTGTGCCAGTAAAAATCATGCAGAAAACGCCTTGGCACAGGCCGGTCGAGTCATGAGGCGATCCGCGTAGGCGCTCAGATTCGGAAACGCCTCATCGGTAACGATCCCCAGGCGCTTGGACATGATGCAGGCGTGACCCAGCATTGTATCGGCGGCAGAGAAGTCGCCGATTAGATACACTCGCCCTTCCATCGCAGACTCCACGGGCGCCCAGGCTTTTGCCAACAATCTCTCCGCCTGACCCCGAACCGTCTCGTCCTGACGCTCTGGTGGGAGCAGTATGGTATGCACGACAATCGTATTGACCGGCGGCATCACCATACCCTCACAGTAGTGGAACCACTGCAGATACTCGGGGAATCGCGGGTCATCCGAGGCAGGCTTCAAGCCACCATTTTTGTGACACTCGAGAATATATTCGGCAATGGCGCCCGACTCGTAAATCGATACGTCGCCGTCATCCAGCACCGGGATACGACCCAGCGGATGCCGAGCGCGGTGCTCGTCGGACTTGAGATCCTTGGGGTGAAAATCCATGCGGTTCAATTCGTACTCGAGGCCGAGCTCTTCAAGTAGCCATAGAGTGCGACTAGCCCGACTGTTGGGGGCAAAGTGCAGAGTCAACATGGTAAGAATTCCTCACTAGTAAGGAGTGTTAGCCACCTATGCATGACCACGCCATCATATTCGAGGGCAGAGTTAGACGGCATGTTCCTTCGTTGCGTAAGATTGGCATAGCCTCTGCCAATAGTTAAGCCCTGCGTCATTATTCAGCCAGTGGCCTATCCAAGAAGGGCAATCGTTCCAATGCATGGTCGCCGTAGTCGATCAAACGCACGCCCAAACCAATTAGCCGCAACGGTTTGGCCTTGCGCTGCCACCCCTCTATTAACAGAGACTGGTAATCGGCTTCCACGGCTTTGGTGCCGACTCTCTCTACAGTTGTCGTTGTAAAATCGCTGAATTTTAGTTTGACAAAAGCCTTATCAATGGCATGCCAGGCTTTCGCCGCCTCAATGCGCTCCATCAAGCTAATGTAAAGACGCTCGACAATTGGCGACCACTCTAAAGGGCCACTGACGTCCTCAGAAAACGTACGTTCAACGCTGACAGATTTGCGCGCTCGGCTGGATTGTACAGGCCTTTCATCACGGCCTCGCGACCGCTCATGAAGCACCACCCCAAATCTGCCAAACCGACGGCGTAAATCATGCAAGCTCCAGTCCCTGACATCAGCACACGTTCTGAGCCCGTAACGATGCATTTTTTCGGCCGTGACCGCTCCTACGCCCGGGATTTTTTTTACCGACAATGCGGCAACAAAGCCATCGACCTCATCTGGCGGAACCACAGTAAGCCCATCTGGTTTTTTCCAGTCAGAAGCGACCTTGGCAATGAATTTGTTGACCGAGACGCCGGCCGACACGGTGATATCGAGCTCCTCTCGAACCTGCTGCCGGATCGCCTTGGCAATCCGTGTCGCAGTGAGTTCCTCATCGGATACTTCGCTGACGTCGAGGTAAGCCTCGTCCAACGAGAGTGGTTCAATCACCTCGGTGAATTCTGAAAAGATGCCCCGCATCACTCTGGACGCTTCGCGGTAATTGTGCATTTGCGGTGGGACCACCACCAGCTGCGGACACAACCTCAGCGCCTGAGCTGTTGGCATAGCCGAGCGCACCCCGTAGGCACGGGCATCATAATTACAAGTTGTCAGCACACCACGTCGCTCGGCGCTGCCACCCACCGCCATCGGAATACCTCGCAACTCAGGGCGGTCCCGCATCTCGATGGCCGCATAAAAGCAATCGGCATCTATATGGATAATCTTGCGCTGCATGCCTTGAGAGTACACTCGAACACGGACTTTACCGCCACATTAAATTCGCCCAGGCTTTTCTTGGAAATCATTGGAAACTCTGGAGATCGTGCACATCCCAACACACAGCAGAAGTGTTGCGCTAGTTAACGAAGCAGCATTAGCTGCGCCCATTTCCCGGCAAAGTGACTTAGGTACCCAACGCCGCTCTGTCCTTCGGCCGCCCTTCCGGGAAACAGTGGACACATCGCACGCCTGCAGCAGTCAATCAATTGTAGTGACCCGAGGCAGTGATGGAATTGTCCGATTGTCGCAGGTGTTAGCAAGCACCTCATCTTCGGTCACCTCGGCAAAGCCATCGTGCACTTAAATTTACGATTTGAACAATACCATTGAGTCATCGAGCGCCACGCTATGGACAGTCAGAGAGCTGTTGGGTACAGGACCCTTAGCTTTTATTACAAAAGAGCGCTACCCTCTGACAAATGGCTGAAGGGGATTCCCGGATGAAATCAGGCGTTATTTTTGGAGTAGTGCTCGCCATCATTTTGGCGGCAATAATTGTGTCCCACCAAATGTCAGAAAGTGGCAACGACCACTTCGATAAAGCGGGTGAAAATTGGAAGCAGAATTAACCAACGCGCCCTCCGGTCATCAGCTCTGATGCCGAAAATCCATCTCAGTCCGAGCACCTCTGGTGCCACGTGATAAAAAACAGTTGATGTGCAGAAATCCAGCGTCACAGCGGGTTGAAGCAGCCAAAATTCGCGGCATGTCGGCGCAAGCCAAGGCTTAGTCGGACTACCTAACGAATGCCTTATTGAGCCTGATTCACTGGCGTGAGCTATCATACAGATCATGCAGTTTGCTTCGAACAGTACCTGAATCTGTTGAGGTCTACCTAAACCTGAAATGCCTAATCGGCATTATCAGCGGCCGGGTGTAGGGCGCACATACGGCGCGGCGTATTCGAGCTATGCGGCCAATAAGAAAGTTGGGTTACCGGCACGGAGACTCACTACCTAAGGCTATGACAGATGGTAACTTTGAAGTGCTTAGAGCCCATTTTTCCGAAAGAGAAATTGTGGAGGTTGTAGAGGTCTTATCGCTCTATGGATGCTTAAATCGATAGTATGGAAAACTCAAACCAATCTTCAGCCTACTGAATTTAGTGCAAGGTTGCAGCTGCAGTCCGAGTAATAAGCGAAGTAAAGTACAGCCTCTTCCATGAGGCACTATCTGGCAGCGTGGTGAAATCATGGCGGATAGCAATTAAAGTTGGTCGCTCTCTCATTGATTTTGCTTTGTCACGGACATTTCATAACGCCATCACCGACAATCGGGTAAGACCTCACTCTACCGATTGCACTTTTTCAAAATGCGCTTCAAGAATCTCACTGCCCAAGGTCGAACCATCGTTGTTACCCAATTTGATGGCAGGCCAGGCTCCTGTGGCAAACATGAATAGGACCGTTGCACCTTCAGGCCCCGCAACCAGTGGCCCGTAACCGCGGTTAGCTAAGCCAATACGGATGTCGCCGGCGTGGTGCCAGGTTGCTCCCACCCGCTGAGAACCCTCGAGGACAATCTCAGTATAATCACAGTCGTGCGTGTGCGCCTCGATCTTGCACTCAGGCGGATAAAAAACTTTAAAGACAGTGGGAGACTCCTCCCGGGTCGGATCGCCTACCCGGTACATTGACGATATCACCCCGGTGGGAAGCTCTATCTTGTCGAGGTCCGTCCAGCTCAGCGCGTAATGCCCTTTTCGTTCGAGGGTTTCTTTAATCTCCTGATCTGTGACCTGGCCCATGACCGCCCCTTAACTCCTGGACCGCGCAAAGAGGCAGAGCAGCTGAAGTGCCACGGCCGCTGCCGCCAGCGCAGTGATATCCCCCACATCATACTGCGGTGCCACCTCAACAACATCCATGCCCACGAGGTTAATACCTTTGAGCTGCTGCAGGATCTGCATCATTTGATGGGTCGACAACCCACCCACTACCGGTGTGCCAGTGCCCGGCGCAAAACTGGGATCGAGACAGTCAATATCAAAGGTTAGGTAGCAGGGGCGGTCGCCAACGATGGACTTCACCTGAGCTGCCAAGTCTGACGGTTTCATATCGTGCACAGTGGGTGCATCGAATATCTTGAAGCCGTGGTCCTCATCGTTGTGCGTGCGCAAGCCGATTTGAGCAGAATGTGCAGGCGATACCAACCCCTGGTGGGTCGCATGGTAGAACATGGTGCCGTGATCGATTCGCTGGCTATCCTCCGTCCAAGTGTCTGAGTGCGCGTCAAACTGAATTAGTGACAACTGGCCGTGCTTCTCTGCGTGGGCCCTCAGCAGTGGATAGGACACAAAGTGATCGCCGCCGATTGAGAGCAATGCGGTATCCGTCCCAAGAATCTGCCTCGCGCACTGATAAATTTCCTCCGGCACACCCGACGGATTACCGGCATCGAAGTCACAGTCTCCGTAATCCACGATGGCCAGCTCTTCGAGGGGCGAAAATCCCCAGCCGAACGCTTTGCCTTCCCAAGCCAGGCTGGCTGAAGCCTCGCGCACTGAGCGTGGGCCAAAGCGGGCACCAGGGCGATTGGTGGTCGCCAGATCAAAAGGGATGCCCATTACTGCGACATCAGCCTCAGCGAGGTCACGCGAATAGCGCCGCCGCATAAAACTGATGATGCCGCCGTAAGTGTGTTCGTCTGCCACACCGGTAAGGCTATCTCTGAGCATTGCCTGATCAGGAGGTGAACTCATGACTGCGAGCCTGCTGCGTTGCTTCTTCTGGTCGCAAGTTAATCACAGAACCCAGCGCAAATCAGGGGCAGGCCAACCCAGGCTAAGCGGGTGTTGCGAGACCTTAAGAGTTAGCAACCACTACTGGGCGCTTGCCGTCCTTACCGTAGAGGTTGACCTGCAAACTTGAGATAGCGTGCACCAAGATGATGGGCTCTATTTTCTGTTTGCCGGTCCAATAAATATTCGGAAAGCGCTCAAGTATGCGCTCATACGCCATATTGAGTTGCATCTGCGCCACACGATGCCCGAGACAGCGATGCACGCCGTGGCCAAAGGACAGATGCTTTTTCACGTTGTCGCGCATCATGTCGAACTGGTCCGGATTCGGAAACACCAATGGGTCACGATTGGCCGCGCCGTACCACATTACTACCTTTTCATTCTTGGCAATGCGCTGCTCGGCGATTTCCGTGTCTTCCATAGCAGTGCGACGCATATGCATAACTGGAGAAACCATCCGCAGCGCCTCATTGGACATGCGCTCGATCAATGAGGGGTCATCCAGCACCATCTGGCGCTGCTCGGGGAATTCCGTTAGCAACCGAATCGTGCCCGAGAGAGAGTTACGGGTGGTGTCATTACCGGCAAAGATAATCAGCAACCAGGAACCATCAAGATAACTTTGCGAAAGAGGCTTATTACCCAGGGTGGCATTGGCGATAGTGGTGAGCAGATCCTCGCGCGGGTTGCGGATGCGGTCAGCCATGACGCGTTCGCCATAACTAAACATGTCATGCAGGATCTTATCGAAGCGGAACGGAAATGAAGGCTCGGCAAGAAGCATACGCAGCGGGTGAGTGATGAACTGCGGCGCCAGCTCCAAGTAATGCATCCATTTAATAATGTCGGCGCGATCCTGCTCATCGACGCCAAGCATCTCGCACAGAGTAAACATGGGTAGCTCTATTGAGAATAACTTGGCGAAGTCGACGATTGGACCTTGGCGTTCCATATTGTCGAGTAAATCGTCAATTTTTCGACCAACACGCTCCTTCAAGGACTCGATATAGGTGGGGAAAAAGAAAGCGGCTTGCTGAGTGCGCAAATCACGATGTAAGTCGGCATCGAGGTTTATGAGCGAGTTATACGCGGCATACATCAAACGTTCAGCCTTGCCTCTGTCGTTACGCAGAACACTCATGTTGATACTTCCGCGCTGGGACGAGAAGATATGCGGGTTAAGCTCGACATGTTTGATATCTTCGTAGCGCACAACCGACCAAAAACCGGATGACGGCTTTTTAATCTGGGACCACATCACTGGCGCCTCTTCCCGCATACGACGGTAGAAGTCGAAGGGCTGGCCTCGCGTCCACGAGTGCGTGACGCCGAGCTTAAAATCGGACAGACGTGGATAGATCTCTTCGTACGCCGGGTCTCGGGCCCCGGTATCGATCAGGATATCGTCGCTTACGGCGGGATAATGTGCTGGTGCTGGTGCGCTATTCATTGTGCTTCTAATTTTTGTGCTCTTATTGTCTTGCTTCCGAGAGCCTACGAAGATGTTATGCGGACAGATCATGCACTCCAAGCCCCATGCATTCCCCCGCTTCCGTCCTCAAAGTGTTGGTGAGAGTAAGCGCATGACGGCAGACTGTCCCAGAGAGTGCTGGCGGCGCAGGATAGCCCAAAACTAAGCCCGTTTGGCACTCAGAACCGTATACACCCCCGCACCGATGTTGAGGAATTATTGTGCAAAACGTGTTGCCGTTTCTGATTGGCCTATACCTTCCGCTATTCGCCCAGGCAGACTACTCCCGCAACTATCTTGAGAGCCACCCCCTGCAAATAGCAGAGGTGGGGGAACTGGATATCGCTTACCGAATAGTCTCGCCGGGGCCTGACAAACCAAAAGCAGTGATGATCATGGGTCTAGGTGGATCCAATGTAGCCTGGGGCGACTCCTTGATATCCGGACTTGCCAATGGCGGCTACGAAATCCTTTTAGTTGATAACCGCGATACGGGTGCCTCCACACGCTTTGATGAATGGGGGCAGCCCGTCCTATGGTGGGAACTCCTGAAATATAAATTCGGGTTCTCAGTTAACGCGCCATACACCCTGAACGATATGGGAGCGGATATCGCCGGGCTCATGGATGTCACGGGCTATAACAATGCGCACATGATTGGCGCCTCAATGGGCGGGATGATCGCTCAGGTTGTCGCAGCGCGATACCCCGAAAAAACCCGCAGCTTGATATCCATCATGTCGACAACCAATGCGCCTCACTTGCCTCCACCTACCGACGAAGCCGAGATGAACCTGCGTAATCTGGCAACTGGTGAGGCGCAAAATGAACGAGAGCAAACTATCCGGGATCGCGGCTTTTACCCTGAGTCAATGCAACGGCACCTCATGGCGGTCTTTAAAACAGGTGATCGCTCAGATGAGGTCGCGACTATCACAACGCCCACGCTGGTGCTTCACGGGGCTGATGACGGTCTGGTGCCCCCTGAGCATGGAGAACACACCGCATCACTTATTGTGGGGTCTCGCTTCCTCTTGATCGAAGGCATGGCCCACGATATGCCCGAAGAAGTAATACCTCGTCTCATAGCGGAAATGACAGCGCACATGGGCCGCGCCGACGACAGACCGGTCACGGCTCGTTGAGTTAGAGCCGCAAGCACTATAGTGGCGAATCCGATAATTTTTGGTCACGATAGATGGCTGCTGCAGTATCACCCGCCAAAAACTTCGCTAAACACCCGGTCAAAGATCTCGAGCTCCTCAAGCCGGCCCATGCTCACCCGCGAGTAGGTATCATAGCCCTCGTAGATGCCGCGAATCTGAACCTTACGAGCGGCCATCGCGGACTCAAACTCGTCGGCGTTTTTGCCAATGTCCGCGTAAACAAAGCTGGTTTGGGATGGGAGTGGCTCAATGCCATGGCGCCGGAACGTTGCATTGACCATTTCACGACCTTGAAGCACTTTCTCGCGGGAGAAGGCAATGAAGTCCTCGTCGAGGTAACTGTGGTAAGCCGCGTAAAGTCCCACCCCATTGGGCCAGGCCATCACATGATCTTTGACCAGGCTGACGATATCTGGGTGGCCCATGCCGTAGCCCACACGGAGTCCGGCCATACCAAAGATTTTCGAGAAAGTGCGAGTTATAAGGATATTAGCTCCACCGCGAACCAGATCCACCATTGAGGTGAAGTCGGGCTTATCCGTCAGCTCGTTATAGGCCTCATCAATCAGAATCGGCACTCGGCCCTCTAACGCGCGACAGAAGCTGCGCAGCTCGTCGCCATCGATCGCCATACCGGTTGGATTGTTGGGGTTACAGAGGTAAACCAGGCTCACGGAGTTATCGACCGCAAGCGCTATTGCCTCGAGGTCAACCGCCATGTCCTCGCGCAAAGTGATTCGTTGTACTTCGACACCTAGCTTCTCGGCAAAGATCAGGTGATCGGAATAAGTTAGTGCCGGTGAGATCACTTTGCCGCGCTTGCCAAAAGCCATCATCGCGGCCTGCAGACCCTCATTAGAACCCGACGCCAGAAACACCTGATCACGATCAAGGCTGTGACGATTCATAAAGAGCGAAATCAAGTCATTTTCAATCTCGCCGGGGTAGTAAGCGGTCATCGGTAGGATTTTGGCCACCTCTGCCAGCGCCTTTGGGCTGGGACCGTAAGGGTTTTCGTTGAAATTTAAACGAATCTGGCCGGGGGGTATCTCTACTTGCCCCCCCGTCAGCGGCGACACTGCCAACCCGGCCGTACCCATTACGAGACTGTGCAAAATCTGCCGACGGCTGAATGAGGATGCCTCATGCATCCGTCCAGACAGTAGCGCCATCGCGGAGATCATCGCCTCGGATCGCGTTTGTTCGGTCTCAAGTTCCTCTGCGCGTCGCGTCATGCTTCGTCTCCTACTGCATGCTTCGTCTCCTGCTGGATGTGCCCTGATCTTCGCAGACTCTAGGTGCATAACCCTACGCCCAGTGTGTGACTTCGAGCACCACCATTTTACAGGTCGATTCCTATTAATGGACTTCGGGCCCCTTGCAAAGCTGCTTGAGCAAGGCAAACTATCCCGCCCTTCTGGGTCGTGCGAGACAGTTCATAAAGTGCTTCCGGCTCCGCATGAAAAAAGGTGATAGTCCCGACACGGGTCACGCCGTCATAAATGCCTGAGTCGCGCGGCACCGTAGCCTTCATATCCATCTGTTTTAACTGTTGGTAGACGTTTTTTTTCGCTGCCGTAACAAACATCGCTTTGGACAAGCCGATTCCGTCAACGCGCTTCAAGCCTCGGCCCGAGAGTGCCATAACCATGAGACCGGCACCACACCCGGTATCCAATACAAGTGCGCCTTCCGATTCGAGATAATGCCGTAACAAAATTTAACGTTCGCGGCTGGCTCAGGTATAAAATCAAATACGCTTTTCGTATCTTATTGATGATCAACTATTGAAATACTTGTGTGAGCAATCTACCTTGGGTTGATTGATCAAGAGCTGTTGTGGTGATTTACACTCAATGCGGGTATTACCCGTGGCGACACACACCCTAACGGGCTAGGCAAGAGCGAGTCTATCTAGGTGACGTTCAAGCCAGCCGGGAAACCTTTGGCACACGAAAACGGGGAAATACTTGGACGGGACAATGCGTGAAATTAGACAAAATAAAGCGAGACTATGGGCACTGATCGGGTGCCTTGCATATCTGATTGCCGCACCTTCCTTTGCAGCATCTGTAAAAGGCACCGTCCCCTCAGGGGACATAGTGGCAGTTGAAATCGTCAAAACACCCAAACTCAAATATCCTAGGAGAGCTCAACGACTGGACGTCGAGGGCTTTGTGATGGTGGGTTTTGACCTCTCCAAAGATGGTGAAATTCTAGACTTGCGGGTCATCGATGCTCAGCCCCGACTAATGTTCGACAAGAGCGCGCTGAAGTTTGTGGGTGGATTTAAATTCTCCATGCCCGAGGAAGATGGCGACGCTGTTCCCGTAACCGACATCAAGTTCAAAGTGCGTTTCGCACTTCAATAGGGTTGGACTGAAGGTATGACGATTAAAAGCAAAATGCTGCTTATTATCCTTTTAGGAATTGGCGGCTTATTCATGGCCAACTTTTACTCGTCGGCGCAACTAAACTCTGCACACAAGGATTACAGCTCGGAAGAGAGCTTGACCGCGCACGCCTCTGCGTGGTTTAGCAACATGGATACCCAGTTTGTGAGTAATTTGCTCACCTTCGACCCGCTCGACGGGTCAGAGCGCAATGCGAGTTTCTGGGATCCAGATGCCGACGCATTTGGGGATAGTGATGATGCCAACCCGCTATTCGCAGCAATCAGCGCGAAAGACGCCGAGACCGCTGCCTCGCTATTTGAGCAAGTGTTCTCAGATCCAATCATGGAGGAGCAAATCACCTTTGCAATCGCCTATGATAAAAGAGGGTTGCAACTGTATTGCGAATCAAGTCTTTATCTAGTCGGGGTAGACCCATGTGCAGAAACTGCACAACCGGACTACTTTTTGAAATTCGGGTCGTTTGTCAACAGCCTCGAAAATGGATCGGTCCGCCGTGTTACAAAGATTAATGACCTATCCGGCGAGCAACCTGTATCAATCAACGATACGCTGGCATTTCCTTTGCAGACAGGAGATGAGAAAGTAATTGGTATGGTTGTCGTGGGCCGTAACGTCATCGACAGTCTTGAGCAGTTCGCCGAAAACTTTGAAATTGAATCAGCGATTGCTATTGGCGATCAAGCACTGACCGTTCACGATTACTATGAAGAGGAGCGCCCGACTGAACTCAATAAGTTAATTAGAGCAGGGCAATCTCACGCTCGAGAAACGGGTTCATTCACCTATAGCTTCATTGCCGCAGGGCAAAACACACGAGTGTCCTCAATACCATTTAGCAAAGAGGTGAGGGCAAGTGATCTTAGAATTCTCATATTTGATGATCAAAGTGAGCTCCTAGCGGTCCTCAAAAAATCAGAGACCACCGCCTACGTTATTTTTGTGGCTCTGGCCCT
>MDTG01163501.1_pt1 | contig 12064 bp, 7 predicted proteins | sample 811421 | NCBI WGS metagenome assembly MDTG01 (sample SAMN05326645, study PRJNA326480) | marine metagenome | isolation source: seawater | place: Pacific Ocean: South East | collected 2011 | reverse complement strand
TTGATTAGGATCAGTGGTGCCAGATGTACCAGTTAGATTGATAGCATCGTCACCTGTACCAAGAGTAAGGTCTTCGGTAGAAGATAAGCTTCTTACTCTAGCCTGACTAGGAGCAACAAGATCTTCAAAAGATGTAGATAATCCCATAGCTTGTCTAGCGTCAAGATTTTGTTGTGCGGCTCTAACATCTCTATTACCGCGAAGCTCTCTTTGTCTTGACATACTCTTGGTTACTTGATCTGATTGTGCAGCAACAGCTTTCAAACCCTTAGCGGCAAGTTCACTAGCTTGTGTTAAGAACTTTTGTGCCTGTTCAGACTTCTTGAGTATATTCTCTATATTTTCAGTACCACCCTCACCTCCTGCTAGGTCTTGCGTAGCAGCATCCACAAAATCCTCAACAATATTAGCGGGTATATCTGCTCCTGCAAATCCCTGCTCGACCATTTTTTTGATACCTTCAGCATCCATACCACCATCATCACCTGCTAAGGCAGCTCTAATTTGTGGAGCAACTTTTTCAAAAGCAACAGAAGCCTTTGTTAAATCAGCAGCCTGTTGAACTTCTGCTCCTCCACCAAGAGTTGCAACAGAACTACTTAATGCTTTATCTAATTCTGGTCCTGAAAATGCCGTTGGGTTTTTCAGTATGTTGACATTTTCTTGAGCTGAACTAGCAGCTACCGCTGACGTAGCACTAGCTTGTCCGCCGTATGCTGCAACAAGGTCGTTAGTACTAGCTATAACCATGTCTATTTCAGAACTTAGTCTTTTCATGCTAGAACTAGCACGAGTCATAATAGCTGTAAGAGATGCTGTTTCTCTATTGAATTCTTGTAGTTGTCTAGCTGCTTTTGCTGCTTTTGCTGCAAGTTCTTCTTGTCTACCTATTTCTTTTTCAGCCTCTCTAGCAGAAGCTCCTCCGAGTACGTCTCTACCGTCAACTTTTTTGGTGTCTCTTGCTAAATCTTCTTGTATTTTTTTCTGCGCTTTAGCAGCATCCATGCCAGCAGCTTGATACTCTCTATTTTTCTTAGCGATAAAGGCTTCCACCTTTAGTCTCTCATCCGAATTAGCAATAGCTGCTTGTGCCCTAGCTTTTTCAGCACCTTCTACAGTAGATAGATATTCTTCAACAGTTTGCCCAGGATCTATATCAATACCCTGTCCACGAAGTTCTTGTTGTCGAGCTTGTTCTTGCACCAAGCCTGCCGATGCTTGATTTGAATCTGCTAATCGCCCAAGTGCTGCTCGCTGAGCATCTCTACTAGCTCCAGATTCTCTTTGCTCAGTGAATCTTTCTACGGCTCTTTGCGAAACAGCGCTTCCTAGTCTACCAGTTTCACCCCTCATTCTTGCGCCTTCAGAGATATTAGCAAATCTGTCAGCACTTGCCTGTTGAAATCTTGCCGTAGTCTCAGCGTCATTGCCAGTGTACTGACTATATGCCTCCATACCGGCTGGCATCATGGCAGCACCAAATAAACCAGCATTAAGTGCAGCACCACCACTAAGCATACCTCCACCACCAAGCGCCGCAGGTGCAGCAGCATAGCCACCCAACGCTGTCGCAGCAGTCCCCGCTGCAATCATAGCTCCTCTACCTGCTATTCTAACACCGCTACCCACCATATCATTACCTTCTACTTGAGTCTGCTCAGCAAGTCCTAATGGTTGTGCATAGAACTGGCTTAGCTGACCACCATAGCCTTGTCCGCTAGTTTGATTAGTAAAGTTGCTAGGAGCAAACATACTTTCGCTCTTAAATCCTGCTTCATTTTGAAGCATGCTGTTCATTTTCAATGCATCACGCGTACTATACCCTTGCCTTTTAGCCTCATCAAAACTCATAGGAACCAACCCACCAACACGCATGTAAGCTGGGCTACTTATCATCCCACCTTTACTTTTATTAATTGCTTGTAGTAATCCCTTGTTTTGTTTTGTGGATTTAGCATTAACAACAAATTCACCAGGACTCAGCATTGCTGGTACGGTATCTGTGCCTTTGGGCTTAAAGTCAATTAGCTGACCTTTACTAGCATATACCATACCTCCTGTAGATCTTCCTCTAGCCATTCTAACCGAAGCAACAACACCTAATGCAGTAATGATACCATCTGTCAATGACCCTAAGGCTCTACCAAATCGAGCAGTCTCGCTATTGTATTCAGCATTGGCTTTTTCTACACTGTTGGCATAATCTGCCGAAGCATCAGTAAACGCGTCTAATGCCTGTAGTCTTTCTCTAACACTACCAGATTCACGAAAGTCTTGTCTAGCATCAGTCATCTCAGTAGCTGCAGCACCGGATGCTATTCTTGCTTCTGCTTCACGGGCTTGTGTCTGACCAGCAATGGATCCAGATACAGCACCACTAATAGCAGTCGCACCAGCAATTAGAGCAGTGCCTCTTCTGCCAAAACCTGCTTGTTGAGCAGCTATTGATCCGCTAAGACCTTTACTAGCAGCACCTTCTAAACCACCCCTAAAAGACATAAATTCTTCACTAGTCGCAATTGTGGTACTGTTAAGTTGATCGAAGCTCTGTACCATACTATCTATAGTAGGTATCAAACCGGCCACTGCACCACTAAGCGTTCCAACAAAACTACCCGTAAGGTTATTAACTTTTTCAAAACGAAGACCAAGTCTTTGACTTTGTATACTGACAACCCTAAAGTTTTTAGAAAGACTTTTAGTGACTTGTCGTGGTGCTCTTTGTAGACTCAAGCCAAATCTTTTTACTTGTATACCAGCAGCCTTGAGTTGTTTAGATATGTTTCCATCAGAAAATGCCTCACTTAGTCTCTCGGTTATACCACCGTTACTAAAATGCTGAACACCATCTCTAACAACACCACCCTGAGCATAGCCATTAATCTTCTTCAGATTACCATAACCAAATGCTTGGGCAGACTTCTTGTTTATGACATACTCGCCGGGAGTAAGCATAGCAGGAACAGTATCTGAAACTGCTCCTCCACTAGCCATCTTAGCGTATCTACCAGTTACACTTCTGCTACCAATAGGTACACCACCATGATCAATAAGATATCTACCAAAACCTCCAGATTCTCCAGTAATTTGTTTGACTAAATCCTTTTCACTCATTCCTGATAAAAATGATTTATATTGACTTTTTCCTGTCTCAGCCGCATCCTTGGCTGTCCTGTTGGCTTCAATTAATGTGTTGGCAGGAATTTTAATACCTCTGCCACCACCAGTACCTGTTACGTCAGGGAACTTCATTCCAGGGTTTAATTCCATTAATCTGTTTAGCCTATCAGGATGCACCCTGCTATCTTTGTCCTTGGTTTCATAAGCATCATAACCGGCAGGTCTAAAACTTGCCGTAAAAGGATCTCCCGCTGGAGTTACCGTAGCACTAAACGTATCTCCGTCATCAGCATCTATAGTGCTGGTGTCTAAACTTGCTATTTTAGCCCTACCACCAGTAGCATACTTGTTAATACTGGCAAGATTATCTCTACCAAATGCTTCTACAGCACTTTTACGAATTACAAACTCTCCTGGCTGTAACATTGCCGGAACAGTATCTCTATTGCCTGTGCCGGGAACGTCTCCACCCCTAGCAAATTTTAGCCCTGTTAGATTGTCGGGCAATCCACCACCACTTCCAAAACCTAGATTATTTATAGCTGCAGTCAACTGTTGTATTGCAGAAGTACTAGCATTAAGTGCTTGGGTGTTCGCGTCAACAGCACCACCGGCTCCACCCGCTCCACCACCGCCACCAGATCCACCTCCACCAATGGCACCACCTAATGCTCCTCCCATACCACCACCTATACTACCTCCACCAAAAGCACCCTTAAATCCACTCATAAATTCTGTAATAAATTTAAAACCTTTGATGGCAGTAATCGCAGTAAGTAAAGGTAATACTGGCTTTAATGCTCCAGCTACACTAATAAAAGCATTAGCTAATCCAAGAACCATCTTTGTAATAGTTTGAAAGGTTGCACTCTGACCAATATCTCTAATTAGATTATTAAAAGACTCTTGAGTTTTCTGGAATTGAACAGCAAGAGCTTGTTGAGCTTTTACAGCATCAGAAGTAAGAGAACCTGTTCCTCTTTGAGCAACTCCCAAAGCCTCTTGTGCTACAGCAAATTCTTGTACTAATGGGATAACCTTACCAATTTGACGGAAACCACCGAGTTCTTCAACAATCTTAGTAAATCTAACATCTCTAGCATCCAATCCTTCTAGACCTTCACTAAGTCTACGAACAGCTTCATAAGCACCAACAAATTTACCCTGAGAGTCTTGTAGTTCTACGCCAAACTCTCTAAGAAATTTAATCGTACTACCACGCTGAATACGAGTAAAGATAGTTCTTAAACCAGTAGCAATAGTTTCAGCACTTTCACGAGTAGTTGCTCTAACACTAGTAAAGACAGCAATAAATTCATTCAAAGCATCTGTGCCGTTACTGACACCTCTACTAGCAGCAGAGAACACACCACCAGCTCTAGATATGGCCGTAATAATATCGCTAGACTCAACAGCAAAATTAGCAGCAACAGCATTAATTGCTCCAAGAGAACCCTCTAATTCTTCTACACTAATTTTAAACTGTCTCATCAATGCTATACTACCCTCAGTAGTATTATTAATGTTACTAAAAGTAGCAGCCAGTGAGGTTTTTGCTAGAGCTTCTAAGGCAGTTCGTGTTTGATTCGCGGTAAGACCAGCCTGTGCCAATGTTACAGACACTTCAGCAAGATCAGAGGACGCCACACCAAAGCTACTTGCAAGTGTACCTATTTCTTTAGACAAAGCCTTAATGTCTGAAGCACTACCTCCCGTAACCTGACCAATTCTAACTAGCTGTCTGTCAAACTCCACAAAAGTAGAAAAACTATTGCTTACCGCACTAGTAAACTGATTAATAACAGATGTAACAATACTAAATGCCGCAAATCTTTTAACAGCTAAAGCCGACTGCTTACCAAACTCTTCTATTGCAGTAGTGGCTTGTTGAACATTACCTGCACTATTTTTTAAATTATTACTTGTTTGTGAACTTGTTTTGTTAAATGTTTTTGTTACAGTATTAGCATTATTAAAAGCAGTAGAAACTTTTCTTAATGCAGTATTTAAGCCGACTACACTAGAACTAGCACTCTTAGCAGATCTTGATAAAGCTACCAACTGTTTATTGATTGCAGATATGTTTTTGGCTGTATTGGCATTAATTTTTAAATCAACATTGGCTTTAATTGTGCCCAGTTGTTTCTGTATGTCGGAGGCTACCTTCTTGACATTAGAAGGGCCTTTAAGATTTAAAGCTACGGTTAAATTAAACGGTTGTGCCATTTACAAGATCTCCCAAAGTAAAATAGCCCCTGCTTTTACACAAGGGCTACCTGTAATACTAGAAATGAAAACTAAGCTATTTGGACTCAGCAGCTTTTTTCCTACCTCTGGTCTTGGGTTTAGATTCTTCTGTGTCAGATTTATCATTATCAATTGGCTTTCCGTTATCGTCTAAAAAAGGGCTAAACTCAAGTTTATAATTTTCTTCATCATCTAAAGGATTACCATCAATATCAACTCTATTACCATCTTTATCAATAAATCTACCATACTCATCAACAAGCCTACCTTCATGATCAACAAGTCTACCGTCACTATTAATAGGTCTTAAGTTATCGTCAATAAATTTATATTCATGTAAAAACTTATTTTCTGGTAAATTTTTCTCAAAGTCATCATCTAAACCGTATAACATATTAGCCAATTTTTGAGCACCAATAATTGCTGCTGGTTCAACAGCCCTTTTCAAATAGTCCTCATATCCTTCAAAAAAGGGTTGGTTAGTCTCTTTATACACCACACAGGCAGATACTAAAAAATTAAATTTAGCATTATCTGCTTGACCTTCTGCCGTATGTGAATCCAATGTAGTCTTTTCTGTAATCAATTCCTTTAATTCTTCCCTTAATTTCTGCATTTCTATTGCATACGTTTTAGCTTGAACTAGCGGAATACCCCCTTTAGCCAGTGTTCTTTCATTATCTAGTAGCTTTTTTTGAATAGTTTGATATTGCTGTTCTTGCTTATCATTCCATAATTTTTGCTCTTTCATAACGTCATCAAGCCTAGCTCTAACGATAGATCCTGAATTCAAAGCATCAGTAAAAGCTCTATTATAAGCTTTCTGGCTTTCTCTTGTATTTTTAGGTGAAGGAGATTTAACCAATAATTCTACCTCAACACCATCTTTAATCACTTTAAAAGTATCATTGTCCATCTTCAGATCTCCTTTGTTGGTCTTCTACATAAAATTTATATTCATACCTATTATTGTTTGCTTCTAACACATCTTCTACTTCATCCAATCCTTTCCTAATATGAAAATTGCCATGATTAAGTATTTCGTTTCTTAATTCGTCCCACAGATTTTTAAATTCTTTTTGTCTGTCTGTTAGCTCATCTTTACCGTGACCCCATAGATAGCCAAAATAATCCTCAATCCTTGCCAAGCTACCTATCATAATAGTTTTAAATCTAGTCTCTACAGTATGTAGTAAAAATTTTTTATATTTATTCATTTACTTTATTCTCTTGGAGTATTTTTTCTCTCATAGAAGGTATGTCTGCCCATTGTGTCTCACCTTCTTTTTCAATATGTTTGTGCATTCTATTTATCTGTGATCTAGTAAGTGGATCATTTAAAGACATAACATTTTTAATTTCTTCTGGGCTTGATGTCATCACAAATACCTCTCCTGCATCCTTATCCTTAACAATATTGTCTACATCTTTTTGTTTTTGTTTCTGTTCAAATTCTTTGTTTTCATGAAGAATCCACCCATCAAATGCGTCTGAGTCTTTTAGTATGTCTTCACTAGGGCAATTAGGGTGTTGTCTAACCTGATCAACTAATTGACTAGCACTAATCAACATCCTCTGTTCTGTATTACATTTTATAATAGGCTTATTAAAAACTTCCGCTTTTGCGCTTTCCCAAAGACTTTTCCAATCCGGATTATGTACAATCTTACGAACTTGCTGGATTGTTAAATCGTTTGTCAAATTAGAAATTTTTTGAATATAATATAACTGATTATTTTTCTTATACTTAAAAAACAACTTACCCTTATAATACACCGTATTTTTGATAATATATCTGTTTTTTAGTATTGTAGCATAGGACTCTTTGGTGTGTTCATAATATGTAAATTTTTGATAATGCAGCTCTGCTATTTCATCATTAATCTGTTTTAGTTTGTCCTTAATTAAATCCCTAGTTTCTGGTAGATTATAGTGTTTATATAGGTTTAGTTTGAGAGTTTCTACATCTTTTAGTAATGTATCTAATATCTTTTCTTTATCTCCACTCCAAATCTTTTGTACATTCAATATAAACATTCTTTTATTTTCTTCTAACCAACAGTCCTGATCGTCAAACCTTAACTCTGCAATAGTTTTGTGGTATAAAGACTCTGCTTTGTTAAGTATATCTATAGAGGGTAAATAAACTTTAAGGACATAGTCTTTTACCTTAATGGTATAATATCCATTTAGTATTCTGGACAGAGTTTCTGTCTCACCCACTTGATGTAATGCTAAATCCGTCATAACATGTATAGTTATAAGTTACTTCTACGTTACCTCCACCGGTATCGCCTCCACCATAAGTGGTTCCTTGATAATAACAATTGTTGATATTAAATTTAATGTTGTTACACATCTCAATAAACCAATTGTTAGAGTGTGCTTGATTAACATAGTCTCCGCTACAGTTATTATAATTTACATCAAATTGTCTATCTGGGTCAAATCCACCAGCATAATGAAATGTATAAGAAAAGCTTGTTTCAATAGGAGTAATAACATAAGTGTATTTAGGGTCTATGTAACCTTTAGCAAACTGTTCTACTGGCTGTCTAGTAAAAGATGTTTGTACATCAAAGCCTTTGAGATTAGATGCACCCAAATTGTGATTTTTAACACCTTGTCTTCTTAATATTCCAGCACCACCTATAGTACCAACAGGAACCAACGTAGGCAAACCACTAGGTATTGATACAGATCTTTCAAATATATCAGGACTACATAATCCACTAGCATTAACTTCTCTATGATAGCCAACAAAATCTATACTTTCTGTTAAACTACCATCTGCTTGTAAAGAGTAACCAGCAGATTCTATAAGCACACCAGAAAAACCTATAGTTGTAGATAATGCAGCTAAGTCTACCTCAGGGCCTGAATAGATACCACCTGAAGGATTACCTTCTCCTAGAATAGTACCCCAATTTTCCACACCAATCTCTAAACATAAATCTTTGCCACTATCGGGACTAAGTTTTGACTCTAAAGAACCTGTTCCAAAAATAGGCAAATCATCTCCACCAAAAATTTTTGTAACAGAAATTTTAACATCAGGATTGTCTTGAGCAGTAAAAACGCCCAGCTTGCCAAAAATACCATGATTGTATTGTTGGATATTACTATTAGTGGACACACTTTGAACACCCCTCAAGAGCTCGCCATCATAAGCAAGCCCTTGACAGGCGTAATAGATTCTTTTTCCCATTTAAAAATCCTGTTTACAAACTATTAGGAAATAGCAGCACTATTGACAGATTTAGGAGTAAACTCATTGTAAATGGTATATGAGAATGTTAGGTTCGCATTACCACCACCAGTATCGCCTCCACCGAATGCCACGCTAGTAAGAGTAGCATTACCCAAGTCAAATTCGTAGACTCCACTGCCCCTACTATCGCAAAGATGTAGTGAAACATCTTCTTTAGCAAGATTCAAACCGCTACAAGCTTCTGCTGGAACATTAACCTCAAAGTTATCAAGACCTTGAGCAATTACTTCAATGTCCATTGAAATTTCAAGCGGGAAGTTAACGTATCTGTGGAATTCTGCGAACTGACCTAATTTGTACATAGATTCACGACCAAGGTCAGCACTAATACTAATACTACTAATATTAGCACCATTACCAACACCACTAGGTAGCTGTGAAGTATCTGCAATATGAATATTCTGTCTTCTTAGAACAGTTTGACGATCTGCATTACCTCCAACCGGGCTAACTACACCACTGGTTCCAGCAACCTTACTCAAACCGATAAACCCAACTTCTTCTGTAAAGTCACCATCTACAGCAAAGTTATAGCTCAAACTTTGGAGATAAATAGGGTCACAAACAATACTGTTATAACTATTCCCGACGTCGCCAATGGAGGCTTTTGTATCTTGACCGACGCTAAATTGAACTCTACTAACTTTATCACTAGTAGCTACAAGACTACCATTACCGCAAGCAAGATTATAAATCAATGGTTGACCGTCAAGAGCCTTGCTAATACTTACTTCTACACTAGGGTCACCTACAACATTATCATAAACCGCTAAACGACCCAGCTGGAAAACTTGTTCGATATTAAAGTTTGTGTTCATTGTTACGCTTTGAGCACCTGTCACTGTTGTGGGGCTTGTGTTTCCACTAAGACCAACAGCCACACCCTGAGAAGCGTAATACACTCTTTTATTTGCCATAATTATCTCCGATATAACTTAAATTGTGAAGGTGGTAGACTTGATGTACTATACACCATTTTTATTAAACTATTATTATTTCAGCTGTAACCCGAATGTTGGACTCATATAGACCATTATAGGATTCAACCTCTGAAACTACCATATTTTTTAACATACAAGTATTCCAAGTATAATTATTAACCATATTATCGTAGGATATACGATTACTGTTCAAAGTACCGTCTACATTTAACCAATATTTGTTATCTTTAACCAGGGCATCCATATCATAAAAAGGTAGGACCTTTTCTTCTTGAAGTCTTAAAATATCTGTAATATTATTCCTATCTGTGTAATTATTAGCCACTATATGTAGTAAAAAGTCCTGATCTATTCTTAATGATTTATCCCCTAGTCTGAATGGCTTGGATGTACCTCTAGGCACTGTCTCAATAACTACAGCAGGAAATTGCACTCGTTGATTAGCAGGAATAGCGAAATCACCCCTATCTCTAGTTTTTTGATGAGCTTCATTATCATTAGAGTTGTATTGTATTTGTTGCCACCATTGTGCATCTACATAATTATAAACCTGAACCCATCTATACGAATAGCTCATTTGTATATTTAAGTTAGTAAGTTGTCGATTATCAAATATAATTCTACTATTTCTATAGTCTAGCTTATAGGCATATGTACCAGTAGTATTGGTGTCATAGAATGTATCGCCTATATATATACCACTAATCATTACAGCTTGACGATTGTCAATGTCTAAATCTGCCTCATGCACCCAATCTTTTCTAGCAGGTTGCCATATTTGACCTTTATTATAATTGGGGTTATCTACAGGATACAGTTTATATAAACCGTTATTGTGAATGTTTTGAACTGGTCTATGGACATTTATAAAACCACCAGCATTAAGAAAACCAGAGTCTAAATAAGACTTGATGTTTATTTCTAACTGATTGATTAGAAAGTTTTGACCTATATTGTCAACACCATAAAACTTACTCATAATTTAACCGCTTTTTTAATGGCTTTATCTATTTCGTCTGATACACTATCTAATACACGAGTGACCCAATTATTGTTGGGATTACCGGAAAATTGACTAGGAACTTTCCACTTGCCACCTACCACCTTTTTCATAACAGCACCACCAGTTCTAGAATCGGGATTAGCACCTATAAAAATTTCGTAGTCCCTAATAATTGTTTTGTCACCCAGTAACAACAGCCATTCTAACCAAGGTAACTTCTGACCTTTTTTGGTTTCGACCACACTACCAGATAGTCGTAATACATCATTATAATTAGAATTAATCATAGATATTTGTAGTCCACCAATTATTTGATTACCTTTAATTTTAGGTGGGTCAAACTTAACTTCTAAATTATCCCACACATTTAGTATTTGTTCTACACTACTATAAGAGTTAGCTATACCAAACTGATATTTTAAGTCACCAGACAATAACGATCTATATTCTGGACTTGATATAAAGCCCTGTTTTACAATTTTCCTAATCTCTGGCTGCAGCTTTCTAGATACTTTAGACATATAACTTTTAATGTCTTGCAAAATACTTTGTAAGATTTTATTAGCTATATCGCTTGTAGATTCTAAAACTCTAGCAGTAATTTGCATTAGCCAGTTCTTTCCCAGTTAGTAAATATATAACGATTGTCGCCCAAGCCTACCGGTTGTGGCTCACTAATTCTAGAAAATTTATTTTGAGTATAGTCAGTAATTGTAGTGTCAACAATAATATAGGTGGCAGTAGCTAAATCACTATACATACTAATGGGCGTAATAGTTTGCATAGCTAAATTAGGGACATCAACATTACCAATATTAATAAACTTTTTACTATCTAATATAACTGTTATATGACTATCTTTACTGTGCGAAGTTGGAAAAGATCCTATCCCATTACAAACAGGACATATGTGACCTTCAGGAAACCAAATATATAAACCAGAAGCTGCTTCTTCAGAAACTGGTGCAGGCTGATAGTCTGAGCCTGAACAGTATGTATTATAGGTTTCTCTGAATGTACTTAATACACGACCATCACAATGGGTGTCAACAAAAGCATCAATAGCATCTGTTCTGTTAAAACAATGGTTGTCTGCAAAGCCGCATAATAATTCTTCTTGATCCCATGTGCTATTGTTATTTCTAACGCTAATATCAAGACCATTAAAGCTAGAGATAAGACCACTAAATGTAGCATCTATAGAATTGGCACCTAAACTCAATGAGCTGTCTCTAGTGATATGTGCAGTATTAGCATTAAAGAAAATGCCGCTAGCAGCAGAGCTTACTCCGCTACTAATAATATTTTGTAATATTTGATAAGAGTTATCAGCAGCAGATGGGTTGCCGCTGTCTCTCACTAAAGTTTTATTAATACTTATTCTTGATGAAAAAGTTAAACCGTCATCAAAAAATCCACTAGGATAATTGACCGGAAAACTTAAAGGATGTTGTACATCTAAAATAAAAACAAGACTACTTG
>MDTG01116703.1_pt1 | contig 12064 bp, 11 predicted proteins | sample 811421 | NCBI WGS metagenome assembly MDTG01 (sample SAMN05326645, study PRJNA326480) | marine metagenome | isolation source: seawater | place: Pacific Ocean: South East | collected 2011 | reverse complement strand
CCTTTTAAGCTTTTAAAATCTTTAATTTTTGATTTTTTACTTGCCCAAATTTGGAATGGTTCGTTATGAACTGAAAATACAGCTCTTAATTTACTGAATTGATTTCCTTCCCATTTGCTAGTTCCATTCACAGCATGATATTGCCAGTCAGACTGAGCAACACCAAATTGAAACTCCCCATCTTTAATTTGTCCAATATTATAGTTTGAACCACCTGTAGATGGAGCAGTACATCTATAAGCCTTAGCTGTACCTTTTTTTCTGCCGTGATCAGCACTAATCGCAGATTTGTGTAACATTTTACATATAGCGTTTCCTGTCTGGAAATAGACTCCAGTTGGTCCACCAGTTCCAATAGTAAAGAACTCTGCTGATTTTGCGAATGAAGTAAAAGACAACATTACTAAAACTGCAGAAATCATTGACATTATTTTTTTCATTATATCTCCTTTAGTTATTTAATGATTAATTTAACTACGTAAAAAGGTTAAGGTCAAAGGAAACTTTGCTTAAATATCTATAGTTTTTTGGCCCAATTTGATAGTTTTGAAATACCTTCAACCACATTTGGGGCGTACTTTTTAATTAAATCATCATCTATAGAATTATAATTTGTAACATTTCTTAAAAATTCTACCCCATTAAAATCAGTATAGCTTAACCTAGTTAACATTTTTTTTGGTTTAAAACCAAAATCTGATCCTGGCAACATAGCTACTCCTGTCTCATTTAAAATTGCTTCACATAACTTTGAGGAATTTTTATATTTCTTGTTTTTAAACTCTGGCATCAAATAAAAAGCTCCTTGAGGTGACCCTATTAAAACTTTATTTGATTTTAGATTATTATAAACATAGTTTCCTACAGCATTTAAAATACCTTTTACTTTATCTTTATAACTATCATAATTTCCATTATATGCTTCGAAAGCTGCATACTGAGTAGGTGTATTGACGGTGGAATAAGACTCACTAGCTAAAGATTTCAAACTTGATAAAAAATCTGTTAATTTACTTGGAACAGCTAAAAATCCCAATCTCCACCCCCCAGCTCCACACCATTTGCTCAAACCACCAGTGATGAATGTTAGTTCTGGATAATATTTAGATATAGAGTTGTAATTATTCCCGAATGTTAAATCAGTATAAATCTCATCAGATAATACTATTACTTTATTTTTTCTTGTAACTTTAGCTAACTCTTTTAAATTTGTACAAACCGCACCAGATGGATTGTTTGGTGAGTTAATTATAAAAATTAAATTTTTCTTTTTACCAATTTTTTTTATTTTTTTTTCAAGTTCATCTGCCGTAGGAAACCAATTATTAGCTTTGGACGTTTCTAACCAATGCACTTTATTAGACCCAATTTGAGCTTGAGGTTCATATGATACCCAGCCTGGGGCTGGAATTATAATTTCGCCATTGAAAGCAATGTGCATTAACAACATAGCTTCTTTTGATCCTGGTGTAATTAAAATATTTTCCTTAGGGTAATTATTTCCTGTTTTATTTTGTAAATAATTTGAAATAGCTTCTCTTAATTTTGGCAAACCCTGGATTGGCAAATATTCTTTTCTGTGGGCATGACTTTTTAACGCTTCAACAATTTTTTCAGGAACTGGAAATGGTGATTGCCCAAAGCCAAATTGATATACTTTTTTTCCTTTACTGATTAATTCTTTTGATTTCTCATTAATTACAAGTGTGGAAGATTCTTTTAATTTGAGGATTCTCTTTTTTAATCTATTTGACATCAATATAGATGTCTACCTATACGGGGATTATATATTTAAAGTCAAATAAATATTTAAAAATAGGAACATTTGACAAAATGATTCGGTCATGTTTTAATCCCACTTTGTTCTCAATTAAAATCTATATATAGTAGAAAAAAAATTATCTAACACAAAAAATGATTAATTCACCAAATAATATAATTGCACTCTTGGGTCCAACTAATACTGGAAAAACTTTCATTGCTATAGAAAAAATGTTGAGTTTTGAAAGTGGAATTTTTGGACTACCTTTAAGATTGCTGGCAAGAGAAGTTTACGACAAATGCGTTAAAAAAGTTGGCGTTGAGAAAGTGGCATTAGTTACTGGTGAAGAAAAAATTATTCCTGGTAAGGCTAGATATTATATTTGTACAGTAGAATCTATGCCAAAAGATAAAGCTGTAGACTTTATCGCAGTAGATGAAATTCAAATGTGCAGTGACAAAGAACGAGGTCATATATTCACTGATCGGTTGTTAAATGCAAGGGGAATGAAACTAACTATGTTTTTAGGTTCACAGGTAATGAAACCAATAATAAAAGATTTAGTTCCTGAAATAGAATTTGAAAAAAAAGAAAGATTGTCTAGGCTTGCATATAACGGATATAAAAAAATATCTAGATTAGAGAGAAAAGTTGCAATTATCGCTTTTTCGATAGAAGAAGTTTATGCTATTGCAGAATTAGTAAGGAGACAAAAAGGAGGAGCAGCGGTTATAATGGGTTCGTTGAGCCCTAAAACTCGTAATTCTCAAGTTGCTTTGTATCAATCAGGTGATGTTGATTATTTGATAGCAACCGATGCAATAGGTATGGGATTAAATATGGATATAGATGAAATTTATTTTTCTAGCCTAAAAAAATTTGATGGAAAAAAAACAAGAAGATTAAACATTGTAGAAATATCTCAAATAGCTGGTAGAGCAGGTAGATTTAAGAATGATGGATTATTTGGAACAACTGGTGATTGTGAAGCTTTAAACTCCGATGAAATAGAAAATATAGAAAAACATAAGTTGCCAGTTACAAAAGTTATATATTGGCGTAATTCTGCTCTGAACTTTATAAATGCAGAAAAATTAATTAATTCATTAGAGCTAAAACCAAAAAAAAGTTGTTTAATGAGAACAAATGAGTCTCTGGATGAAAGTGTTCTAAGACATTTTTTAAAAAAAGGAGAAAATAATAATTTATACCTAAGTAACTTGAAATTACTTTGGGAGTGCTGTCAAATACCTGATTTTGAAAAAAAAGCTTACGGACAGCATATAAATATTATTGACACTGTTTTTAAATTTTTATCTATAAAAAAAAAGAAAATACCTAATGATTATATGAAAGAACAATTAAAAGGTTTGGAAAAAGATCATGGAAATATTGACGTATTATCTCATAGACTTTCTAACGTTAGAACTTGGTCCTATGTAGCTAACAAAAAAAACTGGGTTGAAAACTCTGATTATTGGGTTCAAAGAACTAAAAATATTGAAGATAAACTTTCTGATCGATTGCATGAGGAGCTTACCAGAAGCTTCATTGATAAAAAAATTAGTATTCTATCTCGTAATTTGAAACAAGATTTAGTTTTAAATACAAAGATTGATGAGAATGATAAAATTATGATAGATGGTCAATTTCTAGGAAAATTAAATGGACTAAAATTTAAAATAGAGTTAACGACCCATATTTTAGATACTGACATTAAATCAATTAAAAAAGCAGCTAGAAAAGGAATAAGAGAAGAATTAAATAAAAGAGTTGAAGAGATAATAGATAATAAAAATATTAATTTAGATGAAAATAATTCAATTATTTGGAAAGGTAATATAATAGCCAAATTAAGAAAAGGACATAATTACTTAAATCCAGAAATAGAAATTGTATCGGATGAGTCCTTAGAAAACGATGCTAAAATAAAGTTAGATCAATTTTTAAGAACCTGGATGAATAAATATCTGGATGAAGTTCTTGGAGATCTATTAAATCTAACAAGAAAAAAAATAGAAAATAAATATCTTAGAGCGCTGACCTTTCAATTATTTGAAAATAATGGAGTAATTAAAAGAAAAGATGTAGATCATATTGTTAAGCTCATTTCACCTGAAGAGAGAAAAAAATTATGGGGAATGGGAATTAAAATTGGTCGCTATCACATATATCTTCCTAAAATGTTGAAACCAAAAGCGGTTACTTTTAGAATTAACTTATGGAAATTATTTTATAAAATTTCTAATAATAACAATGTTCCCAAATTTGGTCTTAATTTTTTATTAAGCAATAAACTTGATAAGAATTTTTTATTATTATGCGGTTTTGAATTTTTTAAGGAATATTTTGTTAGAATAGATATACTTGAAAAATTATTTATTAAAATTTTAAATAAAACTAAAAATCGTAAATTTAAAGTAGATACAGAAATGATGAATTTACTTGGTTGTTCTAAGGATGATTTTTATAGATTAATGATTAATATGAACTACAAAAAAGACGAAGAGGAAAGCACATATATCTTTATGGGTGATGTCAAAAAGAAAAATAAACCTTTAAAAACTAAAAAAGTAGGAAATCCCTTTAATAAACTGCTAAATTTAAATATTAAATAAATATGGAAAAATTTAATTTAGAAAATACAATTGGAATAGCTGCATTACTTGTTCATGCTGCTAAAATAGACGAAAATTATTCAGAAAAAGAAAAAGATTTAATCAGAAGTTTTATATTAAAAATAACAAACAATACTTCTGCAAAAAACGAAATTCTTCAAAAGGCAGAAAAATTGGAGGCTGATTCAAATCAATTGCTTAATTTCACAAATATTATTAAAAAAAATAGCATTGAATCAAAAGCAAAAATTATTGAGGAGTTATGGAAGATAATAATTTCAGATGATAGCATTGATCAATTTGAGTCAAATTTAATGAGAAGAATTTGCGGATTGATTTATTTTCCAGATAAGTTAAATGGAGAAATTAAAATTAAATTATTAAAAGAAAGAATATAAATGACATACGTGGTTAAAGATGAGTGTATAAAATGTAAATTAACAGATTGCGTAGAAGTATGTCCTGTAGATTGTTTTTATGAAGGTGAGAATTTTTTAGCAATAAATCCTGACGAATGTATAGATTGTGGAGTTTGTGAACCTGAATGCCCAATTGGAGCTATAGTTGCGGATACTGATGAAAATTTACAAGATAAAGATAAATGGCTGTTGCTAAATAAAAAGTTTTCTGCAATATGGCCTAATATTATAAAAAAAAAAGAGCCCATGAAAGAACACAAAAAATATAGAGAAATAAAAAACAAATTTGAGAAACATTTTTCAGAGAAACCAGCTAAATAAATATGCCAAAAAAAAATAAAGTAAAAAAAGTAAAAAAAGCAAAAAAAACGAAAATCAAAAAAAATAAAGTTAAAACTAAAGAGTCTAAAGTAAAATCTAAATCAAGCTTGATTGAAAAAAAAACTAGCGGTGCAAGTACTGAGGACAAAATAGAAATTATAAAAATAAAAAAACAAAGTACTGAAAAAAGAGAGTACAGCATTAAAGACTTTATTGTTTACCCTAAGCATGGTGTAGGTAAAATAACTGCTATCGAAAAAGCAAAAATAGGTGAGATAGAAATACAATTTTATAAAATTTTTATTGAAAAAGAAAAATTGACTTTGACTGTACCTATTAATCAGCAATCAAATCTGAGACCTATAGCTTCAATAAACCAAATAAATAAATGTGTATCTATTTTAAAAAGTAAGCCTAAAATTAAAAGAACTATGTGGAGCAGAAGAGCTCAAGAATATGATCAAAAAATTAATTCAGGAAAAATTTACGAATTAGCAGAGGTAGTGAAAGATTTGAATAAAAATACTGATATAATTGCTGATCAGTCATATTCGGAAAGACAGTTATTTGAAAAAGCTTACGAAAGACTTAAATCTGAATTTGAAGCAGTTTTAAAAACTTCTCCTGAAGAAGTACAAAAGAAAATGGATAAAGCTTTAGGTAGAAATGTTTTATTAACAGAAGTTGAATAAAAAAACGCCCTTTTTAAAAAAATTAAAAAGGGCGTTTAGTTAAAAAGTAAACTATCTTCTTTTTCTTCTTTTTTTAGCTTTTTTCTTTTTAGTTTTCTTTTTAGCTTTTTTTCTACGTTTAGCCATCTTATCTCCCTTGTTGCAAACAAATCTTTATGATTCGTTTATTAAGTTAATCTTTAAGTTTTTTTTCTTTTATGTCAAATATAAATTAACTTGCAAAATTTTATAAATAATTAAAAATTATAAATTATAAATCTTTTTAAATAAATTTAAAAAAAAGTTAGTAATATCAATGTTTTTTTGAAGAAATCTTAAGTTTTAATTTAATTAACTTATATAAAGTTTTTCTAATTGTTGTTTATAAATATTAATTATTTCTTTTCTTTTTAATTTTAATGTTGGTGTTAACATTCTATTTTCAACTGAAAATTCTTCATTAATAAGAACAAATTTTTTTATTTTTTCAATTATGTTTAAGTTTTTGTTTAAATTTTCTATTACTTGTTTAATTTTTTCTTTATCAACTTTTTTTTCAACTACAATTAAAGCGACTAAGTAATTTTTTTTATCACCGTAAACAAAACTTTGCTTAATATTTTCATTTAAACACAAAATATTTTCAATTTTGGTTGGAGAAATGTTATCTCCACCAAGGTTTACTATTAAATCTTTTTTTCTATCTGTGATTTTTAAAAATCCTTCTGAGTCTATCTCACCAATATCTCCGGTATGCAACCAACCTTCTTTAATAATTTCATTAGTCTCTTTTTCTTTATTCCAATATCCGATCATTATATTTTCGCCCTTAACCAAGATTTCACCATCTGTAGCAATTTTCACTTTATTTGTACTAAATGGAGGTCCTACTGTTTCTACTTTTACCAAATTTGGCAAATTGCAACTTACAACTGGTGATGCTTCTGTCAGACCATACCCTTGAAGAGTAGGTAGTCCAATCGCATTTAAAAATTCTCCTATATCTTTATCAAGCGCTCCACCGCCAGAAATAAAAGCTGATAGATTTCCACCAAACTGTTTTTTTATTTTATTTCTCACTAAAAATTCACAAATAAAATTAACAATAATTTCATTTAAATTAAAATTTTCTTTTTTAAGTGTTTTTTTTCCTAATTTTATTGTTTTTAAAATTAACCTTTTTTTTAAACCTTTTTGTTTGCTAAAATTAGAATTTATTTTGTTATATAAATTTTGATAAAATCTTGGAACTGCCGTCATTATATTTGGTTTTGCCTCTGACATATTTGATATTAGTTTTTCTAAACTTTCTGCATAAAATATTTTGGCTCCTATCAAGATTTGAATAAACTGGACTGTGTGTTCATATGAATGTGACAAGGGCAGCCACGTTAAAAAAATAGGTTTTTTTTTAATTAAAATTTTAAGTAAAGAAATTGCACCTTCGCAGTTAGAAAGAATTCCTCCATGACTTAGTACAACTCCTTTTGGGTTTCCTGACGTACCAGATGTATATATTATACAAGCTGGTGATTTTCTTTCTATAGTAAAATTAATTTCATCTTCATTATTATCTTTAAAAATATTTTGAATTAATAAACTATTTTTATCTATTTCTTCAAATGAAATTATCTTTTTATCTTTAATAAATTTTTGAATTTTTTTAAATTGAAGGCTGTTAGAAATTATTATTAATTCTGGTGAACAATCTTTGATAATATACTCATAATCACTTGATGCATAAGTAGTGAATATAGGAACGGAGATGCCTCCTGCATTCATAATTGCTATATCTGAAATTAACCATTCAGGTCTATTCTCTGAAATGATAAGACATCTATCACCTTTTTTGATTAAATTTTTTATTTTATTAGAAAGCTTTAAAATTTTTTCAGACACTTCTTCCCAGTTATATATGGAATTATGATTTGGTTTTAACCATTGCAAAAATGATTCCTTGGCGTCTATTTCTTTTTTTTTTAAAAAAAATAACTCAACTAGACTATTTATTTGTTTTATATTCATATTTTGGTGGGCGAAGAGAGACTCGAACTCTCAAGGTATTGCTACCACCGGATTTTGAGTCCGGCGCGTCTACCAGTTCCACCATTCGCCCTAAATTAGTTTATACTATTATGTTTTGAAGTTATTACTCAAGGAAAATATTAAATCTTTAAATAGCTGTAAATACATTCACTGTATTTTGTATGCATTTTATCATTTGGGTGTGAACCCTCACCTTTAACTACCAAATCTTCTGTTGATTCAAAGTTGCAATTTTTATAATTAATTTGATTTTCTTTAAAGAAATTCAAATAATCTGCAATATCATCAGAGTTACTGGAGATATTTACAAATAAAAATTTAATGTTGTTATTGTTTGATAAATTAGACATTTTTTCTAAAATTTTTTTTGTAATTTCTACTCTATTTTGATGATTGGAATTAAGTTTAATTTTCATAATTCTTTTTTCTATCTTGTTCACGATTGCACTACTTTCTCTCATTGGTAGTTTTATATAACTTATAGGAGGATGCCTTAATAATTTACGATCTTTTCCTAAGGATGCATAAGGAAGACTAACATACCCTCTTTTTGAAAATTTTGTTAAAGTACGTAACCAAAATTCATCTCCGATGTTTCTCACTTCGTGATGAGGAACAAACATACAAATAACATATTCAATATTGTTTCTCTTAGACAACAACTCCTCTAATTTTAATAATGATTGATAGGTTCCGTATCCACCTACTGCATAGTTTGTTACTTTATAATTGGTAATCTTTTTTTGGAGTTTCCATGCAAAAGTTTCTTTGTCGCTTACTCCCCAACCCCAAGTTAATGATCCTCCAAGAATAGCGATTTCTCCTAAGTTATTTGTTGGCTCATTTCCAGATTTTCTAGATCCATTTTCATTAATGGTAATTGTGAATGGATTTTTATCTTTTGAATAAGATTCTAATTTATATAAACCTTTCTTTGGTTTCCAACCTAAATTTGGATCATACTCGTTTATAGTTGGATCATTTCTATTAGAGTGAAAGTTTCCAGAGGGTCCGGAGCCGTTAATTCTTAATAAAAATTCTATTAAAAAGATACTTATTGCAAAACTAAAAAAAAATAAAAGAAAGTTAAAAATTTATTTTTTTTTCATTCATTAATTGAAAATTTAGAGTTCAACATTAATTCTAAAATATCTGTCACAAATTTACACACTTCATTTTGATTTATTATAAAATTTATACTTATTTGTTTATTGAGTTTTCCTTGCTTCATCATTGAATACTCTAAATTTTTATCTTTTTTAGTCATTTTATTTGCAGTAAGCCATTTTAATTTTCTAATAACTGTAGCCCTAGGTATAGTTGAAATGTCAGAAATAGAAGAAGCATTAATACCGTAACTAGGTTTTTGATCCAAAATTGTGTTGAAATAATTATTAACATTCACATCCTCATAACTAATTTTCATATCCTTATCTAATTTTTTCTGCAAACACGTTTGATGATTTAATGCAATTATTCCCCAAATATTCCATGTTTCTAAATCACCAAATAATTTTCTATGTCTGATTAAGTAAGGAAGTTGAAGATTATAAAACATTTGCCAAAACATGCTGAAGTTTTTTTTAATAAAAATTTCTATTTTTTCTTTATTAATTTTGTGATTAAACCATTCTAGTTCTCTAAGAGAATCAATTTTTTTTTCAATATATATAGAAAGATATCCTATTGCTTCCTCTGGTCTCTCTATAAGAGCAGATTCTCTTAATAGCATTATTTCTTTTCCTTTTCTTAATAAAACACCTTCCTCTTGAAATTCATTAATTTTTCTTCTTATGGTTTCTTTGGGAATATTTAAATATTCTGATATTTCTATCAAATTAACTTTGTCTATTTTAACTGAATCTTTATAAAATTCTTCTAAAGATTGATAAACAAATTTATGTGATAAATTTGTGTAAGCTTTATTATTTAAATACATCCAAACTAAAAATTTATCGTAATCCTTATAAGCTTTAAAAGATTGTGAGCACCACCTTTGTTGAAGTTGTCCCCAAGCACCCCAACTTTTAGTAATATTTTCTTCTAATTTGGAAAAAACCTCTGTTCTTTTAAAAGTAGAAATATCTTTTGAGTTAATTATTTGTTTTGTTTTTATATCTATTGGATCACCCATAAAATTGTTTATAATAAATAATGCTTAAGAATTTATATGACAGAAGTATAGGATTGGCTAGGCATAAATTTTCTAAGCCAATTCTTGGTTTTATAGCATTTATAGAAAGTTTTTTTTTTCCTGTACCACCAGATTTATTAATAGTTCCAATGGTTGTTGCAAAAAAAGAGGATTATTTAAAGATTTTTTTAATTGCCACGATATTCTCAGTACTAGGAGGTTTGTTTGGATATTTTCTTGGTGCTTTCTTTTTAGATATATCAATGACTGTAATTGAGCTGTATGGATACGAGGAAAAAGTTTATCTGATCCAAGATAAGATGTCTACTAGGGGAGGTTTTGTACTCTGGCTTGGCATTATGTTCCTTGCAGGTTTTACCCCTCTTCCTTTTAAGGTGTTCACTATAACTAGTGGTATTATAAGTTTTAATCTAATTGTATTTTTTTTTATTTGCTTTTTTACTCGAGGCTTAAGATTTTTTATAGTTTCATATTTAACTCATCTCTATGGATACAAATTTGGAAAATTTATAGAGAAAAAAGGTACGTTGTGGTCAAGTATCATTGGTATTATCATTGTAATAATAGCAATAATTATATATTTATTTTTAAGATAAGATGTCTTTAAATAAAAACAAATTCATACTAAATGGTGTTTTATTTTTTTGTATATTAACTTTAATTATTGCATATTTTATACAATATGTATTAGGGTATCAGCCTTGTAATTTATGTTTGTTTGAAAGAATTCCATATTTCGTGGCTGTTATTATAATTCCTTTATATTTTTTTTTTAATAAATTTCAAAAATCTATCTTAATAATTATTGCCATTTTTTTTATTTTCGGTACGATTATATCTTTTTACCACGTTGGGATAGAACAAGGATTTTTTAGCGAGTCATTGGTGTGTGATTTAAATGGAAACAAAAATAGCTTAACGGCTAAAGATATCTTAGAGGAATTTGATAAAAAAACTGTAAGTTGTAAAGATGTCAAATTCAAGGTTTTAGGCTTGTCACTTGCTACATTTAATACAATTATATCTTTAATATTAAGTGTTATAATAATTAAAACAATAAAAAATTATGGAAAAAACTAAAAAAAAAATTTTAGAAGAAATAATAAGAGTTGATCACGCAGGTGAAAGAGGTGCGATAAAAATATATGAAGGACAACTTTTGGCTCTCAAAACATTTAAACAAGATGAAGATTTAAAAAGACAAATTGAAGAAATGAAAGAACACGAAAAAGAACACTATGAATTTTTTGAAAATGAAATACAAAAAAGAAATATACCAAAAACTAAACTACTTCCTCTTTGGGATATACTGGGTGTTACTCTAGGTTTCGGAACTGCGATGTTGGGTAAAAAAGCTACAATGCTTTGCACAGCTTCCGTGGAAGAAGTAATTGGCGATCATTATAAAAATCAAACATACAAACTTAAGGAAGATGAAAAAGAATTAAAGAAAAAAATTATAAAATTTAGAGATGATGAATTAGAACATAAAAATATAGCCTACGAAGGTGGGGCAACTAAAAATGGATTATATTCAATATTAGACAAAGTAATTAAAACATCTTCTCGAATAGCTATAACGATTTCTGAAAAAATTTAATTAAGGTTCGAGCTCGATATCCCAATATAGGTAGTCCATCCAACTTTCGTGCAAAAAATTTGGTGGAAAATTTCTACCGTTTTTATGTAGATCGTCTACGGTCGGTCTAAAAGGTTTATTACTCAATTTAAGCTCACAGTCTTTATATAGCTTACCTCCTTTTCTTACGTTACAAGTAGAGCAAGCAGTGACAACGTTTTCCCAATCTGTGAGTCCACCTCTAGATTTTGGTAATAAGTGGTCAAATGTTAAATCTTTTTTATCTCCACAATATTGACAGGCAAATTTATCTCTTAAAAAAACGTTAAATCTAGTAAAGTTTGGATTCTCCGATGGTTTTACAAAACTTTTTAAAGCTATTACACTCGGTAAATTCATTTCAAAAGATGGACTTCTAATTTTTCTTTTATAATTTGAAACTATACTAACTCGATTTAAAAAAACCGATTTAACTGCATCTTGCCAACACCAT
>MDTG01404410.1_pt1 | contig 12065 bp, 8 predicted proteins | sample 811421 | NCBI WGS metagenome assembly MDTG01 (sample SAMN05326645, study PRJNA326480) | marine metagenome | isolation source: seawater | place: Pacific Ocean: South East | collected 2011 | reverse complement strand
CTTTTCCATCGCCTTCTGTGCAGGGGCCTTCTGTGCTGGTGCGGTGGTGGCGTCCTGGGCGAATGCGAATGAGGAGAGGCTGACCGCGAGGATCGTTGCGAAGGTTCGTTTCATTTTTGAACTCCAGAGTGTGTCGTTTGTGAGGAATGGATCTTAGCGAGATGGTCACTGATGGCTGCGGAAAGATCAGGGTCATTCTCGAAAGTCGCTTGGTTGTCCGCGAGGTCGATGGTCATGTCAGGTGTGATCCCGAGGCCCTCGACATTGGCTCCACTGGGAAGCTTGAACGATGCCGTGGCGCAATAGAAGACATCTCCGTTCGGAAGATCGATCGCCATCGCTGGGAGGGCCATGCCTGGCGAGCGTCTTCCCACGATCATGGCTCGCTTCGCTTCGCTCATGCCACCTGCGAAGATCTCGCTGGTGGAGGCCGACATCGAATCGATCATGATGTATAGAGGCATCTCCAGAGGAGACACCAGCTCGCCCGACTGCGTGATTGTCTGCGGATTGGTGTTGAAGTTCATTTCCCCGAAACTGTTCTTCATGATTCCGAGGTTGGTCGGTTCCTTGAGGAAATGGCCGCCGACACCCATCGAAAGGCCTCCGATGCCGCCGGGGTTTCCTCTGAGGTCGAGAATGACTGCGTCGACGTCCTGAGCCCGGAATTCTTCGACCGCGCGTGCGATGGGTTGCATGATCGGCACCATCCAGCAGTTGAACCTGATGACTCCGATCTTGAGACCCTCGGGTGCTTCGAATCCCATGCCTTGGAGTGCTGCCTGGTCGAGGATCATCGACTCGGTCCTGACCGGCATCGGCGGCAGATTTCCGAACCTGACCATCTCACCCTCGCTGGGAGCGCACACGATACGAAGCGCATGTTCCTGATCGTCTCCATCGATGAACGTGATCGGAATCGCGGTTCCGGTGTCGCCCGACACGAGGGCCTGAGCCATGCCGCTTGCCTGGTAGCCTTCCATCGATGATGGATCGAGATCCTTCAGACGTGTCTCCTGTGTGAGGTCGAAGTTTCGGACCTTGCCGACACGCCAGCCGGCCCTCACGCCCGCTTGTTCAGCAGGGGAGCCCTCGGCCACTCGGGCGACGTAAATGGCTCCGTCGAACAGCCGGGTGTCGATTCCAATCTGACCATCTCCCGGGCCCTGGCTTGTTTCGATCTCGTCTTCAGTCGCGTCTTCGGTGGAATCCTCGCCTCCCTCATCGAAGCCGAGGGCGAATTCCACACTGGCTTCCTTCGGGATCAGGGAGAAGTGTGATTTCCCCAGCGAGTTGATCATCTCACCGAGGATTCCTCTGAGTTCGTCATTGGTTTCGGCTTCACAGGCAGGTGCCTGGTACTTCTCGTACATCTCGTCCCAGTCGGCCTCGGTGATCTCTTCGAGTGCTCCCGAAGTTCGCATCATCTCCCACGCCTTCTCGAAGGTCGCGCAGGCGATTTCAGAGTTGAATTCATCCGGCTTGGTGGAGGCGGAGGTCGCTGCTGCGGGTGCCACCAGGCATATCGTGGTCATGAGGCAGGCGAGTGTTCGGAAGGTCTTCATGTCGGGTTCTCCTGGAATCGGGACAGTGTAACAGGTGGAGGGCCCCATCCGTCAATCCGGATGAACGGTTGAAGTGTTGCGGATCGCCTTATATCGTTTACTCATGACATCCACTCTTCAAGACGTCCTTTCGCAGCGTGTCATTCTGCTTGATGGTGCCATGGGCTCCACCATCCAGACGATCGATCTTGATATCGAGAACGACTACCTCGGTCGCGAGAATTGCGTCGATTTGCTGGTGAGGTCGCGGCCGGAGCTGGTCCAGAGCATTCATGAAGAGTTTCTCGCTGCCGGGTCCGATGCCGTCGAGACCAACACCTTCGGCGCGAACAAGCTGGTCTTCGCTGAATTCGATGAAGAACTCATCTCCTGGACGCGCGACATCAATCGAGAAGCCGCCCAGGTGGCTCGTGCCGCCTGCGACAATCACACGACGAAGGAACGACCGCGCTTCGTTCTGGGTTCCATGGGTCCGGGTACCAAGCTCATCACCCTCGGGCAGGTGACTTGGGATCAGATGCTCGATTCCTACGCGGAACAGGCGCGAGGGTTGATCGACGGTGGGGTCGATGCGTTCCTCATCGAAACCGCTCAGGACCTTCTTCAGGTCAAGTGCGCCATCAATGCCTGCCTGCTCGCTCTCGAGGAGTCCGGCCGTTCGGTGGAAGACATTCCGATCATGGTGAGTGTCACGATTGAAACGACCGGCACCATGTTGCTGGGTGCGGAGATTGCGGCGGCGGTGACTGCATTGCGTCCGTTTCCGATTCTTTCACTGGGTCTGAACTGCGCGACAGGTCCCGTCGAGATGGCCGACCACATCGAACATCTCTCCCAGAACTGGGACCGTCACATCTCGGTCGTGCCCAATGCAGGGCTTCCGGTTCTGCATGAAGGAAAACCCAGCTTTCCGCTGGGTCCCGAGCCGATGGCCGACGCACTTCGCAAGTACCTTCGTGAATCAGGTGTCTCGATTCTCGGTGGATGTTGTGGCACGACCACCGAGCACATCGCCGCTCTGCGTGCGGTCATCGATCAGATCGAAGCGGAGGATGTGACGAACGCGCCTCGCGAAGTCTCGCCCGTTCATGGGTGTTCCAGCGGCTACGGTCACGTCGACTACCGTCAGGAGAACTCCTTTCTGATCGTGGGTGAACGGATGAACGCTTCCGGAAGCAAGAAGTTCCGTCAGCTTCTGGAGACCGAGGACTGGGATGCCATCGTGTCTCTCGCGCGGGATCAGTGTCGCCGTGGGGCCAACCTGCTGGACATCAACGTCGATTACGCCGGACGTGACAACGTCGCGGACATGGAGCAGATCGTGGGTCGTGTCGTCGGAAGCGTGGACGCGCCTCTGATGCTCGATTCAACTCAGTGGCGGACGCTCGAGGCGGGTCTCAAGCGCGCCCCGGGAAAATGCGTGATCAACAGCGCCAACTTCGAAGATGGTGACGAGAAGTTCGATCTCATCTGCGGAATGGCCAGTCGCTACGGTGCTGGCATCGTCATCGGGTCGATCGATGAGGATCAGGAATCGGCGATGGCCCGCACCTGTGCCAGGAAGGTGGAGATCGCTCGCCGCGGTCTGCAACGTGCCGTCGAAGTGCATGGCATCTCGCCTGCGGATGTGATGTTCGACCCTCTGGTCCTTCCGATCTCGACGGGCATGGACAGTGATCGAAGAAGCGGCCTCGAACTCGTCGAGGCCGTCCGTGAGATCTCGCGAACCATGCCGGAATGTCAGATCACATGCGGTCTCTCGAACTGTTCGTTCGGGCTCAAGCCTGCGGCCCGAAAGGTTCTCAATTCGGTCTTTCTCGATGAGCTCATGAAGGCGGGGCTGACCAGCGCGATCGTTCATGCCGGTGGAATCGTGCCTCTCGCTCGAATTCCGGAAGACCAGGTCGAAGCCGCGCTCGATCTGATCTACGACCGCCGCACCGAGGATCACGATCCTCTCTCAGTCTTCATCGAACTCTTCAAGGAGGCCGCCGAAATGGTCGTGGCCGAGGAGGTCGTGGACCGGACGCTCCCCGAATGGCTGCGTTGGCACGTGATCGATGGCGAAAAGGGCGGACTCGAGGAACGTCTCGATGAGGCGATGAACACGATCCCACCTCTCGAGATCATCAACGAGCATCTGCTCGATGGAATGAAGACCGTCGGAGAGCTTTTCGGAAGCGGAAAGATGCAGCTTCCCTTCGTGCTTCAATCCGCCGAGGTCATGAAGCGGGCGGTCGGCCACCTCGAGCCTCACATGGATCGGGTCGAAGGCGAGACCCAGGGAACCATCGTGCTCGCGACCGTCAAAGGTGACGTCCATGACATCGGCAAGAATCTCGTCGACATCATTCTCACGAACAACGGATGGACCGTTCACAACATCGGGATCAAGCAGCCCGTCTCGGAGATCATCAAGGCCTGGCGTGAGACTGGTGCGGACGTGATCGGAATGTCCGGCCTTCTGGTCAAGAGCGTGATGGTGATGGGCGACAATCTCGAGGAATTGAACACGCTCGAGGAACGCCCCGTCGTCATCCTCGGGGGCGCCGCGCTCAGCAGGTACTACTGTGAAAGTCATCTGCGTTCGCTCTACGAAGGAAGACTTTTCTACGGCAAGGATGCCTTCGAAGGTCTGCGTGTCTGCAATCAGTTGCTGCATGGTGATTCCGACGCCCTGGACGATGAGATCGATGAACGACTGGCGAAACGCCGGGCGGTCGAACAGCAGGTCACCCGCTCCAGAGAGCGAAATCGCGCGGCCGAGACCGTGGTGGAGGAGGCTGAGCCCGTCGCTGTTCTCGAGCGTGCGTCTCTCTCCCAGGTCGACGTTCCCACGGCACCTTTTCTCGGAACCCGCATGGTCGAGTCCGTCACCCTCGAGCAGATCGTCCCCTACGTGAACGAAGCCGCCCTTTTTCGAGGGCAGTGGGGGTTCAAGAAGGGCGCGATGTCCCAGGCCGACTACGACCTCCAGGTCGAAGAGAAGATCCGACCGATCGTCCGTCGCCTGACCGGTGATCTTTCCGGCACGGACGTCGCACGTCCCGCGGTGGTCTATGGGTGGTTCGAGTGTCAGTCCGACGGTGAGGATCTTCTCGTCTACGACCCCGAGTCACCGGACGATGTGGCCGAACGTTTCACCTTTCCACGACAGGCAAGGAAGAACCGACTCTGCATCAGCGACTTCTTCAAGTCGGTCGATTCGGGTGTCCGTGATGTCATTGGTTTCCACTGCGTCACCATGGGGCCCCGATTGAGTGAGATGGCTCGTCGTTTGTTCGAGGACGACGAGTATCAGGAGTATCTCTTCCTGCATGGATTCGGCGTCGAATGCGCCGAGGGGCTCGCCGAACTCTGGCACAAGCGGATGAGAGCCGAACTGGGAATAGGCGGAGATGACTCGCCCCGCACACGCGATCTCTTCGCTCAGAAATATCGAGGCAGTCGTTATTCCTTTGGATATCCGGCGTGCCCCGAAATGAGCGATCAGGAGAAGCTCTTCCGATTGCTGGATCCCGCGCGCATCGGCTGTCGGCTCACCGAGAACTGGCAGATCGATCCCGAGCAATCAACGAGCGCTCTCGTGGTTCATCACCCCGAAGCCAGATATTTCTCCGTCTGATCGAACGGCCTGCTTCGATCAGGTAGGCTCTGGTCATGAAAATAATCCTCATGTTTCTGGTGTTCCTCTTCGGTGCTTTGCAACCGTTTCAGGCCGGCATGAACGCACGCATGGGCGCGCAGCTCGGTGACCGATTTCAGGCTGGATTCATGAACGGCTTCGTCAACGTCTGTCTGCTGATGCTGGTGTTGTTCGTGGTCTGGCGTGGATTCCCCTCTCTGGCCTCCTTTCGCGGTGCGCCATGGTGGGCGTATCTGGCCGGTGCGATCGGTGCCGGAATCGTCGTCGTCCAGCTCAGCGCCGCTCCCGTGCTCGGCGCGGGCCTGCTGGTCTGCTTCTTCGTGGCGGGACAGGTCTTCGGTTCGTTGACCGCCGACACGTTCGGACTCGTCGGGTACAGCGTTCGCGCGCCCTCGTTTCTTCGAATCGCCGCCTTCGTTCTGATCGTCTCGGGTGTCGTCATGGCGACGTTTTCGAATGAATCGACATCATCCGAACCCGAGACATCCGAGGGAGTCGCCCAATCATGACCTTTGATCCACAGCGCACGCCCTTCACCGTCATGGGTGGCGAGGAGCCCGTCCGCCGACTTGCGGATCTCTTCTACGACCACATGGATCGTGAAGCGGCCTATCAGGTTCTTCGCGACCTCCACCCACCCGATCTGACCGAGAGCCGTGAAAAGTTCTTTCTGTTTCTGTGCGGATGGCTCGGGGGGCCTCAGCATTACGTCGAGAAGCACGGCCATCCGAGACTGCGGATGCGTCATGCACCGTTCGCGATCGGCGAGCGAGAACGTGACCAATGGCTCTCATGCATGGCGCGTGCGATGGATGACTGCGTCACGGACCAGGAGGTCAGGACCTTCCTCGACGCCCGGTTCGCGCACGTCGCTGATTTCATGCGCAACACATGAATCCCGGTCGATGCCGGGCCGCTGATCAGGACTCCCCGTTGCCTCGCAGCTTGTCCATGATGGAGGCGTCCTCGAGAGTCGTGGTGTCCTGGTTCGAGTCCCGGCCTGCGGCGATGTCTCGAAGAAGTCGACGCATGATCTTGCCCGACCGTGTCTTTGGCAGTGCATGGGTGAATCTGATCATGTCCGGTTTCGCGATCGCACCGATCTCCTTGCCGACATGTTCGCGGAGCTCCGCCACCAGGGCATCGCTCTCGGTGACGCCCGAGGCGAGTGTCACGAATGCCGCGATGCCCGAACCCTTGATCTCGTGCGGCATGTCCACGACCGCGGCTTCAACCACCGCGTCATGTGCGACCAGCGCGCTCTCGACCTCCATCGTGCCCAGTCGATGTCCGGAGACATTGATGACATCGTCGATCCTGCCCATGATCCAGAAGTAACCGCGTTCATCGCGACGTGCGCCGTCGCCCGCGGTGTACATGCCGTCGACCCGTGACCAGTAGGTCTCGAGATACCGGTCCCTGTCGCCGTGGATGCCACGAAGCATGGCAGGCCATGGTCTTCGTATCACCAGAAGGCCACCCGTTCCGTTTGGGAGCTCGTTTCCATCCTCGTCGACGATCGCGGCGTCGATGCCCATCGCCGGGAGGGTGCAGGACCCCGGAACCGTCGGTGTCGCCGCCGGGTGCGGGGTGATCATGTGACCACCGGTCTCCGTCTGCCACCAGGTGTCGACGATCGGACACCGCTCTCCGCCGATCTTCCGGTGATACCACATCCAGGCCTCGGGATTGATGGGTTCTCCCACCGTGCCGAGGACCTTCAGTTTCGACAGATCGTGTTTCTCGACATGGTCGTCACCCCATTTCATGAAGGCGCGGATCGCGGTGGGTGCTGTATAGAACTGCGTCACCCCATGGCGCTCGCAGATGTCCCAGAACCTGTCCTCCGCGGGAAAGTTCGGGGCACCCTCGTACATGACAGTCGGCACCCGGTTCGGAAGGCATCCGTAGACGATGTAACTGTGTCCCGTGATCCAGCCCACATCCGCGGTGCACCAGTAGATCTGGTTCTGATCGGGCTGGAGATTGAATGTGTTTCGCGCCGTGTGCGCGGTGTAGACCATGTAGCCGCCGGTCGTGTGAACGATTCCCTTTGGCTTCCCAGTGGACCCGGACGTGTAGAGAAGGAACAGCAGTGCCTCGGAGTCCATCGGTTCGCAGGGGCAGTCCTCGTCCGCGTTCGCGACCAGTTCATGCCAGTCCTTGTCACGCGGATGATGTGTCGCGATCTCGTTTTCGCAGCGACGCAGCACGACGACGCTGTCCACGTCCGGCAGACTTCCGCATGCTTCGTCGACATTGTCCTTGAGCGGCACCACGCAACCTCTTCGCCACGAGCCGTCACAGGTCAGGATCACTCTTGAGTCGGCGTCGTTGACCCGGTCGACGATCGCCGAGGCGCTGAATCCACCGAAGATCACCGAGTGCGCCGCACCGATACGCGCACAGGCGAGCATCGCGATCGCGACTTCCGGGACCATGCCCATGTAGATCGTGACGACGTCACCCTTCTTCACCCCGAGTGACTTCAGCACGTTGCCGAACTTCGCGGTCTCTCGTTGGAGATCCGCGTACGTCAGTCTCACGATTTCCGGGCCTTGCTCGCCGACGGGTTCGCCCTCCCAGATGATGGCCACATCGTCGCCGTGTCCCTCGCGCACCTGTCGATCGACGCAGTTGTCGGTGATGTTGGTGCGTCCCCCGACGAACCACTTCGCATCGGGGCAGTTCCACTCCAGCACCTTGTCGTAGGGTGTCGACCAGTCGAATTCAGACGCGACCTCGTCCCAGTACCCTTCCGGGTCCCGGACCGATCGTGTCCATTTCGCGTGGTACGCCTCCATGTCGGGAATGATGGCGCCCCCCATGTCCTCACTGATGCCGGCCGGAGGATCGAAGATCCGATCCTCTTCGAGAACGGACTCGATGTTGACATCTTCCTTGCTCATGGTGCCTGGCTCCTGCGGTCTTTGATTCATCGGAATGAGAGATTCCGAGGTCTGATCGAAGTCTCATGGTACCGGACATGCCCGGGGTCCAGTTCAAAAAGACGAACCACCTTCGGCGCGGGTGTGGGACCGTCCCGGACGTCTTGGAGGGCTCAGGTCAGGCTCGTCGCCATCACCACCACCACGACACCGCGAAGGGTCCATGCGATCGTGCGTATCCAGTTGGAACGAACCAGCCTGCGATGCGCGAGAGGATCGAAGCCTTCCACGAGACGTCCGTGGCAGGGGACCTGGATGAGTGCCGTCGATGCCCAGATGATTCCGACCAGCACCAAGCCTGCAATCTCCCAGACACCGGTGGGGTCACCCACCCACAACAGCGCCGCGGCCGTCAGCTCCGCCAGCATCAGCGGTCCGACGATCCATGTGATCCGGTTCATGTGCGCCTTTTGATAGGCCTTCTGCGTCTCGTCCCCGACAAGCTTGAAGAGCGGATAGTGCACGAGTTGAATCGTCCAGATCAGACCGATCAACGGAAGCGTGCTCGCAAGCTGCGTGATCAGCAGCGAATCCTCAAGCCATTGATTCACGCGGTCACCCGGGTTCCGCTGCGACGGGCCGCCGCCAGCAGGATCCCGGCGAAGGGAATCCACCAGATCAGATCGTTGAAGATGATCATGATCCCGAACGACCAGGGGATGTCCCCAGCGAGAACGGTCTGGATGAATCCGATCGGTCCGAAGATCTTGCCCAGGAAGCCCACGAGCACGATCGGCCAGTGCCGAAGCGGATCTCGTGCCGCGGCGAGATACCCCACCCCGTAGACGCCCACGATCATGCCGATGCACTGCCAGAGAAACAGATAGCGGGGGGGTTCCATCTCCAGCAACGTGAATGCCGACTGTGGAAACAGCACGACCCATGCCCCGTAGATCAGGTTGTAGAGCCCGGCTGCGATGAGAATCTTGCTCATCCACGGTCGCACGTCGTTCATCAGACGGCTCCCGCCCGCGTGCTTCCCAGTCCGCCGTCGATTCCGATCACCTGGCCGGTCATCCAGTCACTGCGCTCCGACAGCAGGAATTCTATTCCCGAGGCGACGTCGTCGGGCACGCCGATTCTTCCGAGTGGGTGCATCTTTCTCGAATGTTCGAGCGTCTTCTCCGACTTCGTGATTCGTTCCGCAAGCGGGGTGTCCACCAGACCGGGTGCGACCACGTTGCATCGCAGGTGTCTGGCTGCATAGGTCGCGGCCGCGCTTCGGGCGAGTCCTTCGACACCGGCCTTGGCGGCCGCGATCGCTTCATGATTGGGCAGACCGGTCGCGGCCGCCACGGTTGAGACCAGGACGACGCTGCCTCCCTTGCGCATGTGCTTGCCGGCCGACCGGATCGTGGCGAATGCCGTCGTCAGGTTCGTCGCGATCGTCTCACTCCATTCGGTCTCGTTGATCAGATGAGCCGGTTTGAGAATGATCGATCCCGCGAGATTGACCACCCCCGTGACGGAGCCATGTCGTTCCGTCGCATTCTTCAGAAGTGCGTCCACCTGGTCGAAGGATCTCGCGTCGCATGTCTCGCATTCCACGTCGAGTCCCGAATGATTCGAGCCGTCTCTGCTGGCGACCACGCAGGGTCTTCCGTCCGAGCCGAGCCTCTCGAGCAAAGCGCGTCCCACACCGCCTCCTCCTCCGATCACCACGATGCAACCTGCCTGAGTCATCCTGCGTCCTTCCTTTCGGGATTCCCATGGGTACCCGAGTTCGATGCTTGTCTTCGTGCGTCCGCCGTCGTCACTCCAACGACCCGGAAGTCTAGGCCCGCCCCGATCGCAGGAGGACTGCTTTCCTTCGAAGGAGGTCGATCAGGAATGATTGGATCGACGTCGGCCATCCAACCTCATGACACGGTCTGCCTGGCATGTTCGCGCGCCGCCTCGAGCGCATCACCGGCTCGAGCGGGATCCTTCCCGCCGGCCTGGGCCGAATCCGGTCTGCCGCCACCTCCGCCACCGCAGGCCTGTGCGGCGACCTTGACCCAGTCTCCCGCCTTCAGGCCTTCCGAGATGAGGGTCTTCGAAACCCGCGCCACGATCAGGACCTTGCCGGTCGACTCGTCGGCCGACACGAGCAGGACGGCACCTTCCTCATTCTTTCGGTGAATGGCATCCATCGCCGCGAGCAGGCCGTCCTTGTCGGCGCCGTCGATCCTTGCGAGCACCAAGGGTCCTTCCGCATCGGCCGCGAGTGCAAGTGCCTGCTCGAGCAGCGCATCGTTCGATTGCGAGCGTGCCTGTTTGCGGGCATCCTTCGCACGCTTGCGAAGTGAGCGCAGCGTCTCCTCGATGGACAGGCGGTCGGTCGCGCCGAGAGTCGTCGTTTCGAAGTCCCGGTTGAGTTCATCGAAGGCTTCCGGAAGATCTGCATCGTCCAGTGCTCCGGCTGTCTTCAGCCGCGCTTCCATCGTTCGAGCGTTCTCAGATGCCTTCGCGGCCGCTGCGCCGGTGAGCCCGACGATTCTTCTGATGCCGGCTGCCAGCCCCTGCTCGCTGAGCAACACGAATCCTCCGGCCGCCGATGTCGACTCGAGATGCGTTCCGCCACAGAATTCGACTGAATGCTCCAGCCATTCCGGGGACTCGGGCGCGGCCAGAAGAGATTCGACGTCGGGTCCTATGCTGACCACCCTGACCGGATCCGGATACTGCTCCCCGAAGACCGCCCGTACCGTGTTCACCGCCTTGGCGTCTTCCAGCGGGACGGTCGCGGTGTGTACATCCAGCCCCGCCTTGATTCTTCGATTCACGCCTTCCTGGATCGAGCGAAGCGAATCGCCGTCGAGCGCTCCCTTCGCCGCGTAGTCGAATCTGAGTCGATCGGCGGAGACCATCGATCCACGTTGGTCGCATCCCTCGCCGACGACCTCGCGAAGTGCGAGGTTCAGAAGATGAGTCGCGGTGTGGTTGGCACGTATCTCGTCACGGCGTTCCGAGTCTGCGAATGCCTCGACCTCGTCACCGACGTGAAGTCGCCCCTCGTCTCCCACACCGATGTGGAGGACATAGTCTCCCACGCGACCGGTCTGTTCGATGCGCACGACGCTTCCCCCCTCGGCCGAGTGGTGCTGCTTGACTCTCGACGCGTGGAGTGTCCCGGTGTCGCCCACCTGGCCACCTTGCTCGCCGTAGAAACTCGTTCGGTCCAGAATCACGGCGCATCGTTCGCCCGCATCGAGGTGTTCGACGAACGTCTCCCCGTTCCAGATGGCTCGGACGTTTGCGGTGTTCGCGGTGCCCTCGAACTTGTGATCATCCCGGGTGGCGTGCACTCCTAGGGCGTTCAGCTTGGCGAGTCCGTCCGGTGGAATCGTCAGGACACGATCACTTTCGTCTCCGCCTGAGCGACTTCTTTCGCGGGCGGCTTCCATCAGCTTCTCGTATTCATCCAGATCGACCTTCATGCTGCGTTCCTCGGCCATCACGGTCGTGAGATCGATTGGGAAGCCGAAGGTGTCGTGAAGACGAAACGCGTCTTCGCCCCCGATGAGTCCGCCGGTGGTTCGCTTCGCCGCATCATCGAAGAGTTCGAGTCCGCGATCCAGGGTTCTTCGAAAGGCCTCCTCCTCCTCGTTGATGACGGTCATGATCTGGTCCTGTCGCGTCTTCATCTCCGGGAAGACGTCACCCAGCACGTCGACCACTGAGGGAATGATCGAAGCGAGGAACGGCTTTTCGACGCCGAAGGTCTGGCGGCCGTGGCGAACCGCTCGTCTGAGGATCCGACGAAGCACGTAGCCTCGGCCGTCAGCGCCGGGCATCGCGCCGTCCGCGATCGCAGCCGTGAGGCACCTCGCGTGGTCGGCCAGAATCCGATAGGCCATGTCGTTGCGTGCCTCGAGCACACCCTCATAGGCCGGTGCGTCGCAGGTTGCCCTGATCCTCTCGAAG
>MDTG01223964.1_pt1 | contig 12065 bp, 12 predicted proteins | sample 811421 | NCBI WGS metagenome assembly MDTG01 (sample SAMN05326645, study PRJNA326480) | marine metagenome | isolation source: seawater | place: Pacific Ocean: South East | collected 2011 | reverse complement strand
TGGAATATTAAATTTAGATACACTTTTAAATAGTTTCGACCTTCGTTCATCTGAAAGAGCATTTCAGCTTATTACTCAAATATCTGGAAGAGCTGGAAGAGAAAAATCTAAGGGAAATGTTTTGATTCAAACATACCAACCAGATCACCCAATTTTTCAGGGTTTTAAAAAAGAAAAATTTAATTTTTTTGATTGGGAAATTAATCAAAGAAAACAATTATTCAATCCCCCATTTTCAAACCTGATATCTTTAATAATAGAGGGAAAAAGTGAATATAAAACCGAATCTAAAAGTTTGATTATCAAAAATTTAATTTCGAAAAAGTTTATTAATTTAAAAATTCTTGGTCCAGCACCAGCAGTCTTATTCAGGTTAAAAAATATATTTAGATGGAGAATTTTAATTAAAATTGTTAAAAATTCCAGACTCCAAAATGAACTAAAAAAATTTTTAATATACATACAAGAAGAAAAAAAACTTAAGTTTAAAATTGATGTAGATCCTCAAAATTTTTTTTAAATTAATTTATTTTTAGAATATTGAATAAAGAAATTCGATGTGATAAAAATTTACTTTTAAATGTAATAGTAGGTTTGATTTGTCCAGTAATATTGCAAACTATAATGATATATGCCTCAGATATGCAAAGGCTTTAGCATCATCATGTCAAAGTGAAAATGATTTAAAAAAAAATAAAAAATCTTTTGATAGTTTAATTTCATTAATTAATGATAACGAAGAATTTGAAAAGTTCGTATTTAACCCTTTGATTACTTCTCATCAAAAATTACGGATATTAGATAAAATTTTAATAAAGTTAAATTTAAATAAGAACTTTTCAAATTTTTTAAAAGTTATAACCAAACATAATAGACTTTTTACTGTGAAAAAAATTTATCATTTTTTTACAACTTTGATTGAAGAAAAAAATAATATCACAAAAATTGAGGTTACAACCTCAAAACCAATGAATAACAATCTATCAAAATCTATTAAATTGAAATTTGAAAAAATAACAAAAAAAAATGTTAATATAAATAATTTAGTAGATGCAGATATCCTTGGTGGTGTTATTATTAAGTTCAATTCAATAATGATAGATGCGTCTGTAAAAACCAAATTACAAAAATATCAATTATCAACGAAAGGCTAACAGAAATGAGTATTGATGCTTCTGAGATTTCAGAAATTTTAAAGAGAGAGATTGAAAATTTTGATACTCAAAATGAAGTGTCAGAGATAGGAACTGTTTTAACTGTGGGTGATGGTATTGCTCGAGTCTATGGCTTAGATAATGTTCAGGCAGGTGAAATGGTTGAATTTCCAAATGATATAAAAGGGATGGCGCTTAATCTTGAAGAAGATAATGTCGGTATTGTAATATTTGGAGATGACAGAACTATTAAAGAAGGAGACTTAGTTAAAAGAACTGGTAATATAGTAGAGGTAAAAGTTGGGAAGGGTTTGTTAGGTAGAGTTGTCGACGGCCTAGGTAATCCAATCGATGGAAAGGGATCTTTAAAAAATGTTAAACCAAAAAGAGTTGAGGTAAAAGCCCCAGGAATCATACCTAGACAATCAGTTAATGAGCCAATGCAAACTGGAATTAAAGCTATTGATAGTCTGATACCTATAGGAAGAGGTCAGAGGGAATTAATAATTGGCGACAGACAAACTGGAAAAACATCAGTCATTGTTGATACAATCCTCAATCAAAGAGAAATAAATAAAACTAAAGATGAAAGCAAAAAATTATATTGTATTTATGTTTCAATCGGTCAAAAAAGGTCTACCGTAGCGCAAATAGTAAAGACTTTAGAAGATTATAACGCACTAGAATATTCAATTGTAATCGCTGCTACGGCCTCTGATCCAGCTCCTTTACAGTATTTAGCTCCATACACTGGATGTGCTATGGGTGAATATTTTAGAGATAACGGGATGCACGCAGTAATTTTTTACGATGATCTTTCCAAGCAAGCTGTTGCATATCGACAAATGTCACTTCTTTTGAGGAGACCTCCAGGGAGAGAAGCTTATCCAGGAGATGTTTTTTATGTTCATTCGAGACTTCTCGAAAGAGCCGCAAAAATGAATGAAAAAGAAGGTGGAGGTTCATTAACAGCACTCCCGGTAATAGAAACTCAAGCTGGAGACGTTTCGGCTTATATTCCAACAAATGTAATCTCAATTACAGATGGACAAATTTTTCTCGAAACAGAACTATTTTTCAAAGGTATAAGACCTGCAGTTAATGTAGGTTTATCAGTTAGCAGAGTGGGTTCTGCAGCACAGATTAAGGCTATGAAACAAGTTTCTGGCTCTATAAAATTAGACTTAGCTCAATTCAGGGAGATGGAGGCTTTTTCTCAATTTGCCTCTGATTTAGACGCTTCGACTAGGAAACTTCTTGAAAGAGGGAGAAGACTAACAGAAATTTTAAAGCAACCTCAATATTCTCCTTTGACTGTCGAACAGCAAGTTGTAATTATTTATGCAGGTGTTAACGGATTTATTGACAATATTGATATTAAATCAGTAACAAACTTTGAGACTAAACTCCTCAAGGAGCTTCAAAAATCTGGTGGTAAATTACTTGAGACAATTAAAAACGAAAAAAGTATATCAAAAGAGTTAGAAGTGCAATTAAATGATTTTATAACAAATATTGCAACTAATTTCAAAGGAGAATAGCTTTGCCAAGTCTTAAGGATTTGAGAAATCGTATTTCTAGTGTTAAGTCCACAAAGAAAATTACCTCCGCGATGAAAATGGTTGCAGCAGCCAAATTAAAAAAAGCACAGGATAATGCTATGGCAGCTCGACCATATGCTGAAAGAATGTCTAGTATAATCTCATCTTTAACAAAAAACTCTAGTCTTTCGAATGAAAGTCCATCTTTAGTATCAGGAACAGGAATAGACAAAAATATATTATTGGTTGTCTGTTCTGCAGACAGAGGATTGTGTGGTGGCTTTAACAGTACAATAATAAAATATACTAATAAAATTGTAAAAAAAATTAAAAATGAAGGAAAAGAAGTTAAATTCATCTTCGTTGGTAAAAAAGTTAAAAATGCTCTAATAAAACAATATAAAAATGATACAATTGAAATATTTACAGATGTAGCTAGTCCAGATGTAGACTTTAATTTAGTTAAAGAAATTAGAAACTCTATTGTAAAAAATTTTCATAAAGGAGTTTTTGATAGATGTGAAATTATTTACACAAGATTTATTAGTGCGATATCACAAGAAGTAAAGATGGTTCAAATGATTCCGCTAAAAAACATAAAAGAGGAAGTATTTAGTGAAAAGGATGAGAGTGAACAATTAATTTATGAATTTGAACCAAGCGAAGAAGAAATATTAAAAAATATAATTCCACAAAATTTAGCAGTACAAATTCTTACTGGTTTGCTAGAAAGTACAGCTAGTGAACATGGTTCAAGAATGACAGCCATGGATAATGCAACAAGAAATGCTAATGACAAAATAGATGACTTGACTATGTTTTACAACCGTTCAAGGCAAGCAGTTATAACCAAGGAATTAATAGAAATAATTTCTGGAGCAGAAGCAATTTAAAAGGAGAAAATATGAGTCAAAATACAGGAGAAATAAAACAAATTTTAGGAGCAGTAGTAGATGTAAGCTTTAAGGAAAAGCTACCTGAAATTCTTAATGCACTAACAATTAATCATGAAAATAAAAATCTTGTACTAGAGGTTGCACAACATTTAGGTGAGAATACTGTCAGAACCATCGCAATGGATTCTACAGATGGACTTATCAGAGGTCAAAAAGTGGTTGATAGTGGTAAACCAATTACTGTTCCTGTCGGACCAGAGACACTCGGACGAATTATTAATGTTATTGGCGAATCTATTGATGATAGAGGCGAAATTAAAACAAAGCTTAAATCACCTATTCATAAAAATGCTCCAGAATTTGTTGATCAATCAACTGAGACTGAAATATTGGTAACAGGTATTAAAGTTGTTGATTTGTTAGCACCTTATTCTAAAGGGGGAAAAATAGGTCTATTTGGAGGTGCTGGTGTCGGAAAAACTGTTTTAATCATGGAATTGATTAATAATATTGCAAAAGGACATGGAGGATATTCAGTATTTGCTGGTGTTGGAGAAAGAACTAGAGAGGGAAATGATTTATATCATGAAATGATTGAATCAGGAGTTATCAAATTAGACAAGAATGACTCCAAAGCTGCGTTAGTATATGGACAAATGAATGAGCCTCCGGGGGCACGAGCTCGAGTAGCTCTTACTGGGCTCACATTAGCTGAGTATTTCAGAGATGAGGAGGGACAAGATGTATTATTTTTTGTAGATAATATCTTTAGATTTACTCAAGCAGGCTCAGAAGTTTCAGCCCTACTAGGAAGAATTCCTTCGGCAGTTGGATACCAACCTACACTTTCAACTGATATGGGTGCACTCCAAGAAAGGATTACTTCAACCAATAAAGGTTCAATTACATCTGTTCAAGCTATTTATGTGCCAGCAGATGATTTGACAGATCCTGCCCCGGCAACATCATTTGCTCACCTTGATGCTACAACTGTTTTATCTAGACAAATCGCCGAATTAGGAATTTATCCTGCTGTTGACCCACTTGATTCTACTTCTCGCGTACTGGACCCGAGAATTGTAGGTGACGAACACTACAATGTAACAAGAAAAGTACAAGAAACTCTCCAACAATATAAGTCATTACAAGATATAATAGCAATATTAGGAATGGATGAACTTTCTGAGGAAGATCAGTTAGTTGTTAATAGAGCAAGAAAAATACAAAGATTTTTATCTCAACCTTTTCATGTAGCAGAGGTTTTTACCGGAACACCAGGAGTTTTTGTTAACCTCGATGAGACAATTAACGGTTTTAAGGGTCTTGTTAGTGGTGAGTACGATCATATTCCTGAATCAGCATTTTACATGGTTGGTACAATTGAAGAGGCGCTTGAAAAAGCTAAAGCTTTAGACAAAGAAAAGTAATATCCAAATGCTCACAGAAATTGTATCACCAAAAAAAATAATCTTGTCTGATAATTTTAAATTTATAATATTGCCTGGTGAAGAGGGTGATCTTGGTGTTTTTGATAACCACACACCTACAGTAACTACTCTTAGATTAGGTTTAGTTTTTTTGTACAAGGAGGACAAAATTTTCAAAAGATTTCTTGTACATAACGGTGTTTGTGAAATAACAAAAGATAAGTGTACAATACTTAGTGAAAATATAGAAGATATTAATGAAAATCTAATCAAAGAACTGAGAAAAAATTTGGTTGAGGAACCTGACAATCAAGCTCTAATAAAAAAAATTAATGTTATTGAGAAATCATACTATAATTAGTTGTATAAATGTCTAAATTTTTTTAATAATTCTGAATACATAACTTTTTTGAAAGGAACAACTATATCTACTATTCTTTCTGGTTCAACCCACTTCCATTCAGAAAATTCTGGTTTTTGCGTTTCAAGATAGACTTCATTGTCGCTTCCTAAAAATAAACACGCAAACCATTTTTGAATTTGACCAACATAAATACCATTCCAAACTTTTTTTCTAATATTTTCAGGTAAATTGTATTTTTGCAACCTATCACATTGCTCAATTATCTTTACATTATTAGTTCCAATTTCTTCGTTGAGTTCTCGATACATAGCATCTTTAAAAGATTCATTTTTGTCGACTCCACCTTGTGGCATCTGCCAGAACTTAGATTTGTTATCCACTCTTTTACCGACCCATACTTTTTTATTTTTATTTAAAAGAAATATTCCTACCCCCGTTCTATATTTTTGTTCCATTCAAATGAACCAATACTATTTTACAAGATTTAAGGCTAAAATAAGGTCAAAAGCTCTAGTTAATTGATAATCTGTGATTTCTTGCTTTTGTTCAGAACTAGTAAGGGGATTGGAATCTTTTTTAATTGACTGTTCATTTTTTATAGAACCTCTTAAATCAGATTCTTTTCTCTTTTTTTCGGGTTCTAAAGATTTAATTTCAGATTGCTCAACCAGTATATCAGGATCTATACCAGTCTGCTGGATTGATCTTCCCAAAGGTGTATAATATTTTGCTGTTGTAAGCTTGATGGCAACATTTTCACCTGATGGGATAATGGTTTGCACAGAACCTTTTCCAAAAGATTTAGTCCCCATTATAATTGCTCTTTTATGATCCTGTAATGCACCTGCAACAATTTCAGATGCAGATGCGCTTCCTTGATTGATAAGCACAACTAAAGGCAATCCCTTTATCATATCGTTTTTAACAGCATTATATCTACTACCATCATCTTTATTCCTTCCTCGAGTAGAAACAATCTCACCCTTTTCCAAAAAGATATCTGTTACACTAACCGCTTGATCCAAAAGTCCACCCGGGTTATTTCTTAAATCTAATACATAACCTATTAAATTTTCCTTATTTTCTTTTTCAAACTTTTTTATAGCATCTTTTATTTCTTCATCTACTTTCTGGTTAAATGATGAGACTCTAATGTACCCTATATTATTCTCCACTCTAGATTTTACAGCTTTTAACTCAATTATTGCTCGAGTAATTTCTATTTTAAGTTCATCAACCTCATTTCTTTTAATAGTCAACATAATTGTTGAACCAACTCTGCCTCTCATTAGATTAACAGCTTCTGACAACGACATTCCTTGCACAGGTTCTTCGTCAAGATGTGTAATTAAATCTCCTGCCTTGATTCCAGCTTTATGAGCCGGTGTATCATCGATTGGAGCAATTACCTTAACAACTCCATTTTCAAGGGTAACCTCGATTCCAAGACCACCAAATTCACCTTTAGTTTGAACTCTAAGTTCATCTAATTCCTCCGAGTTTAGGAAACTAGAATGAGGGTCTAAGGAATTTAACATACCTTCAATTGCAGACTCAATTAAATCCTTTACAGCAATATCTTCAACATAGTTATTTTTTATTTTTTCAAACGCTTCACCAAATAAGTTAAGATATTTGTATACCTCTTTTTTTTCATCAGCATAAACTGATGAAGTGAAAGCAAATATATATAAGATAGTAAAAATTCTTAAAATCATTTCTTGATTATGCAGATTTTTTATAAAATCTCAACTTCCTTTTTCGGATCAATCGCTTTTCCTTTAAATCTTAACTCAAAATAAATTTTTTTTTTACTTACATCATCTGAATAATACTTTGCAATTGGTTCACCAACTAAGACTCTATTTCCTGAAGTTGTTAAAATTTTATCCATTCCAGAGAGAATCGTATGATAATTATCTGAGTTTTCTATTATAATTAGATTTCCATAACTTCTGAATTTTCCTGAAAATACAACAATTCCATTTATTGGAGATATCACATAAGGATTATCTTTTAATTGAAACATTATACCATTTTTCAAAGGAAAAGAATCTTTTATTTCACCAAATTTTGAGGTTATTTCTCCTTCAACAGGAAATCTAATCTTTTTATTAGAGTGGGTTAACTTATCTTTTTGTTTATTTAAACCTGATATTCCTAAAACTAGATCATTTAAATTATTAGATTTTTTTTTTATTTTTCTTTCTTTTTTTTTATAAATCTTATTTCTTAAACTTTTTCTTTGAAGAGAAACTTTCTTATTTAGTTCATTTTCAAGTTTTTTTTTGTTTTCTCTTAACTTAATTTTTTCTTGATTTAAAGAAAGAACTTTTTTTTTAAGCTCTAAGTCTAGTTTTTCAATTTTACTAAGGTCTATAAAGTATTCATTAATATCATTTTTTATTAAATCAAAATAAAATTTTGAGATTATTCTATCTGACAAAAAACTTGAATAGTTCGGATATTTTTTTAAAAATTCTTTAAGTAAATCTATATTATAATTTTTTTGTAATAACTCTATTAGGTTTTGTGCGAGTGTTTCATCTTCATTAATTTTATTTTTGAAAATTAACTGAAGTTGTCTGTTTTGCTTAATTTCTGTATCAAGCTTCTTGATTGTAGTATTTATATTAATAAGACTTTCATGAGTCTTAATTGTTTTTTTTTGTAAAGATATAATTTCTTCATTTGCAAAGGTGATTGAAAAAATGAAAAGGGATAAAAGAAATGTAATATGATTTGTTATTACTATTTTCATTTTTTTTCAATTAAAGAATCACCTTCCATCTCGCTGGGCTTATCAATATTCATTATATCTAAAATACTAGGTGCAATATCGGCAAGACAACCTTTTTTTAATTTAATTTTTTCGTCTGTGCATAAAATAAATGGAACAGGATTGGTTGTATGTGTTGTACATGGCATACCAGAATCTTCTATCATGCAATCTGCATTTCCATGATCAGAAGTTACAATTAGCAAATATTCGTTTTCCTCTGCAGCTTTATGCAACTTTCCAAGACACTCATCAACAGACTCAATGGCACGAATTGTAGCAGAAAGAACACCAGTATGCCCAACCATGTCTGGGTTTGCATAATTTACTAAGATAAAATTATATTTATCTTTCTTAATCTGTAATTTTATATTTTCTGTAAGCTCAAAAGCTGACATTTCAGGTTTCTGATCATAAGTATTTACTCTTGGAGATGAGATTAGAATTCTATCCTCATTTTTGAATTGATTTTCGTTTCCCCCGTTAAAAAAATATGTAACATGAGCATATTTTTCAGTTTCAGCCATTCTAATTTGTTTTAATTTATTTTTCGATAATACTTCTCCAAGGGTATTTTTTATATTAATGGGCTTAAACAGTGAATCCATATATTTATTTATTTTTCTTGAATATTCAATTAGACCAATTGATTTACTTAAATTGATTTTTTTTCTTTTAAAATGCAAAAAATTTTCATCAAACATAGATGTTAGTATTTCTCTGACCCTATCAGCTCTAAAATTTGTTATCAAGAGACCGTCGTTGTCCTCAATACTTTTATAATCTCCAATTTTTACGGGTACAAAAAATTCATCGGTCAAGGACTTCTTGTAGCTTTTCATGATTGCCTCTATCGGATCAAAATAGCTTTTTTTAGATTTACCTTCTACAATTGCCCGATAAGCTAATTCTATTCTTTCCCATCTATTGTCACGGTCTAATGCATAATATCTTCCTGAGATTGTTCCTATTTTAATATTATTTTTATCTTTTATTTTTTCTTTAAGTTTCTTCATTGAAACTAATCCACTTTTAGGAGATGAATCCCTTCCATCCAAAATACAATGAATGAATATTTCATTTGAGGTATTGGTAAATAAATCAATTAAAGCAAATAAGTGGTCCTCATGACCGTGGACGCCGCCCGAGGAGAGAAGACCAATAATATGAATTCTTCTTGATTTTTTTTGTAATTCTTTTAATTGAATATTTTCTTTCAAATCTCCATTTTCTATTGCATCGTATATTCTTAATATATCTTGCTTAATTGCTCTCCCAGAACCTATATTCATATGCCCAACCTCTGAATTTCCAAATTGCCCTTTTGGAAGACCAACATCAATTTCAGAAGCTTTTAAAATAGTATTCGGGAACTTTGATATTAAGTATTCATAATTTTTTTTTTTTGAGCTAGTAATTGCGTTAGATTCAGATAACGGTGCAATCCCCCAGCCATCCAGTATGCATAAAATTACTTTTTTATTAATTTTTCTGAACTTCATTTATGATACGGGTGATTTCTATTAATAGAAGTAGCTCTATATATTTGTTCAATCAGCATAACTCTTAACATCAGATGAGGCCAGGTTTGTTTTCCGAAAGAAAATATAAATTTGTGCTTTTTAAAACTTGGATGTAACCCCTCAGAGCCTCCAATGACGAATATAAGCTTTTTAAACCCTGATAAGGTCTTTTTTTTGAAAAAAATTGCCATCTCAGCACTCGACATATCTTTGCCAGCTCTATCTAAAATAATAATTTCAGAGTTAGATTCAAAATAATCTAAAATTATTTTTTTCTCCTCGGATAATTTTTTTTTAATGTCATAATTTAGATTTTTAATTTCAATTAAGCTCACTTTCTCTCTTATTCTCTTTTTATAATTCTCAAATAAATTTTTGAAAGGGGTGCTCGAGGAAAAATGACCAACTGCTAAAATTTTAAATTCCATTATTAACCAAATTTCTGTTTTTCACTTGGTGCTGAATCTGACCAAAGTTTTTCTAAATTATAGTGTTCTCTCATTTCAGGTTTAAATACATGAACTATTATATCGCCAAAATCAACGAGTGCCCACTCAGCTTGGGGAATCCCTTCTATTGACATTATATTTTTTTTTAATTGTTTTGATAATTTTAAAACAATTGAATTTACATGTCTTGATGAAGTTCCATCACAAATAATCAAAAAATCTGAAATTGAACTTTTATTTTTTAAATCAATAATTTTTGTGTTTATTGCTTTTATCTCATTTAAGCAATTAATAATATTTTCTAATAATTTACTGACGTCATTAAATTTTTTCATTTTAAACTTTTAATTTAGTTGATGAAACATCATTAGGCCAGCCTTTTATAAAGACCCAACACGGTGGTTTTTTATTTTTTAATAAATTTACTTTGTTTGAATCTAGTCTGTATTTTCCAAAGAAGTTAAGACATTTACTTTTTTTCACAAAAAGAGAATAAAATGGTCGGTCAAAGATTGCAATTGGAACTTTATGAAAAATTGATTTCCAATTTTTCCATAAGTGAAAATTTTCTAAATTATCTATTCCCATGATCCAAACAAAGTTTATTGTTGGCAGTTTTTTTTTTAAAAAATTTAGAAGTTCACAAGTGTATGGTGTTTTTAGCTTATTTTCTAAATCTGAAACTTTAATTTTTTTTCCATTTAAATAATCTTGTATTTTTTTTAGACGTTTATCAAAACTAGATATTGTTTCTTTTTTTAAAGGATTTTTCAAAGAAATAACCCACCAAATTTCATCTAACTTCAAGATCTCTTTGGCAATTAAGCTGGTTCTTAGGTGACCGATGTGTGGAGGATCGAAAGTACCACCCATAATTCCGATTGTTTTTTTTTTTAGAATATCTTGATTTAAATTTCCTCAAGGTCTTATTTGCCCATTTCCTTTAACCTTATACTTAAAACTTGTTAGTTGAGATACGCCAACAGGTCCTCTTGCGTGAAGCTTAGAGGTTGAAATACCAATTTCAGCTCCCATTCCAAATTCTCCTCCATCAGCAAATTGAGTTGATGTATTATGCATGACAATTCCGCTATCCACATTGTTTAAAAAATAATCAGTAATCTTTTTATCTTCAGAAATAATTGAATCCGTGTGGCCAGAACCAAATGTATTAATATGATTAATAGCCTCTTCAACACCACCCCAAACAGTTTTAATCGATAGAATTGAATCTAAATATTCTGTTTTCCAATCTTTAGATGAGGCTTTTTTTATTGAATTATCTAGTTTTAAAATTTCTTCATCAGCCCTAATCTCACAATTTAGTTTCTTAAGTTCTTTAATTATATTTGGTAGATGCGAATTTATAATTTCTTGATCAATTAATAAAGTTTCTGTTGCACCACAAATACCTGGTCTTCTCATTTTTGCATTTACTGATACATCTTGCGCAATTTTTTTATTTCCTGATCTATGTATGTAAGTATGACAGATACCATCAAGATGTCTAAAGACTGGAATTTTACTATCTTTCTCAACTCTTTCTATCAAAGAACGACCTCCCCTAGGAATAATTACATCAATAAAATCATTCATTTGAAGTAAGTAGCCAACTGCGTCTCTATTCACAGTTGGAATAGTTTGAAGTACATTGGGTGATATTCCATTCTTTTGATAAGAGTCCTTTATAGAATTTATAATTGCATTGGATGAATAAAAACTTTCAGATCCACCTCTTAAAATTACTGCATTACCTGATTTAAGACAAAGAGCAGATGCATCAGCTGCCACATTAGGTCTTGATTCGTATATAACACCAATTACACCCAGAGGAACTGAAACTTTTTCTATTTTCAACCCATTGGGTCTTGACCATTTAGATATAATTTCTCCTACTGGGTCATTTAGTTTGCTAATCTCTTCAATTCCATT
>MDTG01051578.1_pt1 | contig 12065 bp, 10 predicted proteins | sample 811421 | NCBI WGS metagenome assembly MDTG01 (sample SAMN05326645, study PRJNA326480) | marine metagenome | isolation source: seawater | place: Pacific Ocean: South East | collected 2011 | reverse complement strand
TATGTGCAATTTTTTACTGCTCATATGCCCAACTGCCTCCTAATAGCTTTGGTGAAGATTTCACTATTACTGATATTAATGGCGAAGAACACAACCTTCACTCTATATTAGACGAGGGAAAAACTGTAATACTAGATTTATTTGCTGTATGGTGTGGGCCATGTTGGACATTTGCTGAAACAGGAGTCTTAGAAGATTTACAGGAAGCATATCCTGATGAGGTTGTTTGTATGGCTATTGAAGCTGATGAAAGTACTGCTGCTAACCTTATTAACGGAGGTGGAAACTCTGTCGGAGACTGGACTACTGTAATTGACTACATGATGGCTGATGATCCGACTGGAAATATTGCTAACGACTATGCACTTAGTTATTATCCTACAATATATAAAATATGTCCTGATAGAATGGTGACCGAAGTAGGCCAATTAACCAGTGTAAATGCCTTTGCTTCTGAAATTGGTTTATGCACAAGTGCAACTTATAGTAAAGATGCTAAAATGTTATCTTATGAAGGTGACGAGACATATTGTGATGGAAACTTGCAAATGCCTATAGTAACAATACAAAACTATAGTGTAGGATCTACATTAAGTGCTTGCAATATATTAACTAAGGTTAATGGTGAGACAGTAGACACATATAACTGGTCAGGAAGCCTAAACACATATGAAACTGCTTCAGTTGAACTAGGAAATATTTCTGGAATTCCAAATGGTGCTAATATCAGCTTTGAAATTGATTATAGTGGTGATATGGATGAGAGCAATAATGATATTAATCCTGGTATTTCTGGATCGGAAGAATCTTCTGTATATGTTACATTGACAATATTAACTGATAATTATCCAGAGGAAACTTCTTGGCAATTATTGGATGCAAATGGTAATGTTGTAGAATCTACAAATATTGTTGGACAAGAGTATGGACAAGATGGTGATTACTCAGGTCAAACTAATACTGAGATTCAAATTGACTGGACTTTAACTGCAGGCTGTTATACATTTAGTGTATATGATGCTTATGGTGATGGATTAAATTCTTCTCAATGGGGTGGAACAGACGGTCTTGTTACATTAACTGATGCCGCTTCTGGTAATGTGTTTTTTTCTGTATGGGATGATTTTGCTGTATCAAATGCTGCATTTAATGCAGGAGCTCTTTCTAATTTAGAAGAAACATCAAATACAACAATTAATGTGTTTCCTAATCCATTTAAAGATTACACAAATCTTTCTATATCTTCTGAAAGAAACGAAGAATTGAATATAGAAATTTATAATAATCTTGGGAAAGTTGTATATAGTGAAAACTTGAATATAATAGCAGGATTAAATAATATAAAAATAGAATCTGGTGATTTACTACCAGGTTTATATTATATGAATGTTGTTATAAATGGTGTAACGAATTTAAAACCATTAACTATTATTAAATAATAATTTATGATTTAGAAAAAAAGCCACCTATAGAGTGGCTTTTTTTTTAAATTTAATTTTAAAAAATATGAGAAAATTTTATTTTATACTATTACTAAGTTATTTCTGTTATCCTCAAATACCTTCTGTGGATATTAAAACAATTGATGGTGGTATTATTAATACATCTGAATTTAGTAATAATGGAAAGCCTATAATAATTAGTTTTTGGGCTACATGGTGTAAACCCTGTAAACAAGAATTAGAAAACATAAATGAGATTTATGAAGAGTGGCAAGAAGAGACAGGTGTTAAGTTAATAGCCATCAGTATTGATGATGCAAGAAATACATCCAAAATTAAGCCATTAGTGAATGCAAAAGGTTGGGAATATGAAGTTTATCAAGATAGTAATCGAGAATTCGCTACCAAGATGGGGGTCAATCCTATTCCACATACTTTTTTATTAGATAAAGACAAAAAAATTATTTGGGATCATGTTACATATAGTGATGGTGATGAATATGAGTTGTATGAAAAGCTTCTTGAGACTATTGAATAGTGAGTATGAAAAAAATTTTTAGTATAGGTTGCTTATTAATCTCATTGAATTTAACTAGTCAAAATTACCAAGAACATAATTTTAATGGTAATACCCAATTAAATTATCAAACTTTTCAAGAAGATTTGATTATTGGTGCAGAAGAAAGACCATCATATACTTTGGGATATACCAATCTATTGTATAATTATAAAATGTTTACAGTTGGTCTTAGAACAGAATTATATAACAATACTATTCCTGGATTCTACAACTATGAAGGATATGGTATCGGAAATAAATTTGTGCAATTCCAAAATAATATAGTTGACATTACACTTGGTAATTTTTATGAAGAATTTGGAAGTGGATTAATTTTAAGGAACTATTCAGATCCGAATTTAGGAATTGACAACTCTATTAATGGATTAAGAGTGAAAACAACACATCCACTAGGTGGGTTATATTTCACAGCATTAATTGGAAGACAAAAATCATATTGGGAATATAGTGAAAGTTTAGTGAGAGCATTAAATCTAGATATAAACTTAAATTATTTTGTGTTAAAAAATTGGGAATCTAATATCAATTTAGGAGCTAGTTTTGTGACAAAAAAAGAAAATGATGAGGATCCTTTATATATTCTACCTGAACATGTGGGTGCATTTAATGGTAGAATGAATATTACAAAAGGAAATACCTCTATTAATTTAGACTATGCATATAAAATTAATGATCCATCTGCTGACAATAATTATATTTATAAAAATGGTAATGGCTTAATCCTAACTGCTAATTATTCAAAAAAAGGCATTGGTATCGCTCTTGGTTTAAAAAGAATTCAAAACATGAGTTTTAGAAGTGAACGAAATGCTATTTTACAGGATTTAAATATTAATTACATCAATCCATTTACTAAGCAACAATCTTATTCTCTAGCAAGCATATATCCATATTCAAGTCAACCAAATGGAGAAATGGGATCACAAATAGATATTTATTATACAATTCCAAAAAAATCAAAATTAGGAGGTAAATATGGGACACAAATTAATCTTAACTTTTCCAATGTATTTAATATCAATAAAACCATTATTAATAACAATCTATTAATAGATGAAAGTGGTACAATTGGATATAATTCTAATTTTTTCGAATTAGGAGAAGATAAATTATTTCAAGAATTGAATTTTGAAATAAGTAAAAAAATCAATCGAAATGTAAAAATAATAGGGACATATGTTAATTTGATTAATAATGATAAAATCCTTAAATCTCAATCTATATTAGAAAATGCACAACATGAAATAATATATGCTAATATCATCATATTAGAGTCAATTATAAAACTACCATCTATAAAATTTATATCATCGAAATCTATGAGAACAGCTATGAGGACCGAGATCCAACATTTAAATACTCAAGAGCATTTTGGAAATTGGGGAATGGGTTTATTAGAATATAAATTATCGAAATGGTTTTTTTCATTACAAGATTTATACAATTATGGTCATCCCGAGAAACCTCACTATTATTCTAGTTCAATTGGATATAACAAAGGGGCTAATAGAATAGCATTAACATACGGAAAACAACGAGCAGGATTATTTTGTGTTGGAGGTGTTTGCAGGGAAGTACCTGCATCAAATGGTTTTACAATAAGTTTAACAAGTTCATTCTAAATTATGAAAAAATTATCATCGCTAATATTATCCTTTTTTTTACTTATTTTAACTAACTGTGATCAAATAGAGCCTCCATACATAGAACAAAATAATCAAAAGGCCGAAAGAACTGTTTTAATTGAAAAATTTACTGGACATCAATGTAGTAATTGTCCAGAAGCTAGCAGAAAGCTGGATGAATTAAAAGAATTTTATGGGGATAATTTAATTTCTATTGCTATACATCCTGGAGGGACAGAATTCACAAACACTGACATAAATTATCCATATAATTTCACTACAACATCTGGAGATGTAATTATGACTGATATGGGAGGAACCGCTTTCGGTTTACCACTTGGAACTGTAAATAGAATTTCGGGAGGAATTCCGAATACACGATTATGGCTAAAAGATGATTGGGCAACACAAATAGATAATTTATTATATGATTCTAATGGAGAAATATTGGAAAAAAATATTGATTTTGAAATAACCTACTCATTTGAAGAGGGAACTAAAGAACTTATAGTTCAAACCAATATTAATATTCTAAATAATTTAGAAGGAAATTATAATTTATGCCTTTTGATAATAGAAGATGGAATTCTTTCTCCTCAACTAGATGGAACAGAATATGTCAATGACTACGAACATAATCATATTTACAGATGTTCTATAAATAGTGTATATGGGGAAAATATAAATGATTTTTACTTTATTGATTTGGATGGGCAATCTGGATATCAAGCAATACATTCAATAACTTTAGATGAATCAGCTAATATTAATTGGAATAATGATTGGAATAATATAAATAATTGCTCTGTCATTGCATATATATATAATTCTGAATCATTAATTATTGAGCATACTGAAAAGACACCTATTAATTATTAATGAATCGAATAATTATATTACTTTTTATATTATCTAATATTGCTTTTAGTCAAACTTTTAATGCAGGAGCAATTTTTGGAATAAACACTAGTCAAGTTTCATATGACAATTTATCCGGTTTTAATAAATTAGGAATTAGAACTGGTATATTTATTAGTCATAATTTAGATATATTTCAAGCTCAAATGGAATTACTATATATTAATAAAGGTAGTAGAGAAAAAATTGAAGCAGACACCTATAGTGAAGGTTATAGATTTCAATTAAATTATCTTGAGCTACCTATTTCATTAAAAAAAAATATATATAAAAATATTGATGGTGAAATTGGTTTCAGTATTAGTTATTTATTAAAGTCAATCGAAAAATATAATGGATATGAAGAAGATAATCGAGATGTAAATCAAATGGAATATAGTGCTCATATTGGATTAAGAAAAAAAATTCTCAAAAATTTATATTTCAACACAAGGCTATCTAACTCTATTTTTCCAATTAGAAAAAATTCGTCTCATGATATATCCAAATGGTATCATGGAGAATATAACACATCTATATCATTTGTATTATGTTATTTTTTAAAAAATAGTCCCTTGTGATTTAGGGTAACTCTTTCCTAAAAAATTATAGGATTTTTGAGTAACTTGCCTTCCTCTAGGAGTTCTTTCTAGATAACCTTGCTTAATTAAAAAAGGTTCATATAGTTCTTCAATAGTATTTGACTCTTCTCCAACTGCAGTTGAAATAGTACTCAATCCCACTGGTCCTCCTTTAAATTTATCAATTATACAATTTAGTATTTTTTTATCCATTTGATTAAGGCCATTTTTATCTACATTCAATGCACTTAATCCCATTTCAGTAATACTCATATCGATATCTCCATTTCCCTTTACTAATGCAAAATCACGTATTCTACGAAGTAATGAATTAGCTATTCTGGGAGTACCTCTACTCCTACTAGCTATTTCAATAGCAGATTCTTTATTAATCTTAACTTCTAAGATGCTTGCAGATCTCTCAATAATTGATGTTAAAACTCTAGAGTCATAATACTCTAATCTAGAAACAATACCAAATCTATCCCTGAGAGGAGATGATAATAAACCTGCTCTTGTAGTCGCTCCAATTAATGTAAAATGATTTAAGTTAATTTGAACAGAACGAGCACTAGGGCCACTTTCGATCATAACATCGATACGAAAATCTTCCATGGCAGAATACAAATATTCTTCAATAACAGTACTTAATCTATGTATTTCATCAATAAATAAAACATCCCTATCTTCTAAACTCGTTAATAGCCCTGCTAAATCACCTGGCTTATCAAGAACTGGACCAGAAGTAATTTTTAAATTAGAGCCTAGCTCATTGGAAATAATATTTGCTAATGTAGTTTTACCTAATCCTGGAGGGCCATATAATAATACATGATCCATACCCTCTCCCCTCCTATTTGCAGCCTCAACAAATACTTCTAAATTAGAAATGACATTTTTTTGGCCTGAAAAATCACGAAATGAACTAGGTCTTAATTTATTTTCAAATTCAGTATCGAGTGAATTATAATTAACAGATTTTTCTTTGCCTTCCATAGATTTTTATATCAAAAGACAAGTTATGAATTTATTAAAACAAAAACTATAAAATGATTAGTGATGTTCTTCTTCTCCTTCTTGCATTGGAACTATCTGAGGGACAAAATCGTCATCCATACCTGGCTTTGAATAATCATAAGCCCATCTATGAACCGCTGGAATTTCACCTGGCCAATTACCATGTATTCTTTCAATAGGAGTTGTCCATTCTAATGTATTTGATTTCCAAGGATTTTTAGGGGTAACAGGTCCTCTAAAAATACTATAAAAGAAATTAAAGAAAAATATTAATTGAATAAAGGCACCAACTATAGCAAAGAAACTAACTACTTCATTAATGTCTAATAGATTATCAAACATCGGAAAAGCTGTATTTGAATAATATCTTCTTGGTAAACCTGCCATACCTAAAAAGTGCATAGGAAAAAATGTTCCGTATGCACAAATGAAAGTACCCCAAAAATGAACATAACCTAATTTTAGGTTCATCAATCTACCATACATTTTTGGAAACCAATGATATACACCTGCGAGCATTCCAAAAATTGCCGATAAACCCATAACAATATGAAAATGAGCTACTACAAAATAAGTATCATGAACATTGATATCCAAAGCACTATCTCCTAGAATCAAACCAGTTAATCCACCCGTTATAAAAGTTGAAACTAAACCAATAGAAAATAACATTGCAGGAGTAAACTGTAAGTTACCTCTCCATAAAGTTGCTATATAATTAAACACTTTAATTGCAGAGGGAATTGCAATTAATAATGTAGTAAATACAAATACTGATCCTAAAAATGGATTCATACCAGTAATAAACATATGATGTCCCCAAACAATAAATGATAAAAATGCAATAGCTAAAATAGAACCTATCATAGCTCTATAACCAAAAATTGGTTTTCTTGAATTAGTAGCAATAATTTCAGAGGTTAAACCTAGTGCTGGCAACAATACAATATAAACTTCTGGGTGACCTAAAAACCAAAATAGATGCTGGAATAAAATAGGGTTACCACCAGCATGTGCAAGAACTTCACCTTGCACTAAAATATCTGACAAGAAAAAACTTGTACCAAAGCTCCTATCAAAAATCAACAATAATGCAGCTGATAAAAGAACAGGAAATGATAAAACACCCAGAATAGCAGTCACTAATAATGCCCACATTGTTAGAGGAAGTCTAGTTAGAGACATTCCTTTTGTTCTTAAATTTAATACAGTAACAATATAATTTAATCCTCCTAATAAAGAGGAAATAATAAATAAAGTCATACTAATAAGCCACAAGGTCATTCCAAGACCTGATCCAGAAATTGTTTCTGGGACAGCACTTAGAGGAGGATATATTGTCCACCCTGCTGAGGCTGGTCCTGATTGCACAAATAATGAAACAATCATAACAACACTAGAAGAAAAAAAGAACCAATAAGATAACATATTCATAAATCCTGATGCCATATCACGAGCACCAATTTGAAGTGGTATTAATAAATTTGCAAATGTCCCACTTAAACCTCCTGTTAATACGAAAAATACCATTATCGTTCCATGTATAGTAACTAATGATAAATAAATATCTGGGCTCATCACCCCACCTTCTGCCCATCTTCCAAGAAATGAACCTAAAATACTACTTGATTCACCTGGGTTAGCAAGTTGAATTCTAAATAAAGCAGACATTACCATAGCAATAACACCCATAACCATTCCAGTTAACAAAAATTGTTTTGCTATCATTTTATGATCTAAACTAAAAACATATTTTGAAAAAAAGTTTTCTTTATGATGTCCATGTGCGTCCATAATGTTGAATTTTAATTATAAATTAGAAATTTTTGTTTGATCTTGAGTCTCCAACCATGCATTGTATTCTTCTTCGGTTTCAACTATTACTTTCATTTGCATATTATAATGTGCCGCTCCACATATTTTATTACATAATATAACATATTCAAAAGTATCATTATCTAATTCCTTTTTCATATCCTCTGTAGTAATAGTTGGTGTGAATGCAAATTGTGTAGTAGTTCCTGGAACACAATTCATTTGAACACGAAAATGAGGAAGATATGCAGAGTGAATAACATCTTGAGATCTGAATTTAAATAAAACTTTTTTACCTACTGGAAGATGTAATTCTTTTGTAACTATATCATCCTCTGCAGACATTAATTTATCCATTGGAGTCGTTATAAAATATGTCATCAATGTTTTTTTCTTTTTCTCTAATTTTTCTAACCTTTTAGAAATTATTTTTTTTTCTGCAGGATTTGTACTATTTATTAAATCACTATTCAAATTCTCTATCTTTTTATCAAGATTTTCTACTTGATTATTTTTTGTGGTTTGTGCAATTACCCCTAATTCATTTTTACCTCCCACAAATCTAACATCGGCTCTTCCTAATTGATTGTCAGCACCTGCATATCTAGCAGTCCAATTAAATTGCTTTGCATATATTTCAACCACCATTGCATCTGATATATCTTGATTAACTATCTTTCCCCAGACAGATAAACCATAACTTATAAGGACCATTAATACAACAGCAGGAATTGCTGTCCAAAAAAACTCTAACTTATTGTTATGAGTAATATAACTAGCTTGCTGATTCTCTTTCCCTCTATAAACAAATGCTACTCCAAATAATAATGGAGTTAAAATTAAAAATACAACGATAATTAAACCCATCGTTGTATCCCACAAATTATCTATTAAAGGACCATGTTCTGATGCAGATATTTGTAAAGTTTGATCCATCCATTCTGCTCGTTGCCAAAAGAAAAATACTAATAAACCAATACCACTTAATAATAAAAGTATTCCATTTATATGATTAGACTTATCACTAACTTCATTTTTTGTCTTTATTATTAAATTAGATATTTCAAAGATTCTAACGACTTGAGCAACAAAAACTACAGAAACTAAAACAATTAATACTTTTATCATTTTTCAATTATATTAAATATGATGATGTTCACTTTCTATTAACATTGGGTGATTTTTTTGACTAAGTGGAACTTTACTCAATCTATTCAAAACAATAAATGCAAAGAAGCCTATATAACCTAAAAATGTTCCGATTTCCACAAACCCTAAATGCCAATGTGTGCCAACAGTACCTGGCATAATCATAACATAAACATCAATAAAGTGTCCAATTAAAATTAAAATTGCAACAAATAGCACCTGACCTTTTAATCTCTTAGCAGCTCTATCCTGAATTAATAACATTGGGATAGCAAAATTCAATATTAAAGCAATTATAATCAACACATGATATGATTCAAATCTAATTAGATAATAAGTCACTTCCTCTGGAATATTAGAATACCAAATTAACATATATTGTGCAAACCATAAATATGTCCAAAAAATACTAAATGCTAATAAATATCTACCAAAATCATGCATATGGTTTTCATTTACATTATCTAAATATCCACCATATTTTAAATGAATCGTTATAATTGCGATTACAGCACAAGCAGAAACAAAAAAGGAGGCAAAACTATACCAACCAAAAAGTGTACTAAACCAATGTGTGTCTATAGACATAATCCAATCCCAAGCACCTGTGGAAGTAGTTATAGCAGCAAACACAATGAATACTGCAGAAGTAGTAAACATTTTATTATGCCATTTCAAACCACCCTCCAAGTCCTCATTGAGCGAAAATTTCCTTAATAAAAATGCTGCTAAACACCAACCTAATAAATAAATAAAAGCTCTAATAATAAAAAATGGAATATTTAAATATGCTGTTTTTCCAGCTATTATATAATCATATTTTTTATTTTTCACAACATCCTCAGTTTTCTCATTTAAATATATTGGATGATCCGTATTAATAGTATTTTCAACAACATATTCATTTGTTAAAGCAGCATCCATCCAATGATAAGTATGATGCCAATGTAAAGCACCCGTAATTATAATGAATATCATTATTAATCCACCAAATGGTAAAAATGAACTTACTGCTTGAGGGACTCTAAGCAATGAAGCAGACCATCCTGATTGGGAAATATATTGAACTGCCAGCCAAACTAATGCCCCTAATGAAATCATTAAAAAAAATAAATTACTTATCAATAGACTAGACCATGGTCTTTGTTTTTGAGCATGAAAATAGTGTTTGGTAGTATAAATAACATCATCAATTGTATCTGCCCTTTCTATTTCTTCTTCCGAGAAATGACAGTGTAATGTGTTCTCTATTGCATGAAACAAATCGGAAAACTTGTAGACATTACTAGTTTTATATTTACTGTGTGAATCATATTGCACAACATCTTCACCTTTATTAATAGATAATTCTTGATAAAGTGTTTTTACAGTTTTTTTAATTTCCGCATCAGAATAATGTTTTTTGGATGCAGAATAAAAACCATAGCTTATAGCAATAATCCCTATAGCAATTAAAACAAAACAGATTTTTTTCGTATTTTTTGTAAATGTATACATCTAATTATTATCTTTTTTTAATTCATTAACATACATTATAATCTTCCACCTTTCTTCCGAGCTAATTTGTGAAGCATGGGGGCCCATAGCATTAAAACCATAAGTGATTGCATGGTATATATGTCCATCTGACAATCCTTTCATAGTTGTTCCGGATCTCCTCATTAATAAATCATCAGAATAACTAGGAACTGCACCATAAAGAGGATGTTGAATAGAACCATTACCATCGCCATTTTTACCATGACAATGAGCACAAAACATAACATATAATGCTTCTCCTTCTTCAAGGTTTTTCAAATTATTTTCAAGAGGGTTTATTAGCTCTTTGCCTGATTTTAAATAATCCTCTATTGTGTTTTCATACTCAAATGGAGTATATCCTCTAGGAATTGTTCCTTTAACAGGCTGTCTTGCAGTAGAATTATTAGTAAATAAAGGGTTTTCTGAATAAGTTTCATAAGATGGAGATCTATACATATTGGGCATATATTCATAACCAGGATGTCTAGTTAATTGACGACCATCAGATGCAGTATCACCACATCCTGTTGTAACAATTAATACTAATACTAATATATAGGCTAACTTATTCAACATATTATTCTTTTTCTTTTATTTCTTCAGCACCTGTAACTTTCATTAAATCTTTTATTTTTTCAACTTGTTTTGCATCTCCACTTGTATGAATTTCCATTAAAAATTTATCATCAGTAGTTCTAGAATCTGGACTTTTAGATGTAGATCCTGGATATAAACCACATCTAATTAAAAATGTAATTACCATTAGATGTGCACCAAAAAAAACAGTCATTTCAAATGTAACAGGTATAAAAGCTGGCATATTTTCATTTAAAGTAAAATTAGGTTTACCACCAATATTCATGGGCCAGTCATATACCATGATATACCAAAACATCAATAATGCACAAGATGCTCCTATACAACCATAAATAAATGAACAAATAGCAAGTCTTGAATACTTTAAACCCATAGCACTATCAAGGCCATGAATTGGAAAAGGCGAGTAAACCTCATTGATATGATAACCTTTGCTACGGATGTTTTTCACTGCATCTAAAATCACATCGTCATCTCCGTATAATCCATATATAACTTTTTCTTTACTCATTTATTTTTTTTTATAATTATCACCTGATGATTTTAAAATAGTTTTTAGTTCAGCCTGAGCAATTACTGGGAATGTTCTAGAATACAATAAAAATAGCACCATAAAAAACCCAATAGTTCCAATAAATATACCAATATCAACAAATGTAGGTGAGAACATAGACCAACTTGATGGTAAAAAATCACGATGTAACGACGTAACAATAATTACAAATCTTTCAAACCACATTCCAATATTTACAAATATTGATAATATGAATGTGAATATAATATTTCGTCTTAATTTTTTAAACCACATTAACTGAGGAGAAATAACATTACATGTCATCAT
>MDTG01048916.1_pt1 | contig 12065 bp, 9 predicted proteins | sample 811421 | NCBI WGS metagenome assembly MDTG01 (sample SAMN05326645, study PRJNA326480) | marine metagenome | isolation source: seawater | place: Pacific Ocean: South East | collected 2011 | reverse complement strand
TTAACTTAAATGATTTATCTGGAAATACATACGTAAACACTACTGTAGACAATAATGGTAGTTATATGTTTTCACATGCTCACAATATTTATATAGATGAGACAGGTAAAGCGTATATTTTTGGAGGAAATATTACGCCAGATCAAAACACATCAGGTTCACTGATAATTGATGTTACAAACGTATCCATATCTGCAACTGATACTGTTCTACCTTTGGTTCTTGGCCTATTCGATAATTTCTATTTACACGATGGGATGGCCAGAGGCGATACCTTATGGGGTTCTGCAGTTTACGAAGGTAAGTTCTTTGCTATTGACGTTTCAAATCCTACAAATCCAGTTATTTTCAATGATAGTTTGGCTTTTCATGAAACACCTAACCTTTTCACGCATAACTGCTGGATTTCTGATGACGGAAATACACTTTATACTACAGATGAAAAAAGTGGAGCTTATATAGCTTCATATGACGTTTCAGACTTAGATAACATTGAAGAATTAGATAGGATACAGTCTTCTCCTGGTAGTGAAGTGATTCCTCATAATGCTCATGTATCGGGTGATTACTTAGTGACCTCATATTACAGAGATGGAATAGTTGTTCATGATATAACTTATCCAAATCACATGGTTGAAGTAGCACATTATGATGCTTATTATGCAGGTGGTGATGGTTTTGATGGCTCTTGGGGAGCTTATCCTTATCTACCCTCAGGAGTAATATTATCTTCAGAAATTAACAGTGGCTCAAATGGTGAGGGTTTATTATTAGTTCTTGAGCCAGATTATATGCCGGCGTCTTTCTTACAAGGAACAATAACGGATTCATTAAGTGGTGCTCCGATTAATGACGCATTAGTAAGAATGTTGACGTTTGATGTGTTATCGACATCCTCTAATTTAGCAGGAGATTACTTTATTGGAATTGATGACCCAAATACCTATAATATAGAATTTAGTAAATCGGGATATTTTACTGATACATTACAAATTACACTAACTAGTGGAGATTTAGTTACTCAAAATGTTAAACTACTTCCAAAAAATTCATTTTCAAAATCAGGTAAAGTAATTAATAGTGGAGGACAAGGTATCCCAAACTCTCAAGTTATGGTAATCAGTCCGTTTTACACTGATACCGTTTATACAAATAGTAGTGGAGAGTTTACTCTTGACACCTTATTTCAAGCGAACTATACTTTTTATGTTGGGCACTGGGGCTATAAAACCACTTGCAATGATATTGCTATTGTCAACGATAGTATTTCACTAACGCTTACTTTAGATTCTGCATACTTTGACGATTTCACTTTTGATTTTGGCTGGGAAGCAAGTGGTGATGCAACTGACGGCTTTTGGGAAATAGGAAACCCTAATCCAACTATCGATGATAATCAGATATATAATTCATCTCAGGATATTGAAAGTGATTGTTATGTGAATGCCTATACAACTGGAAATGCAGTTGGAGGTGGTGCAGGAGCAGATGATGTTGACGATGGCTTTGTTTTATTAAAATCTCCTGTTTTTGATTTAACAAGCTATTATAATCCAGCTATAAAATTTTACCAATGGTTTGCCAATGGCGGTGGTTGGTCAGTAGCTAATGACTCTATGAATATATATTTGGACAATGGTCAAGAGCAGGTATTGGTTTCAAATACAGTAGGTCAATTAAATAATTCATGGTTAGAAAAGAATATTAATGTTTCCCAATTTATTTCTGCAACTTCTGAAATGAGATTCTTAGTAAAAGTCACTGACTATAGTCCTGATAATCATCTTTCTGAAGGAGGTATTGATGGTTTTGAAGTCTATGAAGACACAATAAACCCTCTTGGAACTTCTTCTTTTGATTTGGAAAATGAAATGATTTATCCTAACCCTTCTAGTTCTATTATTAATATCCCAATCGAAGGTGATAAAAAAATCTTTAACTCTTCAGGTCAATTGATGTTAACCTCATCAGAAAAAGTAATTAGAGTAAGTGAGTTTAACTCAGGTATTTACTTTGTTTTGATTGAAAATAAATATTTCAAATTCGTTAAGTTATAATTACAGTCCTATGGAATCTCATGTAATTACAAGTCAAAGAGGCAAGGAGATACTTTTAGATTTAAATTTAAATTCTGTCAAAAATTTACCTCTTGTAATCTTCTGTCATGGATTCAAAGGATTTAAAGACTGGGGACCATTTAATGAGGTTTCAAAGCAATTTGTTAATTCCGGTTTAAATTTTCTAAAATTTAATTTCTCATTTAATGGAGTAACAGTTAATAATCCAAATAATTTCGTGGATTTAGAGGCCTTTGGAAATAACAATTTTACAATTGAGCTAGAGGATTTAGAATGTGTGATTAGTTGGTCATTAAAAAAATTGGAAGATAAAGTTGATATTAATCAAATTTACTTGATGGGGCATAGTAGAGGAGGAGGTATTTCCATTCTAAAATCATCACAAAATAAACACATTAAAAAAGTAGTTTCTTGGGCGAGTGTTTCAGATTTCGAACGAAGAATTATTAATGATAAACTTGATTTGTGGAAAGAGAGAGGAGTTGCCTATGTATTTAATGGAAGAACAAATCAGCAAATGCCTTTGTATTATCAGTTTTATGAAGACTTTATTGAGAACAAAGAGAAACTTTCTATAAAGAAAGCTAGCAAGTCATTAGAGATACCTGTTTTAATAGTTCATGGTGTAAATGATGAGACAGTTAATTTTAATGAAGCTGAAGAGCTAAAATTTTGGATTTCTAATTCTCATCTTTTAAAGATTGAAGACTGTGATCATGTTTTTAATGCGAAACATCCATTTGATACTAAAATGATACCAAAAGAATTAAAAGTAGCAATACAAGAGAGTATATCTTTCTTTAAAAGCTAAATTAATATTAACAGTAACCTTAATATGAATGTTTTATTAGTAGATAATTACGATTCTTTTACATTTAACCTGTACCATCTTTTAGAGTCTATGGTTGATAGAGTAACTGTGATCAGAAACGATGAGTTAGATTTTAACACTGTTAAATCATTTGATAAAATAATATTATCACCAGGACCAGGACTTCCTTCAGAGTCAGAGAAGCTTATACCTTTAATTCAAGAGTTTTACACTAAAAAAAGCATTTTAGGGATTTGTTTAGGACATCAAGCTATAGCTGAAGTTTTTGACTGTAACTTACTTAATATGAGCGATGTAAAGCATGGTAAGAAATCTTGTTTAGATTTTATTGACGATAGAGAAGTATTATTTGATAGTATTGAGGAAAATACTGTTGTTGGACATTATCATTCATGGGTAATTGATCCAAATACAATTAGTAATGAATTGAAGGTTACTTCTAAATCAGATGATTTAATAATGTCTATAAGTCATGAATCTTATGATGTCAAAGGATTACAATTCCATCCTGAATCAATTCTTACAACTCAAGGAGATGTTATTCTTAGAAATTGGATAAACTCTTAGTAGTCATACCAGTCTTTCTTCCTTTCCCATTTTAAATCTTGCAACACCGATGCTTTTACTCTTATGGTGAAATTGTAACTCTGTCTGTAGCCAAAAGGAATCCACTTAATAAGCATTTCCCAACAATGTAAATCCCTGTAAAGATTTAAAGAGGTATAACTTAAATCTTTGGCATCAAAGTCATAACCAGAGTTAAAACCTATTTTCCATTTGTCGGTTAATTTTATATCCCCAGAAAAGTTTAATGATTGATTAAGTTCTTGAGTGGCAGATAATTTATTGTAAGACAAGGTGTAGTTCACACTTAAATTCCATGGAATATCAAAGTCTAAATAATCTAGCCAATAGGCTGTTTCATTATTCTCTTTGTTACCTCCATTAAGCCTAAAGTTTAAGCTAGTGTTTGCGTTTATTAATCTAGCAGGAAGGTAAGTTTTTGAAAAATACAAGTTATTAATACGTTGACCATTTTCATTCTGTTGATAAGGGTCATAAATGCTACTGAATGTAATATCAAACTTATTAAACAATCGTGTCCTTCCGTTAATCAGGATATTAGAAAGATTAAGCGAATCAGCTAGAAAATTATAGTTTGAAGATATGTTTAGGCTTTCAATGAGTTTAATTTTTTTGATTGGATTAATGGAGTCCGATGTGCTCTTTTTCATTTCCAAAAGGTTGCCAATAGAGAAGCCTATACTACTATTTGCTTGTTTACTTGGATATCCATAAATACCATTCTGATAATTAGAATAGGTTTGAGTATTTCCAAGTGTGTCTATTTGAACTTCATCGTAAAAATTATAGTTTGAAGAAGAAAAGTCAGGACTAAAATTGAAATTAAAATTTGGACTAATAACGTGTCTTATAGCTTTAATTTTTCCCTTTTTAAAATTAAAATTTCCATAAAGTTTGGTGTTTCCAGAAATATAAAAACCATAGTTATAAACCCTATTAAAACCATTTATGGTGTCAGTTTTGAGTTGACTATTTAGCCACTCTTTTTCTATTCTATTAAAATACCATCTTTCGGTATAGTTGAATGAAGGGGAGAATGTAAAGTATTTCAGTGCTTTAAAGGATGTTGATACTGGTATTCTGTGTTGAATACCATTTCTAAATTCTGACAAAGTGGATTCGTCAAAAAATAATGAATCAGCCACTGAAACTGTATTTTTCAGATTTGTAGAGTAGTTTACAGCAATTTTATCGTACCATTTTCTTGACGATGATTTATTAAACTTTTTAAATGGATAAAATCGATTAATGTTGTAGCTCACTTCAGGAAGACTCAAATCTACCTTTTTAGAAAGGGTATTTTGACTGTGTCTTACATTAACAGAAAGGTTCGATTTACTGAAGGTTTTTGAGTAAGATATACTTGATTGAAATGTATTACTCAAATAGTCACTGTCTGAAATAGAATTATTTTGTTGAAAAGAACTACTTCCAGCATTTATATTTGCAGAGAAACGACTTTTCAGATTTGATTTTGGGTCTTGTTGGTGTTTCCACCTAATGAAAAAATCTCTTTTGTCAGTACTGTTACCTAAGATTTCGTTACCGCTTTTCAGACTAGAGTAGCTTAAGTTAAAATTACCACTGTAGCGATACCGTTTTTTATAGTTAGAGTTCAATTTTAAATTCCATGAACCTTTACTGTAAATATCACCAACAAGAGATAAATCCATATAGTTACTAATAGCTAAGTAATACCCTCCATTTCTTAGGAAGAAACCCTGATTTGTAGATTCTCCATAAAATGGAAAGATAATACCTGAACTTTGTTTTTGTTCATTAGGAAAAAAACCAAAGGGTATGGCTAAAGGGGTAGGTACACCTCCAAACTCCAAAACAGCAGGTCCTGTAATTATTTTTTTATTAGGAATAGTTTTAATCTTTTTAGCCTTGATAGAGAAATGCGGAATGTCATGGTCGCAAGTAGTGTATCTTCCGTATGAAGTGAAAATAATATCATCAGGGTTCTTCTTCACTTTATCACCTAATATGTAGCCTTCTCCCTCCTGAGTTTTAACGTCTTTAATAATTCCCTTTCTGGTATTGAAATTATAAGTGATTTCTTTAGCAACAAAACTTTTTCCGTTTTCTGTAAACTCTGGGTAACCATAGTTTTCGCCTGTAGAATCATTAATTAGGCTTTTTGCAAAAACAATATTTTTATCTGAATCAAGTTCAATATATGCGGCTTTTAGTACAATAGCGTCATATTCGATGACGGCTTCGTTGAAAAGAAAAACTTTATTATTAATTAAATCATAGTCAATAGAATCTTTTGCATAGCTGTTTATTTTGCTTTCTATAGGATTTTCTGATATAATTGAGTCGTTAGAGGTTTGAAAATCGGCATAAGTTTCTTGTGCATTGCTTGTTGAAAAAAGCAATAAAGTCGGTAAAAAGCAGCAAAGAAAATATGCTATTTTTGATTTATATATTAAACTGTTTGTATGATTTTTCAACAACACATTAATTTATGCCCAAAACTAATCATTTCTACTATTTAAAGTACTGAATTAATGAAACGCATATTTTCTGTTTTTCTTATTCTTTCATTTATTTTACCCGTAAGCTATTCATTTGCTCAAAAGAGTGTAATAAATACGATAGTGTTAGATGCTGGACATGGGGGTAAAGACCCTGGAGCTCTTGGTACAGGAAGGTATTCTAAAACCGAAAAACATATTGCTCTTGAAGTTGTGTTGAAACTAGGCAAATATTTGGAGCAAAACTATCCAAATATGAATGTATTATATACTAGAAAGGGTGATACTTTCCCAACATTAAAAGATAGAACAGACCTTGCAAATAATTCAAATGCTGACTTATTTATTTCTATTCATTGTGATTCTTTCACTAAATCCTCAGCTAAAGGCTCTTCTTCACACGTTATGGGTTTACGATATACTGAGGCTAATTTAAGAGTAGCTCAGAAAGAAAATTCAGTAATATACCTGGAAGACAATTATGAAGAAAATTATGATGGTTTTGATCCTTATTCTCCAGAAAGTATTATTGCTTTTTCACTCAATCAAACCACTTTTTTGGAGCAAAGTATATTGATAGCACAAAAAATCCAGGAGCAGTTTAGAGATAGAGTAAAACGAACTGATAGAGGAGTGAAGCAAACACCACTTTGGGTTACTAGAGCAACTTCAATGCCTAGCGTACTGGTTGAGCTAGGTTTTATTTCCAATGAAGCAGAGGAAGATTTTCTTAACTCACATGATGGTCAAACCTATATGGCATCTGCTATATACAGAGCAATTAAAGATTATAAAAGAGAGCTTGAATTATCTGATTTTCTTGAAGAAAATATAGTTGAAAAAGAGATAAAGAAAATTGATTCAACAAAATTATATGATAAAAAAGAAATCGTAGGAAATAAGGTTATAAAATTAGATTCAATAAAGTTGTATCAAAAAAATGAAAGCGTACAAAAAGATATTATATTTAAAGTTCAAATTAGTACATCATTAAAACCTAAAAAAATAGATAATGTTAAGAACTACGTAGTAAGCAATTATAAAGAAAATAATATTTACAAGTACACAATAGGAAGCGAGGAAACATTAGAAGGTGTCAAAGAATTACGAAATATGGCAGTTAAGAATGGGTATGCTGATGCCTTCATTATTGCTTTCCTAAACAAAAAGAAAATAAGTATTTCAAGTGCTATTGAATATCAAAATAAAAAACAATGACAAAAGTAAAATCAGAAGTAAAAATTGGATTAGTTGGAATCATAGCGATTTTCATTTTAGTATGGGGTATTAATTTTTTGAAAGGAAATAACATATTTGGTGATTCTAACAAATATTATGCTATTTACGGTAACATTGATGGCCTTGAATCGTCATCACCTGTAAGGATAAACGGACTCACAGTTGGTAACGTCACAGAAATTTATTTTCACCCCAATAATTCAGGAGATATTATTGTTGAATTTACTTTAAATGACGACATCCGTTTTCCAATTAATTCAGTTGCGAAGATTTATAACTCTGATATAATGGGCACTAAAGCTGTTCAATTAATTTATGGAAATTCAAATTCCTATGCATCCTTTGGAGATACGCTTTTTGCAGATATCGAAGATGGACTCAAGGAGGAAGTTAATAAACAAGTTTTACCACTCAAAAATAAAGCCGAAGAATTAATTTCATCTATTGATTCTGTAATGACAGTAATAGCAACTGTTTTAGATAAAGATGCTAGGGAAAGCCTTTCGGGAAGTTTAAGAAGTTTGAATAGAACTTTTAGTACAATGGAACTAGCAATGGTCAAACTTGATAGTATAATTTACAAAAATGATACTAGAGTCTCTAATATCCTTCTTAATGTGGAATCCATAACTACAAACCTTCACAATAACAATGAGCAAATAACTAATGTTCTTAGAAATTTTGAGTCTATTTCTGACTCTCTTGCAAAATCTAATATTAAAAGCACAATTAAAAATTTAGACAGCTCATTGTCAGAATTTGATAAAATTTTACAGAAAATTGACAAGGGAGAGGGTACAATTGGTTTACTTCTTAATGATAAAGAAATGTATAATAACCTCACCAGTGCTTCGAAACAGTTGGATTTATTAATTGAGGATATGAAAAGATACCCAAAGCGTTATGTGACATTCTCTCTATTGGGTGGAAGAAGAACTGCATTTAATATTTCAAAGGATTCTGTAAAATAGGTAAGGATGATTCAGCAAATCGTATTTTCAATTTTTCTTATTGGCTTTTCTGCATTATTTACCATTAATATTCGACAAATAATGAAGAATATAAATATGGGAAAAGATGTTGATAGGTCGTCAAATTCAAAGGCACGTTGGAAGGAAATGATAAGAGTTGCTTTAGGTCAGTCTAAGATGGTTAGTAGACCTATTGCAGGATTTCTTCATATTTTAATTTATGTGGGTTTTGTAATCATTAATATTGAGGTAATTGAGATAATTATTGATGGTATTTTTGGTACACACAGAGTATTATCATTTTTAGGTCCGTTATATAGTTTTTTAATTGGTTCATTTGAAGTATTAGCAGGTTTAGTTCTTATTGCTTGTATTTTCTTTCTAACAAGAAGAAATATCATGCGTATACCTCGTTTCTGGTCTAAAGAAATGAAAGGTTGGCCAAAAACTGATGCAAACCTTATACTGGTATTTGAAATTGTACTGATGTTTGCCTTCTTGTTGATGAATGCTAGTGATTCACTTTTGGTGGCTATGAATTCCTCGTACTATACTGTTGAATTTTCAATACCAGTGAGTCAATATTTTATTCCTTTAATAAGTCATTTGTCAGAATCAAATTTAATTTTAATTGAACGAGCCAGTTGGTGGTTTCATATCATTGGTATTCTAGCTTTTTTAAATTACTTAGTAGTCTCGAAGCATTTACATATAATTTTAGCTTTCCCTAATACTTATTATTCAAATCTAGAATCAAAAGGAAAGTTTACAAATATGGATTCAGTTACCAATGAGGTAAAAAAAATGCTAGACCCCAATATTGACCCTTTTGCTGTAACAGATGATGCAGCACCAGAACGCTTTGGAGCAAAAGACGTTAAAGATTTAAGTTGGATTCAATTAATGAACGCTTATAGTTGTACTGAATGTGGTAGATGCACTTCTGAATGTCCAGCTAATCAAACTGGTAAATTACTTTCTCCAAGAAAAGTAATGATGGATGTAAGAGATAGAGTAGAAATAGTAGGAAAAGGAATAAAAAAAGAAGGAGAAATATTTGATGATGGTAAATCATTATTAGATTCTATTTCTAAAGAAGAATTATGGGCTTGCACCTCATGTAATGCATGTACCGAAGCCTGTCCAATAAATATTGACCCATTATCTATAATTGTGGATTTAAGAAGGTATTTAGTAATGGAAGAGTCTGCAGCGCCAATGGAACTGAATAATATTTTTAACAACATAGAGAATAACGGCGCTCCTTGGCAATTCTCTACGTCGGATAGATTAAATTGGAAAGATGAATAACAAAGTTGATTTAAAAGATAAGATTGTTGATGGGCAATACATTAGTCCTGTTTTACCTGATAATGTTAAAAATTATTTGATTGATATTGACGGAACAATTTGTGATGATATTCCAAACGAAGAACCTGAACGTATGGCAACTGCTGGACTTTACCCAGATGCTTTAGAAACATTAAATAAATGGTATAGAGAAGGACATATTATCACCTTCTTCACATCAAGAGTGGAGGAGCACAGAGATATTACTGAAAAATGGTTACATAAAAATGGCTTTAAATATCATGGATTACTTATGAGTAAGCCTAGAGGAGGAAATTATCACTGGATTGATAATCACTTAGTACGTGCTACACGCTTTGATGGAAAATTTACAGACTTAATTGAGAAAAAAGTAACCATTCAAGTATTTGAAAAATAAGTTATGAGTCAATTAATAGTACCAACAATGGCTGAACTAATAGCCAAAGGAGAAAATGCAGATGTTCTTTTTTGGGTAGGTTGTGCTGGAAGTTTTGATGATAGAGCAAAGAAAATCACTAAAGCTTTTGTGAAACTATTAAATAAAGCAAATGTAAAATTTGCTGTATTAGGAACTGAGGAAAGTTGTAGTGGTGACCCCGCTAGACGTTCAGGAAATGAGTTCCTTTTTCAAATGCAAGCTTTGAGTAATATTGAGGTGATGAATGCATATAATGTGCAAAAAATAGTTACTGCTTGTCCTCACTGTTTTAATACTTTAAAAAATGAATATCCAGAACTGGGAGGTAAGTATGAAGTTATTCATCACACACAACTTCTTAAAGAATTATTAGATGATGGTAAACTCTCTATTGAAGGTGGTTCATTTAGAGGTAAAAAAATAACTTTTCATGATCCTTGCTACTTAGGACGCGCAAATGATGTTTATGAAGCTCCAAGACATTTAATTCAAAAATTAGATGCTGAATTAGTAGAAATGAAGCGTTGTAAGGCAAAAGGTTTGTGTTGCGGGGCGGGAGGTGCACAGATGTTTAAGGAGCCAGAAAAAGGCAATAAAGATGTTAATATAGAACGTACTGAAGATGCTTTAGAAGTAAAACCTAATTTCATTGCTACTGGATGCCCTTTTTGTAACACTATGATGACTGATGGAGTAAAAAATAAAGAAAAGGAAGAAGATATTCAGGTTTTGGATATTGCTGAGATGATTGCTAAAGCACAAGATTTATAATATGTTTATACCTTACTCAAATGTTGATAAAAATGCCAGAATTTGGATATATCAGTCAGATAGAAAACTTAATTCTGAAGAACTTGATGATATAAAAATTCAACTAACAGATTTATGTGAAAAGTGGAATGCACACGGAGAACCTTTAGCTTGTTCCTTTCAACTTCATGAATGGTTTATTTGTTTGTTTGTTGATGAGACTAAATTTAACGCTAGTGGGTGTTCTATTGACAGTTCAGTTGCTGTGATTAAATCCATAGCTAGTAAATATAATATCGATTTTTTCAATAGATTAAACATCGCATTTACTGAAGATGATGAAACCAAAGTGCTTCCACTAAACGAATTTAAAAGTTGTATTTCCTCAGAAATGATAGTCTATAATAACCTAGTTAAAACAAAGGGTGAGTTCGAGAAAAATTGGAAAATAACTATAAAAGATTCTTGGCTAGCTAAATACTTAGAGAATTAATCTTTCCAAATTTCCTCTCTAGTATAAATTCGTTCTTTAAAACGCACATTAAAGCCTTCTAGTCTTTTCCATTCATTTGGTAATTCATCGATAGGAAATATAATAGAGTTAGGTAATGTCTTAAAGGATATTCTACTGATATTTTTATCACTAATTCCAATATTCATTTGGCTACAACTTATTGTATTGATGCCTTTTATTTTATCATTTTCATCTTTAATAACATAAACCGTCTGTCCATTACCATTAACATTAATTTTTTGAAGCTCATTACGCTTAAAGTAACCAATCATTTCTTTACCTCTTATTTGGTTATAAAGATCTAAACTATCTTTAGAAATGATAAAAGAGTTTTTATACATTTCAAGCAGGTCAATGTTATTATCTTTTAAGCGTAATATAATATGATCACTTGTTAGCTGATATTCATCAGACCATAAAATAGGTGATTCAAACAACTGAATAGTAGAATCTCTGATGAAATAGATTAACTCTTGAGCTTTTCCTTGTAAATTTTCACTGTAAAAATTAACCATTGTAAAGGCTTTAATCTGTTGATATTTCAAGCTATCAAGACTTGCTACAATAGTATCTGAATGAAGGAATAATGTGTCTTCTTCAAAGTCTACCACGAGTAGGGGGGAATCGGTTATTATGGAGCTGTCTATTTTTTCAAAATATTCGGCTTTATTTCCATAAATAGAGTATTCATTTACTGAATCTTGAATTTGAATATTATTGATTGCCAATCCATAGCCATTATTTCTATCATAGTACAAGCTATCACCGGAAAACTTTTGATTATTATTCCACAAGTAAGCATTTTGATTAAATTGTGATTTATCTGTAAGTGTATTGTACCAACCATTTTCACAATAAATTAG
>MDTG01031649.1_pt1 | contig 12065 bp, 10 predicted proteins | sample 811421 | NCBI WGS metagenome assembly MDTG01 (sample SAMN05326645, study PRJNA326480) | marine metagenome | isolation source: seawater | place: Pacific Ocean: South East | collected 2011 | reverse complement strand
GCACCCAGACCACCGAACAGTTCGGCAATCCGGCGACCTCGGGTCGCATCACGCGGCATGGACATGATGGTTTGCCGCAAGCGTGTCGCGGCGGGACCCACCAGACGGACATCAAGTCTACGACCGACCAGCACCTGTTCCACCTTGGACTCGGGAGCTTCCGGCAGTTGGCTTAGAAGGTCACTAAAGGTCATGCCCGACCACAACGGGGGGTCGATCTCACCAACTGCGCATGCAGCACAAGAAGGATCCATCCAAACGAAACCGTTCTCCGTCGCAACGCGAACCACCGCGCCCGTAAAACCCAAGGGCGCACCATCGACCACTGCGCCAGCCCCGCTGGGTCGGACGGGAATTGCATCCGCCTTGAACCCCAACTGCTCAACGTACCGTGTGAGGAGCAAGGCCGATTCGTAAGGCGTTGCCCACCCCGATTTTCTGACCTTCATGAGCGACCGCGGTTTCAACGGGTGCGACCCCGGCAGGCGTCCACGGTGCACCTGACTCTTCACCAAGTCAAGCACTGCCCCAAGATCGCGAGCCTCCGCCTCAACGCCCTTGAAGTCAAGCCCAATGCTCGGTTCTGGCATGCTTTGTACTCGGCTGCCACGATTGACCTCCTCGAGGGCGTTGTCGGGTACCGCGATGCCCCCAACGGATGTAATCCGAGCCGATCCCGATCCCGGCCCCTTGAGACGCAAGTTCCCTTCAACAGACTCAAGGGAACCGCCGACGGCCTCGACGTCGACATTTTCAAGTGTGAACTGCTCGCCATAAGCCAGTTCAAACGCGAAGCTGCTGCTCGGTGAATGGGCCACCCATCCGACTGTAAAGAGGGACTCTTCTCCTTGCTCGCTCCCGCTGAGTTCGCATCCAAGAGCGTGGATCCGAAACGTTCCCGAACCATCGCAATGGGGCTCTTGGGACCCCTCAGGAAACCAGACATGTGCGACGGCAGAAGGTCCAATCAGCCGAATCACTTGCTTGTGAATCACGCGCACCGTGCCTCCCGGCCCGAATGTCGGGTTTCGGGAGCCCTCCCACCGCAGCGTTCGTTCGATGACCTGCGCGGGCTCTCGCTTGGGCCTCCACCCGGGCCCCGGTTTGCCTCGGACTCGAATTGAAAAGCGGTCATCCGCCTTAAGTTCCGGCAGAGACGCCACCCACTCGCCCGCTGAACGGCTCAGTCGCGCCTCACGAAACACGGTTCTTGCACCGTCCCAATGCCTGATTGTGGCCTTCATGCTGCTGACGTCAATTTCGTTCATTTGGGCAAGGACGACGGTTCGGCACGGCACCGGGCCGAGGCCCACCGCCCCGTCGATGCGCAACCTATACTCGTCCCCAGCCCACGACTCAGTTCTCGTCACATCGCATCCTGCCGCAGCGACCTGTGCCGCCACCAGCAGCGTTGCAATCATGACGCCGCAAAAAAGTTGGTGAACAGCTGCGTAGCGAGCGCTGTGGAGTCCATGCTTGCCGCAAGGGTTTCGTCCACATTGAAACCGAGGTCCGGCCGGCCGGTGATCCGAAGTACTGCCAATTCCTCCGCCTCGGTCTGCTCCATCTCGGGGTGAAACTGCACACCCCACATGGGAAATCCCTCGACGTGGTATGCGGCCACACCGCACCGTTTGGTCTGTGCGAGTACCGTCATACCTTCACACCGGCGAACCTCGTCAAAATGTGAGAGAAACGCCGTAAACTCCTCATCGATGCCCGAAAACATCGGATGTTCAACGTCGAGTGCACGCACCTTGAACCACCCTATCTCAGGCGTCTTTGACTTCCGTACCGCATCCATACCAAACACCGCTGCAGCCAAGATTTGATGCCCAAAGCAGATTCCGAGAACGGGGATTCTCGCGGCCTTGGCATCTTGGAGCATATCGATGACGTAGTCCATCCACGGCTCTGGAGCGGTGACACACGCGGCTGAACCCGTGATCATGATGGCGGAGTACGCATCGGCTGGCTGAGTGGCCGGCCCCTCATCGGGACGCCACGACACGATTTCTCGATTAGGCATCAGTCGGCGGTAGTTGACCGCTCCGTCGCCGTCGACATAGCAGTCAATAATGAGCATCGGCTGGATCAAGGGAACCTCTCTACCTGTGGTATCCCATGCCTGCCAAGTTTAGGCAAGCTAATGGATTGTTGATGAACGACTGGACCCTCCACACGCGCGGCTTGAACTTGCACGTGCGAGAACTTTCCCAAGACCAAGAAGGTATCCCAGTTGTGTGTCTGCATGGCTGGCTCGACCACGGAGCAGCCTTCAGCCGGGTGGCTGCGGGAAGGCCCGGTCGATGGATAGCATTGGACCAACGTGGATTTGGACAATCAGATCACGTCGGTGCTGGCGGCTACTATCATTTCGCCGACTTAATCCCGGATGTCGATGCTCTGGTGCGAAAGCTGGGTACCCCCATACACCTTCTCGGTCACTCCATGGGCGGCACCGTCGCAAGCATCTTTGCCGCCGTCCGACCAGAGTCGGTCCGTCGACTCGTCGTGGCAGAGGGCCTCGGCGCAATCGAATGGGGGGAGCCGGACATGGTGACCCGCATCCGAGAACACCTCGACCAGTTGCGGAGTCCACCCGGCCCCATTCGAATCGATTCCGTAGCGGATGCGGCCACCCGACTCGCCAAGCGCCATCCCGGCCTCGATGCCGGTTTTGCTGAGGATCTGGCCAGACACGGTACGGTGCGAGACGAGCGCGGCGTTCGTTGGTCGTTCGACCCTCTGCATATGGTGCGAGGCCCCTACCCGTTCCGCGAAAGCGCTTACCTCAAGGTCCTTGCCCAAATCCAGTGCCCCACGCTCGTGGTGTGGGGCACTCAGAGTTGGTACCCGGATGAGATCCGTACGCTACGCGCGATGACAATTCCATCGGTTCGTGTTGCGACCCTATCGGGTGGCCACATGCTCCCCTACGACGCCCCGGAGGCGCTTGGAACACTCGCTGCGGACTTCTTCAACCCCTGACTCAGAGTACCTGGCCGCCATCAACATCGATGCAACGACCCGTGAAAAAATCGCACTCGATCACAAACTTCACTGCAAGAAATATTTCATCGGGCGAGGCGGGTCGCCGCAATGGAATCAACTTCAGCAGCTTTTCAAGAACCTCGGGGCGCATTCCTTGGAGAATTGGGGTGTCTACAAAGCCCGGTGCGATCGCGCCGGTCCGAATACCGTAGCGGGCCAACTCGTTTCCCCAAAGTTTAGTATCCGCCACGAGACCGGCCTTCGCAGCCGAGTAGTTGGACTGCCCCATGTTGCCGTGCCTTGAAATCGACGAGATGTTCACGATGACACCGCCGTGACCGTTCTCCACCGCCGCGGCAGCGAACTCCCTCGACACGAGAAACGGGCCCGTCAAGTCCACATCCAGAACTTGTTGCCACTTCTTAAGGCTCATTTTTTTGATTTCACCGGTCTCTCGATCGGACTTGACCAACAGACCGTCGCGGAAGATTCCTGCGTTGTTAATGACACCATCGAGCCTGCCCAAGGCTTCCCGCACATCGCGGATCAATCCAACCACCTCATCTTCAACAGCCACATTCGCGGTGAATCCGACAACCTTTCCCGGAAGCGCCTGACCCTCGGCTTCAACCTCAGCGATGGCGTCCTGATTGAGGTCGCAAAATGCAACATCGCCACCGAGTTTTGCGAGGTTGAGGGTGAAGTTACGGCCCATGCCGCTTGCGCCACCGGTTACGAGAAATTTGCTGCCGCTGATGTCCATTGAGGCCTCCATCAATGAGTTTGATTACGAGGACTAACCGCGTTGGCGGGTGGCGCACATGAGCAGCTTCGAGTCGCCGCTGACCGGTCGCGGACTACACCGATGCCCGAAGCTGAGAAACTGCATCCCGAAGACCATCGAGGGTAAGCGGAAACATGGGATAAAGTCCGCCAATTGCGGATACCGTAGGGTGGTCCCAAAACCGCTGAGGGTCCGGATTCAACCATACTGATGCTGGACAAACCTCGCGAATGCGCTTTAGCCACCCCAGCCCGTTCATCCCTGCATCGTCACTGTGCGACTCCCCCCACGGGTTGCCGTGGTACCGACCAAACAACTCCCATGGAGCCATCGAAGCATCGCCCACCCACACCAGCCGGTGGTGAGGCGACATGCCCGAAAGGACCTCCTCGATCGAGACCCGCTGGTACGTCGCAAAATCTTTGTACAAGTACCCGTATGGCACATTGTGGAAGTGAAGCGTTGTGATGGATTTGAACCCCTTCATTTCTTTTGCTGCTGTAAATAAACGCGAGACAAGTCGCGCGTGATGATCCATCGAGCCGCCGGTGTCGAGCAGCAAGACCAGATGAACGCGGTTTTGCTTGACCCTCGTGAACTCGAGATCTATCTCGCCGCCGTTATCAACCGTTTTCCGGATTGTTCGGTCGACGTCCAACTCTTCCGGACCTTCTCGGGTCAGTTTTCGCAATGCACGCAACGCCACCTGAAAATCGCGCACGTCCAAGCGCGAATCACTTCGATAGTTCAGCCACCGTCGTTCGCCAGCGACCGCCACTGCGCTGCGTCCCCCACCCTGTCCAACTCGGATGCCGTTTCTTGACCGCCCTTGGCTTCCAAAAGGCGAGGTCCCGCCGGTGCCAATCCAGTGGTCTCCTCCGTCGTGCCGCTCGGTCTGCTCCTTCAATCGCTCGTAGAACTTGCGGCGAAGCTCATCGAGTGACATGTCATGCTCGACCACATCGCCCGTGTTTGGCGCCGCATGTTCCAGCCAGGCGAGGAGTTCCTCGGAGATGTCGGGCTGAAGTTCGACGCCGGAAAAGGTGGACTCGAATGCGACGTCCCAAGCATCAAACTGTGCCTCTGATTGCACCAGAACCGCGCGACCAAATTCGTAGAGCCCTTGAAGGTCGACCACCAGCCCGTCTTCGATACCCTTCAAGAAGACCAACCACTCACCCATCCCAACAGAGACATTCTGAGCACGGAGATTAAACAGGAGTAGGTCAAACATGGCTACCGAGTGACCTGTCCTCGTCTCATCGCCGCCGCGATGGTCTCCAAGTCCTGCTCTTGCTTGATCAGGGTTCCAAGGAATGGCATTCGATTTGCAATCTCGTTGGGGTCGGCTCCGGCAGCCGCCAACACCACGAGCCAGTCAAGCAACTCGCTCGTACTCGGCTTCTTCTTCAGAGCGTTCAGCTTTCGTAGGCCATAAAATCGAAGAATCGCCTGCTCGACCAAGTCTTGTTCTAAGTCGGGCATGTGGGCATCCACGATCTGACGTAACCGATCACGCGATGGAAACTCGATGTAGTGAAAGACACACCGTCTCAGAAATGCCGTAGGCAGTTCTTTTTCAGCATTCGATGTGATGATCGTGATGGGGCGGTGCTTTGCCTTTACCGTTTCATCGAGTTCTGGAATGGCAAATGCCATCTCATCCAACTCCCGCAACAGGTCATTCGGGAACTCGATGTCAGCCTTGTCGATTTCATCAATCAGCACCACTACACGCTCGTCGGCCTGAAAAGCCTGACCGAGAACGCCCATTTTTATGTACGAACGGATGTCGCTGACGTCACGACCGGAGTCATCGGGAAAGCGGCTATCGTTTAGGCGTTGAACCACGTCGTAGGTGTATAGGCCCTCTTTCGCCAGTGTGGTCGACTTGATGTGCCAGTTGAAAAGCGGCTTGCCGAGGCTCTCCGCCACCGACCGGGCAAGCATGGTCTTTCCTGTGCCCGGCTCTCCACGCACCAACAGTGGACGCTGCAAGGCGATGGCGGCGTTGACACTCGACAACAGCGCGTCGTCCGCAATGTATCTGCTTGTTCCCGAAAATCGCTCAAATGATGCCATGACCGTCCCCCTCCGTGCCCCTACCCGTTTGAACAGGGCCAGTCGAACCGCTATAACCAAGCTGGCGCCGGGCACCGGGCCAACGTTCCCCACGACTGGGGGCTCAAAGGACACCCCTGTGGAACAGAACTTATGCGTTCTCATTGACTTCGAAAATATATCAGCCGGGTGTGAGAAAGAACGCTTGGGCCGATTTGACATCCAAGCCGTCATGAATCGCCTGAAGGACAAAGGTCGAATCCTCGAGGCACGCGCCTACGGAGACTGGGGTCGCTATGCCCGTCACAAAGGACAACTGCTCGAGGCGGGCGTTCAGATGCAGGAGTTGCCATCGTATGGCGGGCACGACAAAAACCGTGCGGACATCGCCCTTGTGGTGGACGCAATGGACCTCGTATACACCCGAGACTTTATAGATACCTATGTAATTCTGAGCGGTGATTCCGACTTTACACCGCTCGTCATGAGGCTCCGCTCGCTGAACAAAAGAGTGGTCGGAATCGGCACACGTTCCAGCACCAGCCGCCTGTTGATCGCTGCATGCGACGAATTTATTTTTTACGAGTCTCTGAAGAGGCGACGCTCCAAACAGGCTGAAAAACCGGCGGAGAGCGACACCGCCAGTGCGCCTGAAACCACTGAACTGACCATGTCGAAAGACGATGCGTTTGAATTCTTGGTCGAGACCCTTGAGGGCATCCAGAAAGACGACCCTCAACCTGTACTGGCAGGCGTCATCAAGCAGTCAATGCAACGCAAAGATCCGACGTTCAACGAGTCGGACTATGGCTACAGTGGCTTTGCCCGGTTTTTGGAGGCGGCGCGCGACAAGGGCATCGTGGGCCTTGCGCGGGCGGAGCGCGCGGGTGGATACAAGGTCTTTGATCCGCGAAGCGCGGCACCCGATGAAGACGCATCCGACGAAGAATCCGGCGATGGACTGCCCGCTCTTGAGGGCGCTGCGGCGGAAATGCGCAGTCTGCTCGATAAGATGGGAGTCAATCCACTCACCCAGGTGATCCGGCACACAGTCGTCCATGAGTTTGTCGACCACATCACCGAACGCGCGCAGCGTAAACGCAAAAATACGCTCCGGTACACCGTTGGGGACACCGCACGTCGGTGCAGAAAAACCGATCCACCGGTTCCAACCCGCCACGTTCGGCACGTGATAAACGCCTTAATGCAGGCAGGTGTTCTGCTTCATGCAGACGGTGACCCCGTCCGCAGCCAGTCCGCCCCCTTCACGGTGAGCAAAGATCCCGAAGAACTCCTCGATGTTCTGGTGACCTTTTACCTGAAGACCCTTCGCGAGACCGGTGTGACACTCGACGACACCACCAGTCTTTCGTGGCTGCTGTACGCTGATGATGGTCATGCAGCCGCAATAGAGTCTGGACTCGCCGCAGTGGCTCAGTTCGAAAAGGATGAGACCTCAGCAGATGCACTCACCGAAGAATGAGACTCACAGGCGCAACTGACGGACACTTCTAATGGCCGTCGTATCGCCTGAAACGCGGGCTGCTTCGTCAACCAACTGTCGCACTTCTTGTTCCGACAGAGGGCGGTCAATCACAGACAAGTCATACGCGATACCGACTGACTCAAAGTCCTTGTGAACCGAACTCAAGTTGCTCGCACCTGCCTTGAAAATGGCGTCATCGACGGCGCGCTTGGTGCCTCGAGCCGTGCTGTGTGCGACTGCGAGTAGCACCTTATCCTTGGCCTCATGGTCGACAAGACCAAGCCGAGACCGGGGTCCAAAAACCATGTCTCGCACGGTTCCACAGGACGAAAACTGACCGATCGTCCATGCCACACGCCGTGCAATTCGAGGCTGAGCTTCTTGGGTTGCAGCGCCAATATGAGGGGTCACGGCGACGCGAGGTTCAGCCTCGTACGGGTTGGCCCATGCCTCGCCTCCCCGTGGCTCATGCGGATAAACGTCCACCGCAGCCCGCCGAATGACTCCGGCCTTTATCGCGGCCAACAAGTCGGAGGGGTCGTGGAGAAAACCACGCCCAAGGTTGACGAAAATTCGCGGCGAGTTCTCCGGACGATTGAGGCCCAACTTCATCAATCGAGACCGGCTCAGGATGTCTTGGTTGGATTCACCCTGCGCATTGGATGCCGACAAGTGCACAGACACATAATCGCTGTTCATCAGCAGGTCGTCGATGCTGTTCGCGCAATCCCATCCAAACTCTTGACCGACCTCCGATGCCGCATAGCGCGAGTCATAGAACATAATCCGCATGCCGAGCGCTTCGGCCGCGCGCGCCACCTGGCGGCCAATATTGCCGAGCCCAAGGACGCCCAGAACCTTACCTCGTACTTCGTACCGCTCCCGATTGTTCTTTTCCCACACTCCCTGCCGGCAGACCGAGTCCGTCTCGAACAGGCGGCGTGAAAGCGCAATAAGGTGCGCGATGACGAGCTCAACGACACTGCGACCGTTTGAAACCGGATCGTTGAACACCAACACTCCATGGTCCGCACAGGCTTGCTTATCCACGGAGTCATCGCCGATGCAGCACAGTTGGATTGCAAACAAGTGGGGACACGCTTCGATCATGTCGCGGGTGACCGGCACTCTCGACCGCTTGAATAGAACTTGAGCCTTTGTTTCCTTGAGAACGCCAATCAAGGCTTCCTCATCGGGGGTGTCATCGAGACGTGTCACCTCGATACCCTGTTCGCCCAGCAAACCATCCAAAGACGCATCGGGGTTCTCGACCACCACAGCCCGGCTTAACGGGCCCATTAAAACGCGCGACATTCCGCCTCCAAGTCCGCCAACTAACCCGCCAATCCTTGAGTTCAATGGGTCGCCGCACGCCGATTTCAGTTTTTTTTACGAGCGGGGGTAAACCTTTGCGACGGTTGTTCCGTTTGACCTCCTGCGCCACAGAAATGGCCCAACTTCCACACACCAGGAGCCCATCATGACCCGTTTCGCTTTGATTCCTTTCGTCTTTTTCGCTGCCGCCTGTGCCGACTCCACGGCGTTTGACTCCGTCAGCGATGAGACTGCCGATGAACTCCGTGAATACCTCGACGACGATCCCGAAACCGCACGGCGGGCCCAAGGTGGACCGACGATGGCCGAGCGTATGGTTCGGGTGGCTGAACGACGATACGGCAAGCAACTGCATAAAGACGGCTGCGACTTTGCAGGCGTCGGCTACGGAATATGGGTGCAGCAGAACAGAGTGTTTGCCGGCGCGCTGTTGGATGAGTCCGGTGAACTGATTGAGAAGATTCAAGGTAAAGTCGAAGTCATCGGTGACCGGTACGGTACCGTGTCTGCCAAGGGCGGGAATGCCGTGCCCGGTATTCGCAAGCTTCACCTCGAGGGCGACTACAGGGGGCAGTTCTTTGAAGGTGACATCGCAGCCATGGACGGGGCTGAATCCGTCGAGCTGGTGATGGTGGGCAACATCAGGGGCATTCATAGTCACCGCGGCCACATCTTCGGGGCCCTCGCGGTTTGCGACTAATCGTCACTCCCTCTTCGACATGCCAGCGGGCGCCTTCGGGCGCCCGTTCGTTGTTTGGGGCACACCAGTCCGCCACGACGCATGCAAGCCCGGCGGGTTGTACAGGGCCCAGCCACCGATGGTTCTCACGCTTGGCCTCACCAGACTCACGCGGATTCCTGCGGTTTAATGGACGGGTTTAAACGACGAACTGCTTTTCGAAGAGACCAAAAATCGCTGCATTCGAATCCAATAAGCGATTTTTTTAACTTTTTTGAGCTGCATCTATAAACCTTTTCTTCAGCCTTTCCGATTTACCTCCTGCGCCGCCAAGGCGGCATGACTTCAACACACCAGGAGCCCACCATGACCCGTTTCGCATTGATTCCTTTCGCTCTCTTCGCCTCTGCTTGCGCTGACACCAACGAGTACAACCCAGACGCGGTGGATGCTGACCAAGAGTTCCGCGACATGCTGGACGAAACCGAAGGCGGCACCGACCGTCAGCACAGCGTGCAAACGGAAACGGGAGCGAAGGTCGTACGAATCGCTTGGACCCGGTATCAAAGCGAGATCGTCAGCCAAGGATGTTCGATGATTGGAGCCGCATACGGCGCTTGGACGGACCAATCCCAGACATTCGAAGGTGCCGCCTACTACAACTCGTCCGCCATGATGGACGAGTGGGGAGGCCAACTTTCGACGACCGCGAATGGTCGCGGCGAGTTGTCGGGAACCGGATTCAACGCCGTGACCGGCCTCGACGCTCTGCTCATGGAAGGAGACTGGAAAGGATCCTACATCCACGCTGACGTCGTCACCAAGAAGGGCAACCGCATCGCTGAGATGGTAATGGTTGGTGACATCACCCATGTTAATGGCAACCGAGGCTACTTTATCGGTGCCTTGGCTGACTGCAACTAATCCATCCTGCACGTAGAGAAGCGGGTGCCCTCAGGCACCCGTTTTTGTTGGATCGTCAAGCCATGCGAGCGCCAGTCTCCGGATCGAACCGCAGCGTCTGCGTCAGCGAAATCCCAACCTTCGAGCCTGCAGGAGGCGGCACATCCGCAAGCGCCACCAAGCGGTCCGCCCCCACGCTCAGGTGAACATAGCTTTGTGCTCCCAGAGGCTCGACCACATCCACAGTGCCCACCAAGGGTCCTTCACCAATGGTGACGTCGGTCGGCCGCACACCGATGACGCATTCCTCGTCGATCCCTTCGAGAAAACACATGGGTGGGCTCCCGATAAAGCCGGCCACAAAACGGTTGGCAGGGTTCCGGTACAACTCGATCGGAGAGCCAAGCTGCTGAAGATGTCCGTGATTCAAAACGGCGATTCGGTCTGCAAGAGTCATCGCTTCGACTTGGTCATGGGTCACGTAAATCATGGTGGCACCCAAGTCCCGGTGAAGACGCTTGAGTTCAACACGCAGCTGACTCCGAAGGGCCGCGTCAAGATTGGAGAGCGGTTCGTCAAACAAGAACACTTTTGGTCTACGGACGACCGCACGACCCATCGCCACACGCTGCCGCTGTCCACCGCTTAGTTCCTTTGGCATACGCTGCAAGAGGGCTTGAAGCCCCAGCATGTCGGCGGCTTCATTCACGGCCTGATCGATTTCACCTTGGTCGCGATTTTGAATCCGAAGAGCAAAGCCCATATTCTCAGCGACCGTCATGTGCGGGTACAGCGCGTAGGACTGAAACACCATCGCAACGTCACGTTCACGCGGCTGTACATCGGTGACATCCCGATCGCCGATGTACAGACGCCCAGCGGTTGGATTCTCCAGTCCAGCCACACAGCGCAGCAGCGTGCTCTTGCCACACCCGCTGGGGCCCACAAGAACCAGAAACTCTCCGTCCTGCACCTCAAGGTCGATTCCGTCGAGTACCGACACGTCGCCAAACGCCTTGCTTACCTTACTAAAACGAACACCTTTCATTGACTGATTGTCCCTCGGTAACGGCGGCCGTGTTGGACCCTCGCGGGCTCAAGCTCGACGGCACACCCTGACTCGACCGCCACGACGTTTACCTCGTAGCCTGGAAACAGGACACCCCATTTTGGTTCTAACGTTTCCCAACTGCTGCACACGCCGGATTCGTTTAACGCAGCGGCCGCCAAGCGTTGCCCCATGTCCTCGACATAGCGCTGCTCCAACTGGTTCGCGCCCTCGACCGCCGACTTGCTCATCAGAGCCCGGCTGTCGTCATCCAGCCGACCGGGCACCAAGGTAAATCGGCGCTCCTCTGGAACAGGTACCGCGCCGAGCGGCGCGACCGCCGTGCGCATGGGCACATTTACCCGGAGTTGTGCACCTTCCCCTTCAAAGCTTGGTTCCACATCGAACGTCACTACAAGGTCGGCCCCGTCTGCCTGCATGACGGCTTCTACCGGACGAGGCGTCAACCACCACGCATCCGCCACGCCCACCACTGGGGGCTCGTCACCGCGAAACTGAATCTCACCGACAGCTCCTGAATCTGCGTGAATCGTAAACGCCCCAGACTGCCACAGTCGCTGCTCTTGCCGAATTCGATCGGCGGTCTCAGCTGCATACTGCAGGCGGTCAACTGATAGGGACTCAACCCCTTTCAACAACACCTCGCCTTCTCCAGGACGAGCCCCCAACGGCAGGACGGCTCCGTTCCCTTCGACGCGCAGCGCGGCGATCGCTTCTCCGAGACCGGTGTCAACGCGAAAGTGCAACCAGACTG
>MDTG01447419.1_pt1 | contig 12066 bp, 13 predicted proteins | sample 811421 | NCBI WGS metagenome assembly MDTG01 (sample SAMN05326645, study PRJNA326480) | marine metagenome | isolation source: seawater | place: Pacific Ocean: South East | collected 2011 | reverse complement strand
CAGCGGCAGCCCCCAGCGGCTCGGCGCGGCGGGGGGAGTCGGGGGCGGCGGCGCCGTCGGGTCGTCGGTGTGGGTGCCGAGCGGGTCGGCCGCGAGCTCCCCGAGCGCGTCCACGGCCTCTTCGAGCGCCGCTCGCATCGCCGCCGCGTCGGGGTAGCGGTCGTCCCGGTCCTTCTGCAGCGCCCGCATGCAGACCTCGTCGAGCGCGTGGGGCACGTGCAGGTCCGGTCGGCGTCGGCTCGGCGGGACGACCTCTTCCGTGAGGTGTTGGGTGATCGTCCCGAGCGCCGAGGGGCCGCGGAAGGGCGGCTCGCCCACGAGGAGGTGATGGAGCAGGCAGCCGATGGCGTAGAGGTCCGCGCGCCCGTCGAGCGGCTCCCCGCGCGCCTGCTCCGGCGCCATGTACTCGGGCGTCCCGCAGACGAACCCGGTCACCGTGAGCGCCGACCCCTCGTGCTCGACGAGCTTGGCGATGCCGAAGTCGCAGACCTTCACGTGCTCGCGCCCCTGGTGGTCCTCCACGACCACGATGTTCTCCGGCTTCAGGTCCCGGTGAATCACGCCGTGGTCGTGCGCCTCCTCGAGCGCGAACAGCACCTCCCCGACGAGGTGCCCGATGCGCCGCGGGGTGAGGGGGGACTCCTCGTCGACGATCTCGAGCAGGTCGGGCCCGTCGAGGAGCTCCATCGCGATGTAGAGCGTCGAGCCGTCGTTCTCCTTGCCGTAGTCGAAGACCTGCACGGTGTTCGGGTGCGAGAGGCGGCTCGCCGTGCGGGCCTCGCGATGGAAGCGCCGCTCGACCTTCGGGTCGGCCGCCACGTGCGGGTGAAGCACCTTCAGGGCGATCTCTCGGTCGAGGTCGGCCTGCGTCGCCGCGTAGACCGTGCCCATCGAGCCGATGCCGATGATGGCGGTGACCTCGTACTTGCCCGCGACCGTCTGGCCGATGAGCGGATCGACCTCTTCTTCACCGTCCTCGCGCGGCAGGTCGGCGTCGCAGCTCGTGCAGACGGCTGCGTGGGGGAGGTTTCGGGCGCCGCAGGTCGGACACTCCAAGGCACCACACCTTACGCCACTGGAGGCGCGGGGGCTCGTGCAGACGGCCGTGAAATCGTTTGAAAAGGCCGGGAAGCTGCCTTTATGCTCGCGCCGTTCACTGCGCAGGTCCGCATACGCGGCGCCGCGCCCAGGAGGCTCTCACGTGATCGTCTGCCCCCGCTGCGGCAAAGAAAACCAGGACCACTACAAGTTCTGTCTCGGCTGTGGAGCCGAGCTGCCGCGTGACCAGGCCCAGCCCAAGAGCTTCACGGCGCCCACGCCGCCGGCCGGGATCCCCACGCAGGACGCTCCGCCCTCGGCCGGTGGCCCGCCCGCGCCCCAGTTCGGCGGCGCGGCTCAGCCCCAGGGCTTCGCGCCTTCGGCGACCCCGGGCGGCGGGGGCGCTCCGGCGCAGCCGGCCCAGGCCGCGCCCCAGCCGGCGCAGCCCGCGCCCCAGCAGCCGGCGGCGCAGCCCGCGTCTCAGCCTGCGCCCCAGCAGCCGGCTCAGCCCGCCGCCGAGGCGGGGGGGGACACGCTCACCTGCCCCCAGTGCGGTTCGAGCGTACCGAAGAACTTCAAGTTCTGCGGCAGCTGCGGGCACGACATGTCCGGGGTGAGCGCGGGCGGTGCTTCCGCGGCGCCCGCGCCGCAGGCAGCCCCCGCGCAGCCGGCGCCGGCACCGGCGGGCGGCGGGGACCAGGTCGGCTCGCTGGTGCTCATCCGCCCCGATGGCTCCGAGGGCGAGTCCTTCCCGCTCGGGGAGGGAGCCGTGATCGGTCGCGAGGCGGCAGGCCCCTTCGCCAGCGACTCCTACCTCTCGCCGCGGCACGCCGAGTTCACCTTCGCGGGGGGCACGGCGACCGTGAAGGACCTGGAGAGCCTCAACGGGGTCTACGTGCGCATCGGGCGCGAGGAGCCGGTCGAGCTGCCGCCGGGGGCCATCTTCCGCATCGGCCAGGAGATCCTGAAGCTCGAGGTGTACGACGAGCCCAGCGCACAGCCCGACGGAACCGAGGTCATGGGTAGCCCCGCACACCCCGACGGCTACTGCGGTCGGATTCGGCTGGTGACGGGCCGCGAAGACTTCGGGGGAAGCTACCCGGTGCCGACGACCGGGCTCCACCTGGGTCGTGAGCGCGGCGACGTGATCTTCCCCGAGGACGGGTACGTCAGCGGGCTCCACTGCCGGATCCATCAGGAGAACGGCAAGATCTGGCTGACCGACGTGGGGAGCTCCAACGGCACCTTCGTTCGCGTCGACGGGCAGAGCGAGCTCCCGCCTGGCAGTCTGCTGCTCATGGGGCAGCAGCTCTTCCGTCTCGAGTTCTGACCCTCGTATCGCGCGAGCGCTCGCGCGAACCAAGGCGTCAGCCGCCCCGCTCGTCGCCGCCGGGGAGTCCTGCGGACGCGCCCGGTAGTCCTGCGGACGCGCCCGGTAGTCCTGCGGACGCGCCCTGCGCACACGCGCCTGGGGAGTCCTGCGGACGCGCCCAAAGGAGTCCTGCGGACACGTTCGGGGAGTCCTGCGGACGCGCCCTGCGGACACGTTCGGGGAGTCCTGCGGACGCGCCCTGCACACGCGCCTGGGGAGTCCTGCGGACGCGCGGTAGTCCTGCGGACGGGCGCGCCCGCGGGAGTCCTGCGGACGCGCCTGGGGAGTCCTGCGGACGCGCCCGGGAGTCCTGCGGACGGGCGCGCCCGGGGGAGTCCTGCGGACGCGCCCGGGGGTCCTACGGCCGTGGCCATCCCCCGGACGGGCCGGTTCTCACCCGGGGCTCCGTCTCTTGGCGGCGTCTCCCGTCCGCGGGCTGGGACGGAGACCTCGAGCGACGCCTCTCAGTCCCCGCCCAGCACGGCCTCGACCCGCTCGATCAGCAGCTCCCAGACCGCGTTCACCCGCGGCACCCGTCGCAGCGAGCGGTGCGTGAGCAGATAGAGCGCGTCCTCCGGCCAAGGCGACGTCTTCTCCCACAGCGCCGGAGCCACCTCGACCTCCACCAGCCCGTAGTGCCGCACGCTCGCCGCCGGCACGAGCGCGGCGCCCACCCCCGCCTCCACCGCCGCGATCTGCAGCCGCACGCTGTCGGTCCGCAGCACCGCCTCGTCGCCCCCGTGCGCCCGCACCCAGCGCGCCGCCGGCACGTGCGCCAGCGCGTCCCCGCACGCGATCCACGGCACATCCCGCCAGCGCCGCACCGGCGCGAGCACCTCCGCCAGCTCCGGCGCCGCCGCCAGCACCCAGCGCACGGCAGGCAGCTTCCGCACGATCAGGTCGCCGCGCTCCGGCCGCACGATCCGCAGCGCGATGTCCGCCGCCCGCCGCCCCACGTCCACGAGCGCCTCCCCGGCCTGCAGCTCGATCCGCAGCCCCGGATGCCGCGCGAAGAGCGCCGGCAGCGCCGGCGCGATCAACACCTCCGCGGCGTCCGGCGGACAGGCCACCCGCACCAGCCCGCTCACGTCCCGCTCCAACGCCTCGGCCGCCCCCGCGAAGCGCGCCATGCCGTGCTCGATCTCCTCCGCCACCGGTAGCAGCGCGTCCGCCGCCGCCGTCGCCGCCACCCCGCTCCGTCCCCGATCGAAGAGCGACGCCCCCAAACTCTCCTCGAGCGCCGCCAGCCGCCGCGACACCGTCGAGCCGTCCACCCCGAGCGCCTGCGCCGCCTCCCCCAGCGTCCGCGATCGACAGAGCGCCAGAAAGAGCCGCACGTCGTCCCACTGGAGCTGGGCGAGCCGGGGATCCCTTCGATGCATCAGTGCAAAGATAACATGCAATATCTCGACTACTCATGCCTCGTCGCATCGAACAGCCTGTCTCTCGACCGGGGCGGACGACCCGCCCCCACGAACCCTCCACACGAGGAGCCGAGAGATGACCCAGCCGACGACGACCCGCACCGAGCACCCCACGACCCCCCTCCAGACGCCCACCACGGTGGTCGTCGGCGGCCGCGGCAAGACCGGCCGCCGCGTCGTGGAGCGTCTCCGCGCCAAGGGCCTCCCGGTCCGCCCCGTCTCCCCCTCCGCCGCGATCCCCTTCGACTGGGAGGACGAGGCGAGCTGGGGCCCGGCCCTCCGCGGCGCCGAAGCGCTCTACCTCACCTACTACCCGGACCTCGCCGTCCCGGGCGCCGCCGAGCACGTCCGCCGCCTCTCCGCGCGCGCCGTCGCCGAGGGCGTCCGCCACATCGTCCTCCTCGCGGGTCGCGGCGAGCCCCAGGTCCACCCCGCCGAGGACGCCGTCCGCGCTTCGGGCGCCAGCTGGACCATCCTCGAGTGCGCCTTCTTCATGCAGAACTTCGACGAAGGCCTCCTCGCCCCGCAGGGCGACACCATCGCCTTCCCCGCCGGCGGCGTGCGCGAGCCCTTCATCGACTGCGACGACATCGCCGACGTCGCCGTCGCCGCCCTCACCGATCCCGCCGCCCACGCCGGCCAGACCTACGAGCTCACGGGCCCCCGCCTGCTCACCTTCGGCGAGGCCACCGAGCACCTCGCCCGCGCCACGGGCCGCCCCCTCCGCTACCTCCCGGTCAGCTTCGAGCAGTACGCCGCCGCCCTCGAGGGCGAGCTCCCGCCGCCCGTCGTCGCCTTCTTCATCGACCTCTTCCGCTTCCTCCTCGACGGCCACAACGCCCACGTTTCGCCCGACGTCGAGCGCGTGCTCGGTCGACCGGCGCGCGACTTCACGACCTTCGCCGAGGCCGCCGCGGGGTCGCTCCGATGAGCGCCGCCCTCTCCGCCACCGTCTGGCTCACGGCCATCGGCTGCGCCCTGATGGCGGGCGTCTACCTCACCTTCTCGAGCTTCGTCATGCGCTCCCTCGACGCGCTCCCGGAGCCCGGCGCCGTCGCTGCCATGCAGTCCATCAACCGGGAGATCCTCTCCTCCGGTTTCATGCCCCTCTTCTTCGGCACCTCCCTGGCCAGCCTCGCGCTCGGCGCCTGGGGCGTGGCCCACTGGGGCGACGCGGGCACCCGGGCGCTCGCCGCCGGCGGCCTCGTCTACGTGCTCGGCATGTTCGTCTGCACGGCGGCCTTCAACGTGCCGCTCAACGAGGCCCTCGACGCCGTCGAGCCCGGCGCGCCGGAGGCGACCCACGCCTGGGCCGACTACCTCCGGCGCTGGACCCGCTACAACCACCTCCGCACGCTCGCTTCGACGGTCGCCACGGGCCTCTTCCTCGCCGCCGCCGTCTCGCTGACCTGACGGCGTTCACGAGATCGCTCCGGCGCCACGGCGCCTCGACCACCCGCGTCCCCGCGCATCGCGCCCCTGCCCATGCCCGGGCGCAGGCCGATGCGCGCGGACGCGTCGCCCGGTCCCGCCCGGTCCCCCGCTCTCGACCTCAGCCGCGGGCCCGCGCCGAGGGCTGCGGGTCGTCGCCGTCCACCCGCTCCTCGAGGAACTTGTCGACGCGGAGCTGCACCGTCATCGGCTGCTCCACCGGCGCCGCGTGGCTCCCCCCGCGGATCACGAAGAGCTCCGCCCCCGGGATCTGCTCCGCCATCGCCGCCGCCAGCTCCGGCGGCGTGAACGTGTCCCGCTCCGCCGAGAGCACCAAGCAGGGCACGCCGATGTCCGGCAGCAGATCCTCGGCGCTGTGCTCCCCCGCCGCCTCGAGCAGCTGAAGGAAGACGTCCGGGTCCATCACGGCGATGTGCTCCCAGTAGCGCCGGAAGTCGTCCTCCCGGATCGTCACCGCGTCCACCTCGCCGCTCAGCCGCGCCATCCGGTACGCGAGCCCCGTCGGCACCCGCCCCCAGATCGCCCGCGCCACCCCCCGGTATTGGCGCGCCGCCGTCCGCACCGTCGGCAGGATCTGGCTGAGCACGTCGGTCCCGTGGAACGTGTGCGTGACCCGCCCGTAGCTCCCGCAGAGGAACGCCATCCCCGCGACCCTCTCCGGCATCGCCCGCCAGGCCTCGAGGTTCACCTGCGTGCCCATCGAGTGTCCGATCAGCACGGCCTGCTCGATGCCCGCAGCGTCCAGCACCACGCGCAGGTCCCCCGCCAGCGCCGGCAGGTCGAGCCGCTCCCGGTCCAGCGGCGGGCCGCTCCGCCCATGCCCCCGGTAGTGCCAGTGCAGCACCTGCCGGCTCTCCGCGAGGTGCGGCTGCAGGTAGCGCCACACGAAGCCGTCGCAGCCGATGCCGTCGTTCAGCACCACCGCCGCGCGCCCGCTCGCCTCCCCGCGCAGCCCCCAGAAGAGCCGCGTGCCGTCCTCCGCCTCGACGAAGCCGTGGCGGTCGTACTCCATGGCGGCGCTCAGCCGTCGTCCTTCGGCTGCTCCTCGATGTCGTTGATCGAGGGCAGCTTCTTGAGCTCGGGCAGCGCGATGCGGACGCAGCGCTGGACGATCCAGGAGCGCGTGCGATCCAGCCGGAGCGCCTCGTGCTCGATCTCTTCCAGCATCTCCGCCGGGAAGTAGAGGCTCTGCTTGCGCTTGTCGGAGGCCATCGTCGTCGTCTCGCGAGAAAGGTAGGTTGGGGTCACCGCACTCGACGCGCGTCCCCCGCGCGGAGTGTGCGACATTTGCGCTACGTGTAGTACACCCTCCGACCTCCGAGTTCAATGCGCCGCCCCCTCCTCGCCGCCGCCCTCGTGCTCCTTGGTTTCGCCCTCGGCCAGCGCCCGGGCGCCCACGCCGAGACCGCCGAGGCGAGCCCCTTCCAGAACCTCTCGGTCTTCGCCCGTGCCCTCGCGCACATCGAGACGAGCTACGTCGACGAGGTCGACCAGGACGCGCTCGTGCAGGGCGCCATCCGCGGGATGACGGAGGCCCTCGACCCGCACACCGTCTACTTGGATCCCGAGGAGTACCGCATCCTCACGGCCGACACGCAGGGCCGCTTCGCCGGCATCGGCGTCGAGATCACCGTGCGCGACGGCTGGCTCACGGTGCTGGCGGTCTTCCCCGGCGGCCCCGCCGACCAGGCCGGCCTCGAGCCCGGCGACAAGTTCCTCGCCATCGAGGGCCGCGACGCGCGCGACATGCGCATCCAGGAGGCGGTCCGCGTCATGCGCGGCGAGCCGGGCACCCAGGTGCGCGTCGCCATCCGCCGCGAGGGCCGGGAGGAGGGCCTCGACGTCACGCTCACCCGCGCCGTCATCGACGTGAACCCGGTCGAGGCGCGCCTGCTCCCCGATGGCATCCTCTACCTCCAGCTCCGCGCCTTCCAGGCGAACACCACCACCGAGCTCCGGGCCGCCCTCGACCGCGCCCTGGCCGAGTCCGAGGGCCGCGGCGGCCTCCAGGGCATCCTCCTCGACCTCCGCAACAACCCCGGAGGCCTCCTCCGCGAGGCCGCGCTCGTCGCCGACGAGTTCCTCGACGAGGGCAACATCGTCTCCACGCGGGGGCGCGGTGGTCGGGTGCTCCAGGGGTACGACGCCCACCGCCGCGGCACGCGCCCCGAGTGGCCCATGGTCGTGCTCGTGAACGGCTACAGCGCCTCCGCCGCCGAGATCGTCGCCGGCGCGCTCCAGGACCACGAGCGCGCGCTCCTCGTCGGGACGCGCACCTTCGGCAAGGGCAGCGTCCAGAACATCATCGAGCTCCCGGACGGGGGCGCCATGAAGCTCACCATCGCCCGCTACTACACGCCGAGCGGACGCTCCATCCAGGCGCGCGGCATCGAGCCGGAGGTGCAGGTCGAGCAGCTCGCCCCGGCCCTCGTCGAGCGCGCGCGCCTCGACGGTGAGGACCAGCTCCGCGAGGCGAGCCTGCGGGGTCACCTCGACGAGCGCGAGGACGCCGAGGTCGAGCGACCCCGGAACACGCCGCGAGAAGGCGCCACCGAGGACGACCGACCCCCCTTCGCGGACGACCACCAGGCCCGGATGGCGCATCAGGCCCTCCGCGCGGTGCTCTCCGATCGCGCCCGCGCGGCCCGCGAGACCGAGTGAACGCCCCTCCCTCGGGCCGTCGGGGCGCCGTCGCCCCGCCCGCTCGAGGGGTCCCGGATCGGGGATGACACCCACACGTCGCACACCCCGGGAGCCGCCGCGTCGACCGCAGGTCCCCGGAACCACGGGCGAATCGCCCTGTCGGGACAGTGCTTACAGTTGGCCCGCAACCGTCGGCCCCACTTGTAAGGCACCCCGAGGACCCGGCATTCTGTGTCCGAGGGCGGTTCGCGCGACCTCGGGACAGCGAGTTTCAGGGCGCGCTCCACCGTCCATCGACGGCACCGCCCTTGCACAACTCCTGGCAGCAGGACGATTCATGAAGCGATTGCAGCCAAAACGGGGTCCTGGGTCCCCACCCTCCGCGACCGGGCCGCTCGCGCGCTTGTTCGGCGACCCGCGAGGCGTGGCCTACGCGGAGTACATCATCATCGTGATCCTGATCGGGATCGTCGTCTCCATCGCGCTCATCGCGGTCGGCGTCCCGCTCCTCCGCTCCTTCCGCCTCACGCAGCTCTTCCTGGGGGCGCCGATCCCATGAGCGCCCCGCCCCGCACGCACCGCATCCGCGCCCGCCGTCGGGCCGCGCTCCGCCGTCGCCGCGAGGAGGGCGGCGTGACCGCCGAGACCATCGTCATCCTCGTCCTGATCGCCATCGCCGCGATCACCGCGTGGGCCGACTACTACGAGGCCATCCGCACGGACGCGGACGAGGAGTACACGACCTTCGGGCACCCGCCGGAGTGACGGACGTGCTGCCGACCCTCACGCATGCCGCCGCGCTGATCGTGACCGCCATCGCCGCGGTCCTCGATCACCGCTCGGGGAAGATCCCGAACTGGCTGACGCTCCCGCTCATCGGCGTCGGCCCGGCCCTCTGGGGGGTCGCCAACGGCTTCAACGGCATGCTGATGTCGGTGGTCGGCATCGGCTTCTGCGGCCTCGCGCCGCTCATCGCCTACCGCATGGGCGGCATGGCCGGCGGCGACGTGAAGCTCTTCGCGGGCATCGGCGGCCTGGTCGGCCCCATCGCCGGCATCGAGGCCGAGTTCTACGCGATGGTCGTCGCCTCGATCGCGTCCATCGTCGTCCTCGCCTGGCACGGCAAGCTGCTGGGCACCTTCTCCAACATGTTCTTCGTCGTGTTCCGCAAGGCGCTCCCCGAGCGCTGGCGGCGCGACGCGAAGCCGGAGCTTCGCCACAAGCTCCGCATCGGACCCTTCATTTTCGCCGGGACCGCCGTGGCCATGGTGCTGCGGCACCCGGAGTGGATCGGGATGGCGCCATGACACGAGACCCCGTGCAGGAACCCGAGCCCCAGCGTGAGGGTGGAGGGGGCGAGGCCGTGGGCGTCGAGGCCCCGGGCGCCGAGGCTCGGCATGCCGAGGCCGGAGGCGCCGAGGTCGAGAGCCTCGCGAAGGACGAGCGCGGCGCGGCCTACGCCGAGTTCCTCATCGCCTTCCCGCCCGTGCTCATCCTCTTCCTCTGCCTCGTCCAGCTCTCGCTGATGTACGTGGGCAAGCTGGCCGTCCGCCACGCCGCGAACCGGGCCGCGCGGGCCGCAGTCGTCGTGTTGCCGGACCACCCGCGCTACTACGACGGCGAGGCGATCAACCAGATCGACTACGACGGGAGCGGCTCCGACTCGGGCGCCGAGGGCGGCTTCGCCGGCATGGGCGCCATCCCGGGCGGCAGCGTGGTCGCCGGCTCGGGCAGCTCGCGCCTGCGGGCCATCCGCTCGGCGGCCTACATCCCGCTCACGCCCCTCTCGCCCTCCCTCGACGCGGTGCTCGGCGAGCAGTCCGTGGCCTCCGCCTTCGACCGGGGCGCCGCCGACATCGCCGCCGGCGCGCTCACCTACAACCGCGGCGCCGTCTCCGTGACCTTCCCGAGCGAGCCCGCCGGGATGGAGTTCCGCGAGAGCTTCGAGCCCCGCGAGCAGGTCACCACGCGCGTGACCTACCTCTATCACTGCGGCGTCCCCATCGTGAACCGCTTCATGTGCCACAGCTTCCTCGGGCTCATGTCCGGCGCCCCGGACGTGCTCCTCGAGGGGCTGGCCGGGCGCATGACCGAGGAGGAGCGCGAGCTGGTCGAGCGGGGCTTCGACATCTACCGCGACTACTTCCGCGGGCGCGACGACCTGCGGAACGGCGTCGAGGAGCTCCAGTTCTCCGAGGCGCCCTGGCTCGTCGCGCCCTTCGCCTTCGGTGAGAACCGCTTCGCCATCCTGCGCGCCGAGGCGGTCCTGCCCAACCAGGGAGCGGGGTACACCTATGCCGACTGACGCCCTCGCTCCGACGCCCATGCCGGTCGAAGCCGCGCCGGTCGAAGCCATGCCGGTCGACGCTGCGCCGGTCGAAGCCACGGCCGCCGAGACCTCGCCGGGGCGTCGCTCGCTCCTCCGCGACGACGAGGGCGCCATGATGCTCCTCGGCGTCTTCATGACGACGCTCGTCGTGGCGATGCTCTACTACATCGCCGGCGTCGGCGAGACGATCGTCTACCGCGAGCGCATGCAGGATGCGGCCGACGCGGGCGCCATGGCCGGCGCGCTCATCTACGCGCGCGCCATGAACATCGTCGTGTTGATGAACCTCATCATCGCGTCGGTGTTCGCCATCGCCGTCGCGCTCCGCGCCGCCCAGTATCTGCTCTACGCAGCGGCCGGCCGCGCCTTCTCGGAGTGCAACTGGTACAACCCGCGGCCCTGCATCATCGGCCTCTGCCTGATGATGACGACCTGCGAAGCCTGCGACGAGGTCGAGCGCGTCGAGGGCATCGTCGAGGAGGTCGCCGAGAACGCGAGCGCCGCCTCGAACACGCTCCGCAACGTCGCCCCGCTGGCCGCCTTCCGCGTCACCGAGATGACGATGGACAACTACGACCCGCCCGCGAACATCGGCGTGGGCATCGGCGGGCGGCTCCCGATCGAGGACGACGACTCGGGGCACATCTGCGACGAGGTCGCCTTCAGCTTCGGCCCGAACGCGACGACGAGCATGATCGCCGTGACCGAGGCCCGCGACGCGGCCGATAGCTGCTCGGGCACATCCTATGTGAACCAAGTCGCCATCAGCGCACCGCTCTTCGTGATGCTCGCCTGCCAAGTCGAGCTGGACGTGGTGCGCGGCTATCCGAAACGGGTACCCGACGACGTGGACCTGGGCGAGAACGAATTCCAGTTCCGCTCCTTCGTCCAGGGGGACGCCCCCTTCGAGGCGGACGACGAGCGCGTGCGCATCGCCACCTGGGGCCACTCGTCCGAGGCCGACAGCTTCTCCGACAACCTGGCCTTCCTCGCCGACTTCAGCTTCGCGCAGGCGGAGTACTACTACGACGACGACGAGGACCGGGAAGAGTGGATGTGGAACATGAAGTGGCGCGCGCGCATGCGCCGCTTCCGGGTCGACGCGGGCGCCTGCAGTGAAGCGGGCGGCGGCTTCGGCCGGGCCTGCGGTCTGATCCAACGAGCGGTGGTGCACTGATGGAGCCGACCATGCACGAAGAGCCCGAACGGAGCGCCCACGAGCACGGCGGTGAGCGGGGCGGCGGCGAGCAGCGCGCTGGCGAGCGGCGCGGTGGCGAGCCGAATCAGGGCGGCGCGCTCCAGCGCTTCGTCCGCGACGAGGAGGGCGGCATGTTCGCCGAGGCGGTGATCGTGTTGCCGGTCTTCATCCTCGTCTGGTCGCTCATCGCGTTCGTCAACAGCGGCTACAACCAGGCGCTCGGCGCCGGCACGGCGACCCGCGGCGCGGGCTGGGCGACGGTGATGGGCCAGTGCGAGGACGACCCGCCGGCGCCGACCAACTCGGACAACCGCGGCGGCCTCTCGCTCACGGGCATCGCGGTCGTCGCGACGGTCGCGATGCGCGCCGCGCGCATCGCCCGCTACCAGCCCTACATCCTCCGCTACACGACCTTCCTCGCCTTCGACCAGGACGAGATCGAGTTCTCGCAGGCCGGCGACCTCGACCGCCCCGCGGCCATCGGCGGCTCGGCGCGCTACGGCCACCGCATCGCGCTCGTCTGCGACGAGAGCGAGCCCGCGGGCACGAGACTCTCGTTGATGATCCTCGCCGCCTGGCGGGCCATCGATCCGGACATCTAGGAGCGCGT
>MDTG01132987.1_pt1 | contig 12066 bp, 15 predicted proteins | sample 811421 | NCBI WGS metagenome assembly MDTG01 (sample SAMN05326645, study PRJNA326480) | marine metagenome | isolation source: seawater | place: Pacific Ocean: South East | collected 2011 | reverse complement strand
TGCTGAAAGAAATGGTGCAGATTTAATCACCGTTCATCTAAGAGAAGATAGAAGACATATTCAAGATCAAGATCTAAAAGATATAAAAAAAGCTGCACGTCTTCTAAACTTAGAGATGGCACTAACATCTGAAATGTTAGAGATATGCTTAAATACTAAGCCTGATTTTTGTTGCATAGTTCCAGAAAAACGACAAGAGCTGACAACCGAAGGAGGGCTTGATATTGATGGGATGTCTGAGGACAAGTTTAATTTCTTAGTTGATGTAATTAATAAATTACATGCTAATCATACATCAGTCTCATTATTTATTGATCCTAATATTAATCAAATTGATTGCGCTATTAGTTCTGGTGCGAAAGTCATTGAATTGCATACCGGAAAATACGCTCAGGCTTTTGAAGAAGATGAGAAAAAGAGAGAGTTAATAAGAATTAGAGAAGCTGCAGCATATGCATCAAAAAAAAATATTCGTGTAAATGCTGGACATGGTTTAAATCTATCTAATTTGTCAGATATATGTAAAATACCTGAGATAGAGGAGTTAAATATAGGGCATTCAGTCATAGCAGACTCTATATTTAAAGGATTTAAACAATCAGTTAAGGATTTTAGGAGTGCTATAGACAATGATTGAAGGTATAGGAGTAGATATAGTCGATAAAAAACGATTTGATAGACTTATCAAAGAATATGATGATCGCATCGCTCTAAAAATCTTATCATCTATAGAATATGAAGAATACAAAGATGTATTGAATAAAATAGATTATCTATCGAAGAAGTTTGCTGCTAAGGAAGCATTTTCGAAAGCATTAGGCACAGGGTTATATCGAAAAGGTATATTTCCAAAGCTCATTACTATTAGTCACAATAATTTTGGCAAACCAATTTTTAAACTTTCTAAACATCTCGAATCTATAATATTGGGTAAATACCGAAATATCCAACTCTCAATTAGCGATACAGATAGTCAGTCAATAGCTTTTGTTACAATAGAAAGATGAGTGACATTGATAAATATATTGGCAACACACCACTAGTTTTAGTTGATAAGATTGGGACTAATTCTATTTTTGCAAAACTAGAGGGTAATAATCCTGCAGGATCAGTAAAAGATCGTCCTGCAATGAAAATGATAAAAGACGCAGAAAAAAAAGGTCTTATTGAAAAGGGGGATACACTAATAGAGGCTACAAGCGGAAATACAGGTATTGCTCTTGCGATGGCAGCCTCTATAAGAGGTTTTAAAATCAAGATTATTATGCCTGAGACAGCTTCTGAAGAGCGTGTGAAGACAATGAAAGCATATGGCGCGGAAGTGATACTTGTAAGCAAGGATGAAGATATGGAGGGTGCTCGAGATCTAGCTATGAGTATGAGTAAAAAAAACGAGGGATTTATTCTTGATCAATTTTCAAATCCCTCAAACTATCTTGCTCATTATGAAACAACAGGTCCTGAGATATGGAAACAAACAAATAATAAAGTTACACATTTTATATCAGCAATGGGAACTACTGGAACAATTACCGGAGTATCTAGATTTCTAAAGGAACAAAATTCTGATATTAAAATTATAGGTATTCAACCTTCTGAGGGCTCTAAAATACCCGGCATTAGGAGATGGAAACCAGAATATGTTCCTAAAATATTTGAGAATGCTATTGTAGATCAAATTATTGATATAGATCAGATAGATGCGGAGAATTCTATGAAAAACTTGTCTAGCCAAAAAGGATTATTTGTTGGTATGTCAGCTGGAGCAAATGTTTTCGTGGCAAAGAAGATCGCAGAGCAGCTACAGAACGCTATTATCGTAACAATACTCTGTGACAGAGGTGACCGATATTTATCTAAACTCTAATTAATATTAATTTCAAGGTTTTCGCCTGCTGTAAGATATTTTTTATTCTTTAAGCTATTATCGTTAATAAGATTTTTTTTAGAAACTCCAAATCCTCTTATTATTTGATCATACCTCTCTCCAGAACTAACTACATAACGTAAAGAATTAAAGGTCTTATTTTCGCTTAAAATAGGCCCTCTAAACTTAATTTTTACGAGACTATTTATTTTTAGCTTTGTTTTTTTGTCTGCATTATTCCATGAAAGTAATTTGTTTAGTGGCACATCATATTTCTTTGCAATCTTGTACCAATTATCATATCTCTTAACTATATGATTGAATGTTACCGTTTTTTTATTGATATAATACTTTCTATTATTAATAGTTACAAAATCTTTGTCAGTGGTAGAGAGCTCAGAGGGTATTGTTATTTCTTGACCAATATAAATAACATCTTTAGTGAGTCCGTTAGCCTTCTTTATGGCATTTATTTTTACATTATATATTCTCGAAATTTTATATAAGCTATCTCCCTTTTTCACCATATATGTTTTGTTCTGATAAATTATTTTAGATATTTGATTGTACCTTTCATTGAAAACACTAGCCGCTTTATTTGGAAGTAAAAGTATATTTTGTTGAGAAGGGTCTATCATCCAAGTGCTAAATCCAGGATTTAGCAATGTAAGTTCATTTACAGGAACGCCGGTAATTATCGATAAAGTCTGAAAATCAAGCGGGTCTCTAAACTTTACCTTTTTTGTGAACTTCTTATTTGAAATATTTGGTAGTGAAAATCCATATTTAGATGGATTAGATATAATTTTTGACAATGCTAATAATCTTGGAACATATAGTTCAGTTTCTCTCGGCAAATTCAAATCCCAATATGAAGCTTTTGTAAATATATTATTAGCTCGATCAATTGCCTTTCCAACATTCCCAGCACCAGTGTTATAAGATGCGATAGCTAATAACCAATTACCTTTGAAATGACGATGCATATCACCTAAGAAATAAGATGCAGCTTTAGTTGATTCAATAACATCCCTCCTACCATCATATAGCCAATTCATTTTTAACCCATATTCCCTTGCTGTTGGTGGTATAAACTGCCAAATTCCAGCAGCACGTGATGCCGAGTATGCGAATGGCTGAAAACCACTTTCTACCATAGGTAATAATGCTAATTCATGAGGTAGATTCCTCTTTTCTAGGTGAGTTAAAATATGATAGAGATAAGGTCTAGATCTATCTATTGAGCGATATACAAAATCTTTATTTCGCTTCATCCATTGTAATTCTTGTGTAATACGTGAAGAATTAATGCTCCTAAAACAAAAACCTGATCTCATCCTATCCCAGACATTATTGAATTCTCTCTCAATTAACTTGTTGGAATTACATCTATTATCAGATAGATATGATGGTTTTTGAATACCAAGACTACTTAGTGAACTGGTAGATGTTACCTGACAACCAGATATAAATAGAGTAAAAGTTATAAAAAGATATTTTCTGTACACTATGATCAATTTATCATATGGTATTATTTAATTCTAGAGCGATGATATTTCAAGAGAACAATAATACAAAAGTCCAGTTGAAAGAATGGTATAAAGATCCTGCCGGTCAACACTATAAAAAAATTATTTTAGAGGAATTAGAGGCAATTAAAGATCTTTACCAAGGTAGGCATACTCTTTTTTGTGGCTCAACTGAATACAAGAGAATTTTCCAAAAAAATAAAAGTGGAACATTTTTTAGTATAGATGAAGACTTACTTATTCGTAGTTCTAATTTGTCAAAAAAATTACCTTTTGAAGATAATTCTCATGATGTTATTGTGATGTCACATGGTCTTGAATTTACTCATAATCCATATACGCTCATGCGTGAAATAGATAGAATTGCAACTGATAACGCTACAATCGTTGTGATTGGATTTAATAAGCATAGTATGTGGAGCATTATAAAAGCTTTTTCTTCCAAACCGCCCTGGAATATAAATTTCTTATCACCTTATATCATTAAAGAGTGGTTTAAAATACTTGAATATAAAATGAACTATCAAAAAACATTCGGATTTTTCCCATATTTGGGCAACAGCGTTACCTCTTTTTTATCTAATTTATCCTTTTTACATAAGATCATTCAAAATAATTTTGGAGGTTTATTCATGTTCACATATAGAAAGAGGGTAATACCGTTGACTCCACAGAAAATTATTTTCAATAAGAATGTAAAAGTATCAAACTTAATAAAAAATAATCTATGATTAAAATTTATACAGATGGTGCATGCAGTGGTAATCCTGGGCCAGGCGGTTGGGGGTTTGTGGTAATTGAAAAAGACGAAGTCAGTACATTTTCTGGAAGCGAGCTATTAACAACTAACAATAGAATGGAGCTCACTGCTGCTATAAAAGCCATCGAGTATGTAGATTCTAATGAAGTACTTCTTCTGCATACTGATTCTAGTTACGTGCAAAAAGGTATAACTGAATGGATTATCAATTGGAAAAAAAATAATTGGAAAACAAGTAGCAAGAAAGCAGTTCTTAACAAGGACCTTTGGGTCAAACTTGATGAGTACAACAAGATGTATAATATAAAATGGACTTGGGTAAAAGCTCATCAAACTGATACTTCAGATAACACGATATACAATAATATGGCAGATGAACTCGCCACGAAGGCAATTAATCAATGAGATATATTGTTTTAGACACGGAAACTACAGGACTTGACCCTGACGATGGACATAAAATTATTGAGATAGGCTGTGTAGAAATCATAAATAGAAATGTAACAAATAATTCTTTTCATAAATATATTAATCCAGAGAGAGAAATTGATTTAGAGGCATCTAAAATACATGGATTAACATCAACTAAGTTAAAAGATAAGCCAATATTTAATGAAATATATAATGATTTTATAGAATATATTTCAGATTCGCCTCTAATAATTCATAACGCACCTTTCGATGTTGGTTTTCTAAAAAAAGAACATGAGATTTCACGCAAGAATGATAATTTTATAACTAATCAAATAATTGATAGCTTAAAGCTCGCAAGAAAAATTAGTCCCGGAAAAAGAAATACGTTAGACGCACTTTGCGAAAGATACTCAATAGATAACTCAGATAGAAATTTACATGGGGCATTGTTAGATGCTCGTTTACTTGCTTTCGTTTATCTAAAGATGACTATAGGGCAAAATGATTTTGATAATCTTACGACAGATCAAGATATACCATTAATAGATTCTAAAAGAGAATTTAAAAATCATAGAATTATCAAAGCAAGCGACGATGAAGTAGCACTACATGAGAATTATTTTAAGGAAAACTAATTCAGTTTGTTCAAACGGTCTTTTTGACGCTGCCAATCCTTATTTTTTTGATCCTCTCTTTTATCATATAGCTTTTTACCTTTTGATAGTGCAATTTCTATCTTAATAATACCATTTTTCAGATAGATCTTTATAGGCACAACAGTTAAGCCTTTCTGATTTATTTGTCCTTGCATCATGCTAATTTCCTTTCTGTTTAAGAGTAATTTTCTGTTTGCTGTTGGGTTTTGTAGAATTGTATTGTTTTTATTATTTAGTGGTTTTATGTGAGCGTTTGCAAGGTATACCTCATCTTTTTTAATAGTTACAAAGCTTTCTGATAGTTGCCCATTACCATCTTTGAGGCTTTTTACTTCCCACCCAGCAAGAACAATACCTGCTTCAAATTTCTTTATAAAACTGTATTTAAATCCAGATTTTTTGTTATTACATAAGACATTCATAAATACACCACTTGAGGTATAATAATAGCATAACAATTAGGAGCTAAATCATTTCTAACCAAAGAATGTCAATCCATGGACAGTGGTCGTCAAGACTGTTATTTATTTTTGCAGCTACAGGTTCGGCAGTAGGTTTAGGAAATATCTGGAAATTTCCATACATGACTGCAGAAAACGGAGGAGGCGCCTTCGTTATGATATACATTGCTAGTGTGATTCTTCTCGCGCTTCCCATTATGTGCGCGGAAATCCTCATAGGTAAAAGAGGTAAACAAAATCCTGTAAATAGTCTAAGAACATTATCTGGAGAGGCCAGTCATTACTACAAAAAAGAATCAGATGTTGCCCTTAACAGAACAACTAATATTAAAAAACAATTTGATGATAGTGAGATATTTTCAAATTGGGAACTAGTTGGGTGGATGGGTATTTTGGCTGGAGTGCTGATTTTATCTTTTTACAGCGTAATTGCGGGGTGGACAATATCATATATTATAAAATCTATTAGTGGTTCTTTTTATTTAATTACAGCTACGGGAGCCAGCTCAAAGTTTGAATCATTTATATCAGATCCTGAAAAATTAATTTTATGGCATACAATATTCATGATTCTAACTTGTTTCATTGTATCGAGGGGTATAAAAAGTGGAATAGAAAGTGCAATAAAAGTTTTAATTCCTGGATTATTTTTTATCTTAATTGGCTTAGCGATATACGCATCTTCATTAAGTGGGTTTTCTGATGCAATGGACTACTTCTTTGTGGCAGATTATGAAAAGATAAATAATTCTGTAATTTTATCTGCAATGAGTATGGCTTTTTTCTCTCTGAGTATAGGTATGGGATCACTAATGATTTATGGTTCATATTTGCCCGATGATACGTCAGTTTTCCAAGTTAGCTCAGCCGTAGCTTTTTGTGATACATTTGTTGCGATTTTAGCTGGTATAATAATTTTCCCAATAGTATTTACATATAATCTTGACCCTAGCACTGCAGGACCTGGATTAATATTTCAAACATTACCAATAGCTTTCGGATCGATGACTTACGGCAGCTTTATTTCAACTATCTTTTTTATACTTTTGTTTTTTGCAGCAATTACGTCATCAATCTCTCTTATAGAACCAGCAGTTACTTTTATTGTAGAAAAATTTTCATTATCACGCCCACATGCAACAAATATTCTTGGTGTCTTTACTTGGTTCATTGGTATCTTTACAGTTCTATCTTTTAATTATCTTGCTGATTTTACAGTATTCGGGATGACAATATTTGATAATATTGATTACTTAACTTCAAAAATTATGTTACCGGTAGGAGGTATGTTGATGGCATTGTTTGTAGGCTTTGTAATGAATAAAACTATAGTTACTAATGAATTAAATGGAAATAAAATATTAATTAAAATATGGTTTATAGTGTTAAAAGTCTTGTCTCCAATTTTATTAATAATTATTTTTATCAGTGGAATAATTTCATAATGAAGACTATCTACAAGGAAGAAGATATAAATCTTGAAACATCTATTATTTTTAACTTAATAAATGACATAGAACGATATCCAGAGTTTTTACCATGGTGTACTAAAACAGAAGTATTAAATAAAACAAAAAATACATTAACTGGAAAAATATATATATCTAAAAGCCTTATGAAATGGGACTTTACCACAAATAACATAATTGATAAAAACAAAACTATCACTCTTATGCTTGTAGACGGACCTTTCGAAATGCTTGATGGTCAATGGTCTTTTACTTCGTTAGATAAAAATAATACTAGAGTATGTTTGAAAATAAATTACAAATTTAAAAATCTGATTATCGAACTGTCTATTGAACCAATCTTTAAAACAATAATGAACTCTATTTTGAATTCGTTCATAGAGCAAGCTTTCAAAGACAAATATGATGATTAAAATCTTTTTATGTGATGTAAAGGATAATTATACAATTAAGCAAATGTTCATAGAACCTGGAACAACTATTTCTGTATTATTAAGTGAGATTTTAGGCTTATCAGATAGCGTAAATGTTGGAATTTATGGAAAACTTCTGGATAAATCATATACTCTGCAGGATAATGATAGGGTAGAATTTTATGAGAGGATATTAGTAGATCCCAAAATTAGAAGAAAAAAAGGAATTATTAAATGACCGATTCTAAATCCGAAGAAAATATTAATAAGCTGAAGGAAGCTGGCCTCAAGGTAACTCATTCTAGATGCAAAATCCTTGAAATATTTCAATCATCTCCTGAAGAACACTATACTGCTGATAAGCTCAAGGATTTATTGATTGATAGCGGAGAAACGATTGGCCTAGCTACTATTTATCGTGTTCTGACGCAGTTAGAGATGGCAAATCTTATTCAAAAAAATAACTTCGATGACAATCAATCTGCATATGAAATTAAAAAATCTCATCATGACCATCTGATTTGTACAAAATGCGGTGCTATCATTGAATTTGTGAACGAAGATTTAGAAAAGCTACAAGAAAATATTTCTAACAAATATAATTTTTCTCTTACTTCACATGTAATGACTTTGTTTGGTGTGTGTCAAAAGTGTAAATAGCTTTATGACTTAATTTCATACTTAAGTTTTTTAGAAAGTGCCTCAAAATAATCATAGTCGCAAGGATGTATTATATTTAAATTCCTACTTGCCTTTTTAATTAAAACAGACTGTGGATTTTCGATAGTTAGGTTATTTGATCCATCGTATGTGACTTGAGCATGATTAATAGATTTTCTATTCACTTTGATCGTAATTTTATCAGTACTATTAATTATTATAGATCTTTGACCATATGAATGTGGAGCTATAGGAACTATACAGATAACATTTGATTGCGGACTTACAATTGGACAACCATTTGACATTGCATATGCAGTCGACCCAGTAGGACTTGCGATAATAACTCCATCTGATCTTAATTTATTAATTAGATTATCATTTACAAAGATATCCATCTCAATCATTTTTAGCTTTCCACAATTATTTATGACAATATCGTTTAAAGATATTGAACTGAAGTGAGATTTTTGAGTCATCACATTACCAGTTAGCATAGCTCTTTTATCAATAATATAGTTACCGTTCAGTATTTCTTGTATTCTTGATTGGAAATATTTTTTATCAAGGTCAGCTAAAAAGCCTATTCTGCCAAAATTTAGACCTAAAACAGGAATTGATTTATTGTAAGCGTATTTTGAAGCTGATATAAATACGCCGTCACCTCCTATTGATAGCACTAAGTCATATTTTTTTTGAGTAATAGATACATCTTTTTGTTCGAGTGAATGTACATCTACGCATGTGCATTTTCTATTAAGGTACTTGATGACGCGTATCGTTTCAGATTTTCCTAGAAAAGCTGTTGACGTATATATCAATAATTTTTTAAATTTTTTCAAATTTATCCCCTAATAAAACAACTATAATAGCGTAATATGATTATATATGAATAAAATATTAGAAAAACTAAAAAAGATACATCATTTATGTATCGATCATAAATTAACAATTTCAACAGCTGAGTCATGTACAGGTGGTTATGTTTCAAAATGTTTGACAGATCAAGCCAAATCCTCTCAATACTACAAAGGATCAATAATTGCATATTCAAATGAAGTTAAGTGTGATCTTCTAGATGTTCCAGATAATATAATTGCTAAATATGGCGCAGTATCAGAAGAGACATGTTTATTGATGGCTCGCGGCGTTTTTAAGATAATCAAATCTGATATTGCAATATCTGTAACAGGCATAATGGAAAAAAATAATGATCCACTTGAAAAGACTACTCAGGTATTTATAGCAATAAAATCACTGAGTTGTGAGAAGTGTTTTCACTTTATTCTTGATCAAGATAGAGAATCTAATAGAGAAAAAACCATATATCATGTATTTAGTTGCTTATACGATTTCATTAATAAAAATTACTTGCTATCATAGATTATTCAAAGCATTACACTAGGAGAAATATGGAAGAAAATACACAAAAGGCATTAGACTCTGCAATTAGTCAGATAGAAAAGGATCATGGAAAAGGTGCTTTGATGAAATTGGGCGCAGGATCTGCTTATCCAGATATCGAGTCCATATCTACTGGATCCCTAACACTTGATACAGCTCTTGGTATAGGGGGTCTCCCTAAAGGAAGAGTTGTAGAAATTTATGGACCAGAGTCGTCTGGAAAAACCACTATGGCTCTGCAAGTTATTGCTCAGGCACAAAAACAAGGAGGAACTGCAGCATTTATTGACGCTGAACATGCTTTAGACCCAAAATATGCTGAAAACCTTGGTGTGAATATTGATGAGCTTTTATTGTCACAGCCAGATTCAGGAGAACAAGCGTTAGAGATTGCAGATACATTAGTTCGTTCAGGCGCAATATCCACATTGGTTATTGATTCTGTAGCTGCATTAACGCCAAAAGCTGAAATTGATGGAGACATGGGCGATTCTCACATGGGACTTCAGGCACGACTGATGTCACAAGCACTGAGAAAACTTACAGCAAATATAAAAAAATCAAATACACTCCTGATATTTATTAATCAGATAAGAATGAAAATTGGTGTCATGTTTGGAAGTCCTGAGACCACAACTGGTGGAAACGCCCTGAAGTTTTACTCTTCAGTAAGAATGGATATTAGAAGGATCGGCGCTATAAAACAAGGAGATGAAATTATTGGCAATGAGACAAGAGTCAAAGTTGTTAAGAATAAAGTTGCTCCACCATTTAAGATTGCTGAATTTGATATTTACTATGGTCAGGGCGTATCTAAAGAATCTGAGTTAATTGATTTAGGCGTTAAGTTCAACATCATCGATAAAGCCGGAGCCTGGTATAGCTATGGTAGTGAGAGAATAGGGCAAGGAAAAGAAAATTCCAGGATATTTCTTAAAGATAATCCTGATATTGCCAAGGAAATTGAAGATAAGATAATTTCGATGACACAAAAGCCTATTGATTCTAAAGAACCTCTCGAGGATGATGCCCAAGAATCTTAACAGTGATATTACGAAACTTATAACAAAATATCTTAGTATTAGAGAACACTCAAAGTTAGAGCTTACTAATAAACTTATTAAAAAAGGTTATGATCTTGTTGATATAAATGAATCTATTGATGAATTTTCGTCAAAAGATATTCAGTCAGATACAAGATTTGTCGAAGAGTTTTTAAGATCGAGAATAAAAAAAAATAAAGGTCCTCGGTTAATTTCAACAGAACTTATAAGTCGAGGAATATCTGAGACCTTAGTGGGCTTAAAGATTGCGGAAGTGCCTATTGATATATGGCAGAATCACGCCTATAAAGCATTAATAAAAAAACTCAGAGACACCTCGGCATCCATCAAGAATGAGGATAAGATATATACTTTTTTAATAGGTCGTGGCTTTGATCATAAAATGATAAAATATGCTATAGATGAATATAAAAATGAATGTTAAAAAACTTTTCCTTGAATATTTCAGTCAGAAAGGTCATCAGGAATTACCATCTTGTCCTTTAATACCAAATAATGATAAATCATTGTTATTTGTTAATTCCGGTATGGTTCAGTTTAAAGACATATTTTTAGGTAATGTGAAATCTAAATATAGCAGAGTAGTGACATGTCAAAAATGTATGAGAGCGGGTGGGAAACATAATGATCTAGATAATATAGGATTTACATCAAGGCACCACTCTTTTTTTGAGATGTTAGGTAACTTTAGTTTTGGCGATTACTTTAAGGAACAAGCTATAGAGTATGCATGGGATTTTCTAACAAATCATTTGAAACTCGATAAAGAAAAGCTATATGTTTCCGTTCATACATCTGACAATGAATCAAAAAGCATATGGATAGATAAAATTAAGATTCCTTCTAAAAAAGTTTTAGTTCTTGGAGATGAAGACAACTTCTGGCAAATGGGTGATACCGGACCTTGCGGTCCATGCACAGAAATTTATTATGATTTAGGGGATAAATATGAAGGAGTTTTGCCCTCACAAGGCGATCCAAAAGATAGATATATTGAAATCTGGAATCTTGTTTTTACACAATACAATAAAACGGAAGAGGGATTGCTGGAGGAGCTCCCACAAAAATGTGTAGACACAGGTATGGGATTAGAAAGGGTTCAGGCCATAGTTGAGGGGCTATCTGATAATTATGAATCTACTTTGTTCGTAAATCTCAGTAAGTTTATCGACAAGAGAGTGAAATTAAATAAAAAATCTAATTATGTTAAAAAGATATTACTAGATCATATTAGAGCATGTTGTCATCTTATAAGTGATAATGTTATACCTGATCGAGATGGGAGAGGTTACGTACTTAGGCGCATACTCAGGAGATCATCAAGATTTATATATAAATATAATATCAAAGAACCTTTTTTATATGAGTG
>MDTG01094471.1_pt1 | contig 12067 bp, 2 predicted proteins | sample 811421 | NCBI WGS metagenome assembly MDTG01 (sample SAMN05326645, study PRJNA326480) | marine metagenome | isolation source: seawater | place: Pacific Ocean: South East | collected 2011 | reverse complement strand
GAATTCATGTTCTTCAAATACTGAAGGTTGGGTCTGGGTTGATGGAACAGAGTTAAATTATGAGGACAACCAGTGGTTATGCTATCAAGATTTCTGGACTACATCTGGAGGTTTTATTAATGTAGGTGATCAATGCTATGAGTCATATGTGCTTTCTGGTGGAGTAGGTGCTAATTGGGATGATAAAGATGAAAATTGTGCATGTGCAAATATTTTATTAGAAATGCCATGTTCAGAACAAACGATTGAATGTTTACCGAATTCAGTGCCTGGATGTACGGACTCATTAGCCTGTAATTTTAGTGTAGACGCAACAGATGATGATAGCTCTTGTGAATATGCAGCAGAGGGATATGATTGCGAGGGTAATTGTATTATTTCTGTGGATTGTAATAGTGAATGTGGTGGAAATGCAGAATTAGATAATTGCGGTGTGTGTGATGGGGATAATAGTTCTTGTAGTGGATGCACAAATCCAATAGCCTGTAATTATAATGAGTTAGCAACAGAAGATGATGGATCATGCCAATATATAGTAGAATTTGATTTAGGAGACGATATTGTTAGCTGTGAAGAATTTGAAGTATTAAATATACTTGAAGAGTATGATTCTTATCAATGGTATCATAATGGAAATGCAATAGAAGAAGAGAACACATCTTCTATTACAATCAGTGAGTCGGGAGATTATAGTGTTTTAGTTAATAGTTCAAATTTAAATACTTCTTCAATAGAATTTACAAATGATAATAGTAATAGTTATGTTGAATTATCTAGTGCAGGGAACAATTTAAATATTCAAAATCAATTAAGTCTAAGTTGTTGGTTCAAAACATCTCAATTAAATGATCAAAGATTAATCACAAATTCTGATAATTGTGATAATAATTCTTATTTCCTTATGGTTGATAATGGTGGATGTGAGAATAGTAATTGTCATCTTAAATTCAATTTAAATTGTAATGGAATGCCAAATTGTGTGAATGAAGGTACTGGTGGGGAATGTCAATCTGATATAGAAACTAACGATAACCAATGGCATTATGTTGTGGGGACGTGGGATGGATATACAATGAAATTATATTTAGATGGAGAATTACTTGATTCTATTACAGGTGTTGTCGGTCCTATATCATACGGCCCAAATGCTTATACTACTATAGGAAATAATATTTGTGGTGGAGAACAAACAGATGGTAATATCGACGAGGTTAGTATATGGGATAAAGCACTTTCATTAGAAGAAATTGAAACATATATGAATTGCCCTCCAACAGGAGATGAAACAGGATTAGTAGGCTATTGGAAATTTAATGAAAATACCGGTGATATTGCATATGATGAAACTAATAATGATTATGATGGTGTTCTTAACAACTGTGAATATAGTTCAAAGGTGCCTCCTCAAACATGTTTAAATAGTTGCGAGTATACTCAAGATATCAATGTTACATTTAATATCTGTGGTTGTATGAATTCAGAAGCTGATAATTATAATCCTGAAGCAACAGAGGATGATGGGAGTTGTATAATATCTGGATGTATGGATGAAACAGCATGTAATTATGACCCTAATGCTATTGTAATATGTGATGAAAATTTTATAGAAATATCTGAGTATAATTATCTAGGTTTCTATCTTGGAAATCATTACTATGCATCCGTTGGTTCTGGAGTTAATTGGGAAACTGCTAACAATAATGCTAATTCATTGGGTGGTTATCTAGTTACAATTACATCTGAAGAAGAGATGGAAACACTAAATCAATTAGTGATTGATGCATCTAACACTAATGACTATGAGGATTATTGGATTGGAGCAACAATTAATTCAAACGGATATTATTGGACCAATGGAGAGAGTTTTGAATATACATATTGGTGGAACAGTGAAGACGAATCTGAGTGGACAAATGAAACATATGATGATGAACAATCCATGGTACTAATTGCTAATAATGATGATTGTTCTGATTGCTTTAATAACACAATGTCAGGTTGGGGAATGGAAGATCAAACAAGTCTCAATCTATATATTATAGAAATTCCATGCTGCACATATACAGCAGAAAACTATGATTGTGATGGGAATTGTGTTGTTTCTTTTGACTGTAATGGTGTATGTGGAGGAGATGCAGAATTAGATAATTGTGGAGTATGTCAAGGTGATAATAGCTCTTGTAGTGGCTGTATTGATGAACTAGCCTGCAATTATAATCCTGAAGCGACCATCGATGATGGGTCTTGTGAATATCTTCCAGAAGTTATCATAGAAAGTAGTGAAATAACATGTGATGAAACAATCACTTTAACAGCAACAGTAGGGGATTATGATTTATATCAATGGTATTTTGAGGACACTATGATCCAAGGAGAAAACAACTCATTTATTGAGGTATCAGAATCAGGGGATTATAGTGTGAGTGTATCTCAAAGTGATAATTATAATTTAGACAATTATACTTTCAATTGCTGGATATATTTTAATCCTAATTCACCAAATAATAGCCAAGGAGATCTAGATAATTATGAACCGATTTTTTGGATTGGAAATTCCGATTTAGATCTAACATCAGATTCTACACCATTAACCATTTATAGACAATTTGATGGATTTAATAATAATAATACAAATTACAATAATACTTTAACAGTGTCACATAACAATGGCCAGACCTCGGCATATTTTCCAGCGTTAGAATTTAATACATGGATTGAACTTACAGTGGTATATGACGGTAGTAATCTCACAGTATATTACAATGGGGTAAGTCAAACACCTATAGAGGAAGGAGGAAATAATGGATGGCTTGCTCCAGAAACAGTGGGTCAATTTGAAACCTATATTGGTTATCAGAATTGTTATAATTGTGGAGCAAGTTATTTAAATGGTAGTATTGATAATGTATCTTTTTGGAATACTGATTTATCACTGTCTCAGATAGATAGTGTCTTAAATTGTCCTCCAAGCTTTTATGAAGATGGATTACTTGGTTATTGGAATTTTGACAACAATACAAGTAACATTGCATATGATCAAAGTAATAACCTAAATTATGGTGTAATATCTGGAGCATCTTATAATGATGAAATACTTCCTGAATTAGAGAATTGTGAAAATAATTTTGCACTTGCTTTGAATGGCACCACTGATTATGTGAAACTCGATATGCAATCTTGTTATTCATCAGATACAATCTCTATTGAGTTAAACTGTGGATGTATAGATTCTTTAGCATGCAATTATAATCCCGAAGCGACTATAGATGATGAATCATGTGAATATCCAGAAGAAAACTATGATTGTGATGGGAATTGTATCTCAGAAATTGATTGTAATGGTATTTGCGGTGGTAATACCCAATTAGATGAGTGTGGGGTGTGTGATGGGGATAATAGCTCTTGTAGTGGTTGTATTGATGAAAATGCATGTAACTATAATTCAAATGCTACTATAGCTTCGGATTGTGATTATTCATGCGTCACCTCATGCGATGTACAAGATATAGATGGATTTGTGTTTGCAGGGATTTTTGAAGAGAATCATTATTATATATCAGAGATTAATACCACTTGGTTAGATGCTAATGAGATTTGTCAAAGTTTGGGTGGGCAATTAGCAGTAATTACAAGTGAAGCAGAAAATAATTTTATTCAAAGTATTATTGAAGAGAATGAAACTTATGATAATGAGTGTTGGATTGGTTTGTATCAAATTGATCCTGAGAATTCATGTTCTTCAAATACTGAAGGTTGGGTCTGGGTTGATGGAACAGAGTTAAATTATGAGGACAACCAGTGGTTATGTTATCAAGACTTCTGGACTTCATCTGGAGGTTTTATTAATATAGGTGATCAATGCTATGAGTCGTATGTGCTTTCTGGTGGAGTAGGTGCTAATTGGGATGATAAAGATGAAAATAATGCATGGGCAAATATTTTATTAGAAATGCCATGTTCAGAACAAACGATTGAATGTTTACCGAATTCAGTGCCTGGCTGTACGGACTCATCGGCCTGTAACTTTAGTATAGACGCAACAGATGATGATGGCTCTTGTGAATATCTTCCAGAAGTTATCATAGAAAGTAGTGAAATAACATGTGATGATACAATTACCTTAACCGCAACAGGAGGGGATTATGATTCATATCAATGGTATTTAAATGGTCTTATTATCGAAGGTGAAAATAACTCTACTATTGAAGTCTATGAATCTGGAAATTATAGCCTAGCAGCTACATTAGATATAAATGGTAATGGTTACTGTGATTATCAAGAAATTGATGGTTTTACATATATGGATTATTTTGAAGGAAGTCATTATTATATTTCACTTTCGAACACATATGATTCATGGACTGAGGCGAATACAATATGTAATTTAACAAATGGTCATTTAGTGACAATTACATCTGAAGAAGAGCAGAATTTTATTGAAGATTTGCTGCCTGATGAATATGTAGAGTATTGGATTGGTCTATTTCAAAACACAAATAATGAAAATTATTCAGAACCATCAGGTGGATGGGAATGGATTAATGGAGAAGAATTTATATATAATAATTGGGCGGTTGATGGTCCCGATAACTATGAACAAAATTCTTTACCAGAAAATTTTGGAGAAATAGGTGAATACACAGAAAATTATACATGGAATGATGCGACTGATTCAGAAGAGGGAAATAATTACATTATACTTGAAGTAGATTGCAATAATTGTTTCAATGGGGCAGAATATGTGGAGTATTACACGGATTTCATTGATATTAATATAACATTCAATATATGTGGATGTACTGATGCAAGTGCTTGTAATTATAATTCCGAAGCTAATGAAGATGATGGAAGTTGTGAGTATATTCTAGATAGTTATTGTGATTGTGATGCTAATATTCTAGATTGTGCTAACGTTTGCGGTGGTAATGCACAACTAGATAACTGTGGAACTTGTGATAACGATGCCTCTAACGACTGTACACAAGACTGTGCAGGTGTTTGGGGAGGTGATGCAGAATTAGATGAGTGTGGAATATGTAATGGTGATAATAGCACGTGTATTGGTTGTACCGATATAGATGCATGTAATTATAATCCAAATGCAATAATAGAAGATGAGTGCTATTCTAATACAAATTCAATTTATTTTGATGGCAGTCCACCAATTAATGGAACTAGTAACTATCCTACAGTGGAAAATTTCAGCTTTCCAACACAAACCTCTACTGTATCAATGTGGATAAAGCATAGTCCCGGAAATTCTGGTTCAATTATCTCAATTAATGATGGATTAGGAAGCTTGCAGTATGGAGAATGGCAATTCCAATGTGGTTTTAGTGGAGGTGGAGGATCACAATCATTTAGATATGGCTACTCAACTAATGTTAGCCAAGAATCGATTTTAGAAAATGCTTTTATTGTAGAAGATGAAGTATGGTATTATATTTCAATGATTTTCAACGAAGGATATACTGCTTTTTATATTAACGGATTATTTGAAGGTGATGGAAATCTACAAGGGAATAGTGTTTATGAAGGAGAAAACTACAGCCTCAACCTTGGATACAACTCTGCTTATTGGAATTATTATCATGGTAATATTGATCAGGTAGAAATTTGGGATATTGCACTAACACCAGATGAAATACTAGCTTATAAAGATTGTCCTCCAGTTGGAAACGAATCTGGTTTAGTTGCTTATTGGAATTTCAATAATAACACTAATGATTTATCAAATAATAATAACAACATGATAGGCATTGGTAATTATAGTGAGGAAATACCACCTCAATTATGTGGGACTACTTGTTGTATATATCCGGAGGAAAACTATGATTGTGATGGTAATTGTGTTAACGACACAGATAATGATGGTGTATGTAATCAATTTGAAATAGGAGGGTGTTTAGATCCTGAAGCCTTTAATTTTGATCCAACAGTAACAGATGAAAATCAAAGTTTATGTCTATATCTTGGTTGTACAGATCCAGATGCGGATAATTATAATGATATTGTTTCAATAGTATCGTATGGTCTTAATGATATACTCTGTGAATATGATGGATTAATAGGTTGTATGGATGAAAATGCGATCAATTACTGTGAAACATGTGAAGAAATGGGTGATGAAATATGTTGGGTTCCCGGCTGTATGGATGAAAATGCTTGCAATTATAATGAAAACGGTAATTTTGATTTAGATGGTGACTTATGTACATATGAAGATAATTGCTATGATTGTAATGGCCTCATTGACCTAAATGGTGATGGTATTGGAGATTGTTACGAAGAAGAATTGTATGGATGTACTGATCCTACCGCAGATAACTTTAACCCTTTCGCTAACATAAATGATGGAAGTTGTATAATATATGGCTGTACAGATGAAACAGCATGTAATTATAATACTAATGCTAATTATGATTTTGACGGTGATTTATGCGCATATATTGATACATCCTGTGAAATATGTGAAAATGGTGAAATAATTAATAATGATAATGATAATGATGGTGTATGTAATGATGATGAAATACTTGGTTGTACAGATCCTGCATACTGGGAGTTTAATATAAATGCAACAGATGATGATGGTTCTTGTTCTGTGATTGCAATAGAGGGCTGTACAGATCCATCAGCGCTGAATTATAATGTAGAATCAAACATAGATGATAATTCATGTTATTATAATCCCGGATGTACTGATATAGAGGCATTTAACTATAATATTAATGCTGATTATGATGATAGCTCTTGTTGTTTAATAGCAGGCTGTGTAGATCCAACTGCATTTAACTATGATATAGATGCATGTTACGATGATCAATCTTGTATTCCAATTGTAGAAGGATGCACAGATCCAACAGCATTTAATTATGCATCTGATTCAAACACGGAAAATGGCACATGTTGTTATATAGCAGGTTGTATAGATCCAACAGCACTTAACTATGATGCAAATGCATGTTACGATGATCAATCTTGTATTCTAATTGTAGAAGGGTGTACAGATCCAACAGCACTTAATTATGATGCAAATGCAAATACAGATAATAATTCATGTTATTATAATCTAGGATGTACTGATACAGAAGCATTCAACTATAGTATTAATGCTGATTATGATGATGGCTCTTGTTGTTTAATAGCAGGCTGTATAGATCCAACGGCATTTAACTATGATATAGAGGCATGTTATGATGATCAATCTTGTATTCCAATTTTAGAAGGTTGTACCAATGAATTAGCAATTAACTATAATCCAAATGCAAATACAAATGATGGTTCATGTATAGGGGTGGCTCTTGGATGTACAGATCCAACAGCACTTAATTATGATGTCAATGCAAATACAGATGATAATTCATGTTATTATAATCCAGGATGTACAGATACAGAAGCAGTAAATTATAATATTAGTGCTGATAACGATGATGGTTCATGTTATTATAATCCAGGATGTACAGATGATAGTATGTTTAATTATAATCCAACATTCGATTATGATGATGGTTCATGTATTCCATTTATATCTGGTTGTACAGATTCAAATGCATTTAACTATGATGTAGATGCTAATGTAGATAATGGTTTATGTGAATATGTGAATACTGATTGGTGTACATATCAAAGTTCACAATCCATAGAACTAGATCAGGGTTGGAATATGTGGTCAACATATCTTTGCCTAGAGAATCCTGAAGACATTCCAAATCACCTCTCAGAATTAGAGATGATAATTATGAAAGATGAAAATGGGGCTGTTTATTGGCCACAATTTGGTTTAAATAGTATAACACCCGGATTAGTTGGTGGTATATTCCCAGGTGAAGGTTTTCAAATTAAAATGGAGATAGATCAAACTCTCGAATTATCTGGGCAGAAAGCATCATATTATACACCAATTACAACGTCAAACGGATGGAATCTCATTGGAGTAGTAAATGAAATACCTTATCCGTTGGAAGATCTAATGTATACTTACCTAAATCTAGATAATGGTTGTCCAGAAGAGCTAACCGCAGGAATACCTATTGTCGAGACTGCTATTATAATCAAAGATGAGGTTGGGGCTGTTTATTTTCCAGCATTCGGATTAAATGACTTAGCAGCAGGATCAGGATTTATGATGCCTGGAGAAGGGTATCAGCTAAGACAATGTAATACGGCAGATGATGAATTAGAATGGCTTTATAATAATCCAACAAATAGCGGTAGATATAGCTATACTGAAGATGATATAGCTATGTTATCAAACAACTTAAAGAAAGTAATTAATACAGGTAATAATTTAACGCTTGCTATCCCTAATGAAATCTGGCTAAGTCAACCTCAAGATGGAGACGAAATAATAATCTATGATCAAACCGGACTCCTAGTGGGTAATGCCCCATATAGAGAGCAGGGAACTGTAGTAACGATATGGGGAGATGATGAAACTACAGAAGAGAAAGATGGTTTATTTGTAGGAGAAGAGTTTATTATTAAATTATTTAGATCTAATGAAAATATTACAGAAGTAATAAATATTCATCAATGGGAAGAGGGGAGTGGATTCTATAGTGTAAATGGTATTAGTATAGCTGGTAGTTTATCTCAAGAAACAATTGAAGAAAGAAGACTAGTTAGAATAACAGATATATTAGGAAGAGAAATTTCGCATGAATTCAATAATACAACAGTAATCTACATCTATAGTGATGGAAGTACTGAAAAAAGACATTTATTAAAATAAAGAATAACATATGAAGCAACACTTAACCATTTTAATTTCATTGATAGCATTATTATCCGTTAATGCAGACGATATTCTTGTTAATGAATCAGGATTACAAGGAACCTATACAACCATTTCAGATGCTGTCCAAGCAGCGAACCCTGGCGATAGGATTTTAATAGCACCACAAGTATCTCCTTATAAGGAAGATACTTTATTTATTGATAAGAACTTAACTTTAATGCCCGCAGCGACCAATTCTTTCGTCACCTTTGATGGACATATTAAGTTGACTTTAGATAATATTGATAATTTCACATTAATAGGATTTAGAGAAGCAGCATCGGAAGGTCTATTTAAAAGTGTTTTTTCTAATATTAATGACACGACAACCAATACTTATTCTATTGTTAATATTATTGATTGCAGAATTAACACAATACGTCTTGACCAACCTAAAACATCACTATATCTATCATATTCATATGTTGAGCATGTAGCATTTGCGCATGGCGATATTATAGGCAACTGGATTAACAATAAACTGTATTTTGGATTATTTGATTATTCATCTATAGATGGATCCTACACTAACTGCGGGTATAATACCAATGATGATGATGATGACGATTGGATTTGTGTGATTAGAGATATAGAGGCATATTGGCATGTTTCCCATGCTAATAATTTAAATAATTCTAATTTTATGAGTGAATGTGAATTATTACATGCATCTACATCAATTCCATTTGGAAACGTGAACACTTATTCTGACACCTGTCACATTATTGCTAATTATTTTGGACATTATGAAGCTATAACAACATTCAATGAAAAATTTCCATTTAACATCAGAAATAATGCTTTCGGTTCAAGTAATCAGAACATATCTATTTACTTTATGTGCTCTAGTGATAATGGCACTAATCAAATTATCAATAATGGAGGTCCTTCTAGTCATAATAAAATTCAATTTCATTTAGCATTTTGTAATGATAATAATGTTGATAGTTTATTTAATTTTTCAGATGTAGATATTGAGATTTTAAATAATAATTGGTATAATGATGTGAATTATTTTTGGGCTCCTACAGGCGGTATGACTGCAAATTCCTTTTCAACGTTACCAATAAATGGTAAAGGCATTTTTGCTTTTAATCAAAGAGAAAACTTTATCTTATTTGGTGGAGCTGATAGCGATGCTGATTTACTACAAGTATTTGAATCATGGTTTGAAATAGGACCAGTGTATGGATCCAATCCATCACTTAAATATTTAAATTTAGATCTTACACCAAATACACAAGGAGAGACTGGGGGATCTCATGCTTGGAGCAATTATCATGGAGACAATGACTATAATAGTGCAGGTAATATGCCTGCAGGATCAAAAGCTAGGATAACACATTTAAACTTACCTACACAGATATTAGATCCCTCTACCAATATAAATATTAAAGCTAAATCAGTACACGGAAATTGATTTGAATAAATAAAATACATACTATGAAACATTTAACTATTTTACTGTCACTAATAACAGTACTATCAAGTAATGCAGATGATATTCTGGTCAATACATCAGGTCTACAGGGAACATATATGACTATTTCAGATGCTGTAGAAGCAGCCAACCCTGGTGATAGAATATTAATAGCTCCACAGCCTTTTCCTTATCAAGAGGACACTTTATTTATTGATAAAAATCTTACTTTAATGCCTGCTGCTACTAATTCCTTTGTAGACTTTGATGGATCTATATTACTCACCCTAGATGCTATTGACAGTTTTACTTTGATTGGATTCCGAAGTAATAATTTATTTGAAAGTATTTCTGGGGTTATTAACGATGCATCTGTAAATACATATTCCGTTATTAATATTGTAGATACTGGATGTAATACTATTTCTTTAGATCTTCCTAAAACCTCACTCTATTTGTCTTATTCTGATATTACTAAAGTGTTTTTTGCTCATGGAGATATTATAGGTAATGCAATCGATAGACTATATTTTGGTCTTTTTAATTATTCTGTTTACGATTCTGATGGTGCTTATACTTATTATGGTGACAACGATATACAACAGGATTTTTGGCCTTACAATAATGGTATTTATAATGCAAGTGGCAATTGGTTTGGTAATGGTTATGTTAATTATATAGGTCATGAAGCTTTTATAAGTGAATGTGATCTATTTGATGGTGTTATCCCGTTTGGCAATGCAAATACCTATTCCGATACATGTAATATTATTGCTAACCAAATTGGAAATGCTGGAGAGGACTTTAAATTTAATTTATTTAATGTAGATTTTCCTTTTAACATAAGTAATAATTCAATTTGTGGCAGAACTGCTATTTATTTGGCTGCTCCGGAGTCTAAGGGGGCTAATAATATTATTAATAATTATCTTTACCACGATATTCACTACATGTTGGCTTATTGCCCAGGAACTGATTCATTTAATTTCTTTGAGCCAATTATTAATCAATTAAATAATAATGGAAATTCAGATCCAAGGATCCGATATCCTTATCAATACTCAAATGCATATCAGGACGCTTCCTTATTATTAACACAAACAAAAAGTATGGTTTCATATAATGATGATCCAGGATGTATGGTAAATGATGGTCCAGATCAAAATATTGCTGAGGTGTTATTTCAGATCGGTCCAGCCGCTACTACTGCTTATCCAAATCCTTCTTTAGATTATTTAAATCTAGACCTTACCCCCAATACTCCAGGTGTAAATGGAGGATCAAACGCATGGATTAATTACCATGGAGTAGAAGCAGGGAATTCTTGTCCACCAATGAACAATATGGGATTTATGCCTGAAGGGTCAAAAGCGAGGGTAACATACTTAAATCTACCAACACAAATACTTGATCCCTCAACAAATATTAATATTAAAGCAAAATCTATCCACGGAAATTAACATATATGTTTATTCAAAAAAATATACTTCTATTTCTTAGCCTTCTATTATCTATTTCATTGTTTTCTCAATCAAATAGAAATATAATGAATGCAGAGTACTTTTGGGATAACGATGCGCCCACTACTTTACTACCTGTTGATGGAAATTTTAATAGTGCTATAGAAGATATTATATCTAATGATCCTGTACAATTCTTATCTAGTGGAGTCCATATTTTTAATATCAGAGTACAAGATGAAGATGGAACATGGAGCCCTGTTTTTGAAAGAATAATCAACTTTTCTGATCCTTCACAATTAAGAGATTTAAAAGTTGCAAATGCAGAATACTTTTGGGATAACGATGCACCTACTACTTTACTTTCTTTTGATGGTAACTTTAATAGTGCTATAGAAGATATTATAT
>MDTG01335623.1_pt1 | contig 12068 bp, 18 predicted proteins | sample 811421 | NCBI WGS metagenome assembly MDTG01 (sample SAMN05326645, study PRJNA326480) | marine metagenome | isolation source: seawater | place: Pacific Ocean: South East | collected 2011 | reverse complement strand
GTGGTGCCCGGGGGCGGATTTGAACCACCGACACGAGGATTTTCAGTCCACTGCTCTACCCCTGAGCTACCCGGGCATGGGTGAGGATCTTCCTCGAGGTTTAGGCGTATTTAGGCGACCCGCTAGAGACTGTCCAGCTGATTCAGCGGATTTTCTTAGCAAAAAGGTCGAAAATGAAATTTGCAGGTTTTGAAACGGGCAATCCTGTGTCTGGGCGGGCTATTATGCGGGGCTAGACTTCTGGATCGCAGATTTGACTTTCAACTTCGGTGCTATCACTTTCATTATCATTTGCAATCACATAGCCGCCGATTAACCATTTGCTGAGGTCAATGTCTTTGCACCGTGCAGAACAAAAGGGGCGGTGCTCTGGTTCGGTTGGCTTCTTGCAGATGGGGCAAGTCATCTTAGGACATCTTGCACCACAGGGCGCTCGCGTTTGCGTTTCAGCTCGCCGTGGCCCAGCGGGGTCCAGCCGACGAATTCCGTGGCCACGTTGCAGCCGCGCAATGCGGCGCGCAGGGCCACTTCTATCGGTTTACGATCTCGCTTGCTCATCGGCGCGAAATCAATTGCGATTTGCCCCGAATATCCCCGAAGACGCAATTGGCGGGGCAGATCTTTTGCTGCGGCAAGGTTGACCTTCAGCGAGGCTGCAGGCGAGAGGTCCGTACCGGTGTTGATGTCTACGGTGATCATAGCGCGTGTGCGCTCAATGAACATGCCGCCACTGCCCAGCGGCACCCAAGCCTGCTGTACAGCTTCGATTTGATCCAAAGCGCCGCTGTCCTCGAGATCAGCATCGGCTGTCAGCACATCTGTCACATCAGACCATTCGCGCCAGGCTTGTACATGCGGATCATCGCCTTCGAGCAGAACCTCGGGATCTTGCCCGGTTTCTGCGGCGATGGCCTCTGCGGTGCTGCGCATGGTTTGAATGTCCTCGGCAATCTCCTCGAGATCTGCTGCCGCCGCCGCACTGCGGATGATAAGACCCATATTGGAGCCATCCATTGCGGATTTGGCCAAAAGCGTAAGCGCATCGCGAAGATCATCAGAAGAGATTTGCCGCGAAATATTAAGGCCCGGTTGATCCGGAGTGATAATGGCGTAACGGCTTTTAAATAATATTCTTTGGGTGACTGGATCGGCCTTGCCATCTTCGGCAAAGCCTGAGGTTTGCACCGTGAGGGTCTGACCGGGGGCCAATCCTTTGGCCTTTTTCAGGAATCCTGTGCCATTGGGCAGGCGAAGGATCACGCCGCCAATGCCTTTTACTGGGCGATCAACGACGGCGCGCAAGAGGCTCCCGAGGGGCAGGCGACTGACATCTTCGACCAGAACGTCGTGCAATATCCCATCGACTAAAAGTGCCGCAACCTTGGCCTTGCCAATGTGGCCCAGAACAACCTGCTTGCCCTTCATGATTGCCCCCAAATATTTAGCCCTGCGGCCTGAAGCAGGTGTGCGGTCTCTGGGAGGGGCAGGCCCATGATCGCGGGGTAGGAGCCAGAAATCCAAGGGATGAACGCGCCCGCAGGTCCCTGTATTCCATAAGCGCCGGCTTTTCCCTGCCAATCCCCTGTGGATAGATACCCTTCGAGCTCTTGCGGTGAGAGGCGTTTCATCTGCACGGTTGAGACCACATCTTTTTGCCAAATACGCTCAGTGGATTTAACGGCCACGGCAGTGATGACCTGATGGCGGCGGCCAGAGAGCTTTTGTAAAAAGATGCGCGCCTCGTCTCTATCGGCCGGCTTGCCCATGATGCGGCGCCCGAGGGCAACCGTCGTGTCGGCGCAGAGGATGACCTCATTTGCAGCTGCGGGCAAAGCTGCGGCCTTGGCGCCCGTGATGCGGTTGCAATAGCTACGCGGCAATTCTCCCTTTCGCGGGGTTTCATCCACATCCGGAGCGCGCACGTCAGCAGGACAAAGCCCCAAAACCGCCAGCAATTCACGCCGGCGAGGGCTTCCTGATCCCAAGATCAGTTGTTTACTTGAAACGGTAATTGATCCGTCCTTTAGACAAATCATAGGGTGTCATTGCAATTTGCACCTTGTCGCCCGTCAAAACCCGAATTCGGTTTTTGCGCATTTTGCCCGCCATTGTTGCGACGATCTCATGGCCATTTTCCAGCTCAACCCGAAACGTCGCATTAGGCAAGAGCTCCTTTACGACACCGGGAAATTCGAGTGGTTCTTCCTTCGCCATGGTCTCTCCTTCAAAAAAGCCTGACCTGATGCCAAGCGTGCCTCTAAATGAGCGGAGTTGCACAATTTTTCAAGTCAGATTCCGCGTAAATTCTGCGAAATCGCGCCTGTGAGGCGTGAATTTGGGAGCTTTGCCCGCTTTGGGGCCGGCGCAGAGATGAAGAATCATCGAAATCAATTTAAATAATGGCTATCCAGGATGCCTAGATACTGTTTTTTGGGGGACCAAATTTTGCGATCAGTCGCTCAATGATCTGATCGCGGGCCCGGCGATAGGCCGCCAGTTTTTGGTCGCGGATCTCGCCCGTGGCGGTTGGATCCATGATCGGCCAATATTCGACTTGCAGCGCGTAAAAGCGTGTAATCTCTTTTGCCTCACGTTGGCTGGTCGGCGAGAGCGCAACGATAAGATCAAAAGACGAGAGCTCATCACCGAGTTTTTGCATTTCATCAAAGGATCGCGTCTTGTGGCGTGCCAGCTCAATCCCGAGTTCAGAGCAAACAGAGATGGCAAATCCATCAACATCCATATCGGCCAAAACACCGGCTGATTGCACGTAGGTTTCATGGCCGTAGAATTTCTTCATAAGGCCTTCCGCCATGGGAGAGCGCACGGCATTGTGATCGCAGCAAAACAAAACAGATTGGGGAAGCCGCGACATCTAAGTTATCCCCCGAAATGCAAAACGCAAATAAGAGTGAACAGACGACGCGCCGTCTGCTCATCAATATCGGCTTTGCCATTGAGGCGCTCTTGTAAGACCCGCGCGCCTTCGTTATGGATCCCGCGTCGGGCCATATCGATGGTTTCAATCTGGCTGGGCGGGAGGGTCTTCACAGCTTCAAAATAGCTTTCACAAATTTGAAAGTAGTCTTTCACCACTTGGCGAAAGGGGCCAAGGGATAGGTGAAATTCCGCGGCTTTCACTTCATCTTCTGCGGTAAGATCAAAGACTAGGCGTCGGTCGCGTATGGAAAGTTCCAGCCGATAAGGCCCGCTTGGTGGCGGGGTCTCATCGCGGGCCGGCAAGGTGAAGCTGTTGCCTTCTAAAAGATCAAAAATCGCCACCTTCCGCTCTTGGTCAATTTCAGGAGTGGGGGGCGGGAGATTGCTGTCGTCCAGAGATATTTTTGAAATATAGCTCATTTATTATTTAACTTATCTAACCGGGCGCGCACTGACAATCCATGCGCTTCGAGGCCTTCGGAAATGGCCAATACCTCAGCCGCAGGACCGATGGCGGCCAATGAAGCTGGGGTCATTTTGGTCAATGTGGTGCGTTTGATGAAATCCATGACTGAGAGGCCGGAGGAGAATCGCGCTGATCGCGCTGTTGGCAGAACATGATTGGGTCCGCCAATGTAATCCCCAATTGCCTCTGGCGTCCAAGCGCCTAGGAATATTGCGCCGGCATGGGTGATCTGCGCTGCCAAGCTATCGGGATCAGCGACGCAGAGTTCTAAATGCTCAGGCGCGAGTCGATTGGATAGGGTCGCGGCCTCTGCCATATCATTCACCACAATCACCGCGCCAAAATCGCGCCAAGACGCGGCGGCAATCGCGCGGCGTTCCAAAGTTTCCAACTGCTGGGTGACGGCTTGCATCACCCTTTCACCAAATTTCGCATCATCAGTGATTAAAATGGATTGTGCGCTTTCGTCGTGTTCCGCTTGGCTGAGCAAATCTGTTGCGATCCACGCCGGGTCATTCTCCCCATCGGCGATCACAAGAATCTCGGAGGGCCCGGCGATCATATCAATGCCGACTTTACCAAAAACCCGCCGTTTGGCCGCAGCAACGAAAGCATTGCCGGGGCCGGTGATTTTATCAACCGGAGCGATGGCATCAGTGCCATAGGCCAGCGCGGCAATGGCCTGCGCACCCCCGATGCGGTAAATCTCATCCACCCCGGCAATATGCGCGGCCAAAAGCACCAGCGGATTCGTTACCCCGTCTGGCGTTGGTACGCAGATTGCCAAACGCTCAACCCCGGCAACTTTTGCCGGAATTGCGTTCATCAGCACGGAAGAGGGATAGGAGGCCAGCCCACCGGGCACATAAAGCCCCGCTGCCGATACCGGGGTCCAGCGCCAACCTAACTCTGCGCCAGTTTCATCCTCCCATAGGGCATCTGCTGGCAATTGCCGGGCGTGATAGGCGCGAATACGATCTGCGGCCAACTCAAGCGCCTCGCGCTCAGCGCTGGGCACGGTTGCGCAATGGGCCATGATCTCTTCACGTGAAAAGGCCAAAGTGTCAGGCGTCAGATTAAGTCGATCAAATTTTGCGGTCAGCTCAATGACCGCATCATCTCCGCGGCTGCGCACATCTGTGATGATATCTGCGACAATGGCATCTACATCGGGGCTGTCTTCTCGCTTCGCTGTTAGCAAGGCTAGAAAGCAGGCTTCAAAATCAGCCTGATTGATATTCAGAGTTTGTGGCATTCGATCCCCCAAGATTGCCCTGACTTAGCGCGATGCGGCCCAAGCCTCAAGCCGGTCGCTCTAGGTTAATCATGGCTGGGCGCGCGGTTGGCCGGGGAGAGATAGGGGCGTGTGACATCGCGCAGGCCGGCTTCAAGCGCCTCAACCTTAAGCCGTATCGCGCCATCGCCCGCGAAAGTGAGCAGGCAAGCGCCCGCCCCATCACTCTTGGGGGTAAATGTGACGCTGAGCAAGCTCAGGACCAAATCTGGAACTGTGCGATCGAACCCTTGGGTTTGAACCGCTTTGACATCTTCAAAGCTCAAAATTGATTGCACGCGCTCGATCTGGGACGCGCCACGAGCCTCCCAGCGAAAGCGGTTGAGCAGCAGTGCAAAACGACGTTCAGAGCTATGCCAAGCCATCTGTTCTACGGGCAGGACCGCATCTTGAGTCATGGCGGAAAGCACTTGCAAATCTTCCGCATCAAAGGCGATTAAGCGCAGAGGCTTTTCCAGGCCATCTTCAAAGCGCGCATCACTCACTGGCCCGTGATCCGCTCAATTTTAGCGCCACAATTGCCAAGTTTTTCTTCCACCCGCTCATAACCGCGGTCGAGATGGTAGACGCGATTGACTAAAGTCTCGCCTTCGGCCGCAAGCCCCGCCAGGATCAAAGAGACTGAGGCGCGCAGATCGGTGGCCATAACTGGCGCTCCCTTAAGACGTTCCACGCCGGTGACCGTCGCCATGCCGCCATTCACCTCAATCTGCGCCCCCATACGGCTCAGTTCAGGTGCATGCATAAAGCGGTTTTCAAATATTTTCTCCTCTAATACAGAGGTTCCTCTGGCCGTACACAGCAATGCCATCATCTGGGCTTGTAAATCTGTCGGAAACCCGGGGAAGGGTTCGGTGGTCACATTTATGGCTTTGATGTCTGCATTTGTGCGTTTCACTTTGAGACCCCGCTGGGTTTGCTCAACGCTAAGGCCTGCTTCATCTAATTTGTCGCAAAAAGCTGTCAGAAGTTCAATTTTCCCACCCAGACATTCCACTTCTCCACCCGTTATCGCCGGGGCCAGCATATAGGTGCCCAGCTCAATGCGGTCTGTCACAACCGGATGAGTGGCCCCATGCAGCCGGTCCACCCCTTGGATGGTGATGGTGGAGGTGCCATGCCCGTCAATCTGCGCGCCCATGGCAATAAGGCATTCGGCGAGATCAACGATCTCGGGCTCACGCGCGGCCTGTTTTAGGATGGTTGTGCCTTGAGCCAATGTTGCGGCCAAAAGCGCATTTTCGGTGGCGCCAACAGAAACGAAGGGAAATTCGATCGCCGCGCCTTTCAAACCTTGCGGCGCTTTGGCGTGGACATAGCCGTCGCGCAACTCAATCTGTGCTCCAAGCGCTTCCATCGCTTTGAGGTGCAGGTCGACGGGTCGCGCGCCAATGGCACAACCACCGGGCAGAGAGACGACCGCTTGCCCGGCGCGCGCCAGCATTGGTCCGAGCACGAGAATTGAGGCGCGCATTTTACGCACAATATCATAGTCTGCTGTCAAATTGTCGAGGTTGTGGGAGGACATTGTCAACACCTTGCCATCCTGCATGGAAGTCACTTCTGTCCCTAGGCTCTCAAGCAGGACGCCCATGGTCTTGATGTCCGATAGGCGCGGCGCATTAGTTAAAGTAATGGGTTCCTCACTGAGCAATGTGGCGGGCATCAGGGTCAGGCAGGCGTTTTTTGCGCCAGCAATGGGGATTTCTCCATGCAGCGCACGGCCACCAGTTACCAAAATCGAATCCATTCACCTATCCTTTTTGTCGGTTCCATCGTCACGCGCGCGCGCCTGGGCCTGCGCCTTACGCCGGCCCATATTCGCCTTCAGGGCGGCCTTCAAGCGCGCTTCACGCTCAGACTGGGCCGACTTTGGGGTCGATTTGTGTTTGTCTGCCATAACGACGGCTTAACTCAAGCTTTGCGCGCGGTCCAGCCGCCGGCATGCTTTGCCAAGGCTACGGGCGATATTCTGCAGACTTTGCCCATTCTTGGACTTGCGCCCAGGCCCAAGACTGTCTAAATCGCCCATCAGATGCTGTGGTAGCTCAGTGGCAGAGCACACCCTTGGTAAGGGTGAGGTCGAGAGTTCAATCCTCTCTCACAGCACCATCTGACTGCCCAACGCAAAATAAACACAGGTTGAATCAAATGCCTGTGCTCCTGAATGCGCCATATAATAAAGACCTCTGCATAATCCAGCCACCAAGCCATAACGGTTTGCTTGGTGGCAAGACCGGGCTGTATCTGCCTGCCCCCGGCATACGCTGCCTGCATTTTTGTGTTGAAATGGCGTTATACAGAGGGCTTAGGCTTGTACTTGTTCATCCAATCCAGACTGTTACCGGTGGCCCCATCGGGGTGGTATTCGGCGCCTAAGGGGCCGTTCCAACCGAGCTTGTCTAGGGCGGCGAAAACCTCCGTATAGTCCAACGTACCTTGATCGGGACTTTTTCGGTTGGGTATGGAGGCAAATTGAATGTGGCCGATGAGGGGGAGGCGCGCCTGCAATTGGGCGATAACATCGCCCTCGGTACGGCCGACATGATAGCAATCAAACATCAATTTGAGGTTTGGATGATTGACGGATGTGATAATCTCTTCTGCCTGTGCCAAGCTGTTGAGGAAATACCCCGGCGCATCGTGGCGGTTGAGAGGTTCGATCAAAATCGTCATGCCACCTTGCTGAGCCTGATGGCATGCATGGGAGAGCGCTGCGCAAAAGCTTGCCTGCGCTTCAGCTCCTGACGCCATGCCTGCCATCACATGCAGGCTGCGCGCTCCGATGTCGGTGGCAAAACTCAAAGATTGGTCAATAACCGCCCGCGCCATAGCTTCATGTCCCGGTAGGGCACTGAGGCCAAACAGGCCAATGCCTCCTGCAGACTTCGGCGTGTTCAGTCCCAACATTTCAAGCCCTGTGTCCTTCAACGCGGCTGTAATCTCTGTCGGCGGCGTGGCGTAAGGCCAATGGCATTCCACCGCGTCAAATCCCGCGGCTTTGGCGGCGCGAATGGCGGCGGGCAAGGGCAGATCAGCCCAAAGAAAGCCAAGGTTGGCTGAGAATGTCACCATGCTGATGCTCCAAATCTCCGCTTGGCCCTGATGAAAATGAGGGTGGCACGCGCCATGGGGCATAGATTAGGGTTGTGGCGAAGCTGGCGCAAGCCATCTTGCCAAAGGCCGGGTTTTGCGACCCGCCGGTCACGTAGCGGCTTTTCATTGCCGCCGACACTCCGTAAAAGGGGCGCGATCTTCCTCATAGTGGTGAATAGACCCCGTGACCCCTGTTTGTGACCTTGAAAGAGCTGTGCCGGTGCCTTGGCGTCTTACTGCCAAAACTGAGGCCATGACCGCAGATATTGCCGCATCTCTGGCGGAGTTGCTCGGGCCGGGCGATGTGGTGCTGTTGCAGGGTGGCTTGGCTGCGGGCAAGACCTTTTTCACCCGCCATCTGGTTCAAGGGCTTGGAACGCAGGACGATATATCCAGCCCCACCTACACGATCGCAAATATCTACCAGACAAAGAGATGCGATGTGTTACATGTGGATGCCTACCGTCTGGCAGACGCGCAGGAATTTCACAATCTGGGGCTTGAAGAGGAAATTGACAGATCCATTTCAGTCATCGAATGGGGTGGACGGATTCAGGAGGCGTTTGACGCATATCTGCACATCGCTTTCACCGCCCCACATGAGCAGGACGGCGCGCGGGATTTGGAGTTTGGTGCTTTTGGGCAGCGGGCCCATCGTCTTTTGGCGCAGTTTCAAAAAAGGTGTTTGCGTGAATGGCTATGATGTCGCTTTTGTTGCAAAATTCTGCTGGTCAAATGGCTGTTGGTTTGGGAGAGGGCGACCAGCTGATCTTCGACAGCTCGCTTGATGCCGATTTGGTGGGCTTGCGTAATGTGCAGGCCCATGTGCAAGCGGGATTGGATCATAGTGGCAAGTCAATGTCGGATGTGGACTGCGTCTTTGTGGATATTGGCCCCGGCGGACTGGGCGCGACCCGCACAACAGTGGCCTTTGCCAATGCTTTGGCATTCGCCGCTTCGATCCCGGTGACCGGTCTTCACGCCTTTGAGCTGATTGGCCGGCATGTATCGGCGGGCAGGGCGCGGCCGGTGGTGTGTATCCGCCCAGCCGCGCGCCCAAATTACTACATCGGAAAATTCGAAGCTGGCGTGTTGTCAGATATGAGGTTTACGGATGTTAACGCGGTGAAAGAGTTTGTGCGCGCGCACCAAGAGATCGCGGATTTCGCCGGGAAATTTGCCTTCACGAATGATGAAAATGCGCCCGATGAGGCCTGGCCGGTATCGCAGGGAAACTCCGCCTCTATGGACTGTTTTTTAGCCCTGGCCTTGGAAAAATATCAAATATCCAAGCACAGTACGCGGGTTTTTCCAATCTCTGAAAGTTTAAGTGTGACGGTACAATGAGCGTTATCTCTGTGTCCAATGATCTGGCGAATGTGCCGCGCATCGTGCAGGCGCTGCGTGTGGGCGGCGTGGTGCTTTTGCCAACGGATACGGTCTTGGGGCTTGCAACTCTCCCGAATATGCCGGCCGGTGTGGATCGCCTATATGCATTAAAGGATCGGCCTCGTGCCAAGGCTCTACCGATCATGGTTACAACATCCGCGCAACTTGTCGATTTAGGCGTTATTTTCACACCAGCCATCGAGCAGGCCCTGGCCAGCCCTTTCGTGCCAGGCGCTCTGACGATTGCGGCAGAGATTGATCCAAAAATTTGTCCAGACTGGTTGGCGGATCGTCGCGAAATCGCCTTTCGCATTCCTGATGCGCCCCTTTTGTTGGAACTTTTGCGCCAGGTTGGACCGTTGTTGGTCACGAGTGCCAATCGTGCCGGCCATCCGACACCTGCGCATGCATCTGCGGCTCTCGCGCAATTGGCGGGCGCGCCGGATTTAGTTGTGGAGGGGCTGGCCGGGGCGGATGAGGCCTCTACCTTGATAAATTGCACCCAATCTCCCGCTGTGATTGAGCGTTTGGGTGCGATATCGCAAGCTCAATTGGCTGAATATTTGGAGGTGCGCCATGGGTGATTTGGTGCTGGGAATTGAAACCTCTTGTGATGACACCTCTGTCGCTCTGGTTGATCAAAATGGTCAAATCGCTGCGATCGAAACCGTTTCGCAATATGAGGTCCATTCTGAATTTGGCGGTGTTTATCCCGAGTTGGCCAGCCGCGCACATCTCGAAGCTATTTTGCCTACCATTGAAACTGTAATGGTGCGGGCTGCCGCGAGCCGTCTGGATCTTCGTGCCATTGGGGTTACGCGCGGGCCGGGGCTCATGGGATCGCTTTTGGTGGGCCTGTCAACAGCACAGGCTTTGAGCATGGCGTGGGATCTGCCCTGTTATGGGATCAACCATCTGCGTGGGCATATCCGTAGTGTGGATTTGGAAGAAAAACGCCTCACCTATCCGGCGCTTGTCATGTTGGTGTCGGGTGGACACACGCTTTTGGCCTATCTTGAAGACCAACATTCCTACGAGCTTTTGGGCACCACGCGGGACGACTCGGTGGGGGAATGCTATGATAAGGTGGCCCGCACCCTCGGGCTGGGAATGCCGGGCGGACCGGCGATTGACCGTCGGGCGGCCTGTGGCACCGCAAACATAAAATTTCCGCGGCCAATGATACAATCGGGCTATGAGTTTTCATTCTCTGGGTTGAAATCCAGCGTGGCGCGTCATGTGGAAACTCATCCAGACTTTGTGATTGATGATGTCGCAGCCTCGTTTGTGGATGCCTGCTTGGATGTATTGGGCGCCAAGCTGCGCCGTGCCATCGCGCAAAAGGCACCGGCTTCTCTGGCTGTGGTCGGTGGCGTGGCCGCAAGCCGTCAGCTGCGCGCGCGTATGCAGCAGATCAGTGAGCAGACGGGGGTCTCCCTTTGCTTGCCGCCGCAAAAATGGGCGACAGATAATGCCGCGATGATCGCACTTGCGACATGGGATTACATTGCCCACAGCGCCCCAAAAAATTTAGACCCGAAACCGAACCTACGCTTGGTTGACGTTTGACCTTTGTTCTAACATTGCCAAGACTCACGCTCCGATTCAGCCAATCGGATCAAAATCGAGGTTTGCTAGCCCATTCGCGCGGTGTAACAGCTGCCTCAGAGCTGGCGTAAAATATCCTGCGCAATGGAAAATCCACTGGTAAAGGCAGCCTCCACACGGCCTTTTATGAGCCAATCTCCACAAGCACCACTTCTAGTAGTATGATCTACGAAATAGGTTTCACCACTACGTTTGGGGCCGTTTGCGTAGCGCCATTGATGAACTGCCTTATGATCTGCCTGGCTGACGTCTTGGCCAATCACCAAACTCGTTTGATTGAGCAGGTGTTGCAAGGCCTCATAGCGATCTAAGTTTTCATGTTTTGTTGCCCAGGAATTACTCGAGTGAACCAGCAGGGAGGTCGCAGCCTTGCGGTCCGGTTTTGAGGAGTTCACGGAGATCCAGCTGATATCTTCACCGCGCACTAAGGCAGCTTGGTAATCAAGTGCGAAACCTGTCTCAAAACCTAGCATTAGAGTGAAGCACCCTGCCATTTGGGCAGTTTTAATTTTAGCATGAAATGACATTTCTTCAGACCATAATTGTTCCGCTTGCTGCGCGGGAATAGCCGAGATCACCCAATCAAATTGCCCCAAATCTTGACCAGTTTCACCTTTTAGCAGCCAGCCTGCCGGGGTTTTGCGGACTGCAGTTACTGGCGTCCCCAAAAGGAGATGCAGATCTTGGCTAAGGAATTTTCCAATCGCATTCATACTTGGCGATCCGACATAATGACGGCTTTGCGCATCCCATTGACGCGCTTTTGTGACCTTGCGATTTTCAATTTCGACAAAGCTCGCATTCCAGCATTTGATGACGCCATGGCGCAGCATAGGGGTTAAGAATTCTTTGAATTCGTTGGACTTTGCGCTAAAAAATTGGCAGCCATGGTCAAAATTATAGGGCTCGGCGCGTCGCGTCGCTAGGCGGCCGCTTGGTACCTTGGCCTTGTCGAATACGGTCACCTTGGCATGTTCGTTCAAGATATTTGCAGCTGTAAGACCGGATAGGCCGGCGCCAATGATCGCGATGCTTAACATGAAAATTACAAAACCTTTTAATCACCGCAGAGCACCATGTTTGCGGTCAGCTTCCGCCCCGGACTTTACGTATAGTGATAACGCATATTATCAATATCTGTGGAATAATCCGGCCCTTAAAGAATGCTTGAAATGAGTTGGATGGTGCGAATTCAAACTAAGTTATGGGATACGCTTTAATCTCCAAACAAAGACAATTGGGCATTATTTTTAGGTTTTGATTTGCGTGCTCTGG
>MDTG01260612.1_pt1 | contig 12068 bp, 9 predicted proteins | sample 811421 | NCBI WGS metagenome assembly MDTG01 (sample SAMN05326645, study PRJNA326480) | marine metagenome | isolation source: seawater | place: Pacific Ocean: South East | collected 2011 | reverse complement strand
TTAAATAAATCAAAAAAAATATTTTTAGAGGATGCTCAATACTATATTGAGGATGTAAGAAAAAGCATTATTGAAATTTTAACTTATGATAAAGTTTACAAGCAAGGATTTAATATAAATACACCTATAAATTTGAGTCTTCAACAAATAGCAACAGAATCTTTGCGTGATGGCTTAATTTCTTATGATAAAAGAAAAGGATGGAGAGGTGCAATTACTAATAGGAAATATTCAAAAAATTGGTTTAAAGATTTAGATAAGTTTTACCTGGAAAAATCAATTAACTGGAATTTAGCTATTGTAAAAAAAATAAATAAATTTTCAGTAGAAATTGAAATTAATGATAAATCAGAAGGTTCAATTCAATATCAAGATATTTCTTGGACAAAAAAAGAATTAAATCAGTTATTTAAGATTGGTGATATAATATATGTAAAACATATTAAGAATAATAATTTTAGTTTAAGACAACTTCCTAAAATAAATGGTGGGATAGTTGTTATGGATCCTTATACTGGAAGAGTTTTAGCATTAAGTGGTGGTTTTAGTTTCAAAAAAAGTGAATTTAATAGATCAACACAAGCCTTAAGACAACCAGGGTCAGCGTTTAAACCTTTTATTTATGCATTAGCCTTAGAAAATAATTTTACACCATCTTCTATTATTTTAGATGCACCTTTAGTTTTAGAACAAGGTACTGATTTAAAAATGTGGAAACCTGAAAATTATGGTAAAAAATTTTACGGTCCATCTACCCTCAGAGTAGGATTAGAAAAATCCAGAAATTTAATGACAGTTAGAATTGCACAAAAATTAGGTATTAGTAAAATTATAAATTTTTCAAAAAATCTAGGTATTTATGAAAATCCTGAGCAACTTTTATCTATTTCCCTTGGGTCTGCTGAAACTACACTCCTAAAACTTACATCAGCTTATTCTGTATTTGTAAATGGTGGTAAATTAGTTGATCCTATAATTATAGATAGAATTCAAGACAGTGAAGGTAAAACTATATTTAACAATAAAAAAAGACAGTGTCTTAATTGTAATCAGATATCTTATTTAAGCACTGATTATCCAAAAATTAAAAACAATTACAAACAAATATTCTCACCTCAAACAGCCTTTCAGATGACATCAATATTAGAGGGAGTTATTCAAAGAGGAACTGGGAAAAAGTTAAAAGATTTAAATTTAAATATTGCGGGAAAAACAGGAACAACAAATAAAAATACTGATACATGGTTTATTGGATTTACATCTAATTTATTAATAGGAGTTTATGTTGGATCTGATACTCCAAAACCTTTAGGAAAATATGAAACTGGCTCTAAAACAGCACTACCAATATTTAAAAATTTTGTTAAAAAAGCAATAAAAAAATCAGATGCAAGACCTTTTAAGTCACCCGAGGGAATTACTATGATGGTAATTGACCCTATTACTGGAAAAAAAGCAAATTTTTCTTCAGAAAATACAATCATAGAAGCTTATAAAAAGAAAAATATAAGTGAGGGTAAAATATTAGACTTAAATACTAATGGATTAGTAGAAAATAATATATTAAAATTTTATTAATGGAAAAAGATTATTTAAATTTTAAAGAAGAAATTAAAAAAATTAACCTTAAAATTAAGGAGTATCTTTGAAAAAAATAAGATTGAGAAAAAGTTAGAAACACTTAATTCAAAAATGGCCGAACCCAATTTTTGGCAAGACAAAAAAAATTCAACAAATATTTTAAAAGAAAAAAAATTATTTGAAGATTTACTTAATTCGTATACTCATTCAATAGAACGATTAAATGATCTTGATGATTTAAATCAACTAGCATCTGATGAGAAAAATGATTCAATCAAAAAGGAAATTCTTCAAGACATCAAGGAATTAAAAGTATTGGTGAAAAAAAATGAAATTAAATGTTTTTTATCTAATGAAACAGACTCTTTTGATTGTTATGTTGAAATACATGCAGGAGCTGGAGGAACTGAGAGCCAAGATTGGGCAGATATGTTGAGAAGAATGTATTTAAAATGGTCAGATAGTAAAAATTTTAAATCACACATGATAAGTGAACATAAGGGAGAGGAAGCAGGAATTAAATCTTCTATAATAAAAATAGAGGGAGATTATGTTTTTGGTTTGCTTAAGCGAGAATCAGGCATCCATAGATTGGTGAGAATCTCACCATTTGATTCTGGTGCTAGAAGACACACAAGTTTTGCTAGTATTTGGGTTTATCCAGTTGTAGATGATAATATTAATATTGAAATCATTGAAAAAGATTTGAGAATTGACACATATCGTTCTAGTGGAGCAGGAGGACAACATGTTAATACTACAGACAGCGCTGTAAGAATAACTCATATGCCCTCTAAAATTGTAGTTCAATGCCAAAATGAGCGATCTCAACATAAAAACAAAGAAACATGTTTGAATATGTTAAAAGCTAGATTGTATGATTATGAGATGAAAAAAAAGAGAAAGAAAATCAAGATACAGAGTCAACCAAATCAGAAATAGGGTGGGGCCATCAAATAAGATCTTATGTTTTACAACCTTATAAACTTGTTAAAGACAATAGAACAAATTTTGAAAGTACTAGTCCTGATAAAGTTTTAGATGGTCAACTAGATGAATTCTTAGAACAATCACTTTATAAGATTTAATGAAAAAAATAGTATTATATTTTTTATTATCAATATTTTTATTTCTTTTTACATTTTTATATTTTTTTGCATTTTTTGGCATTGAAACAAAAAGTTTTAATAAAAAGATAAAGGACAGTATTCATAAATTTGATAAAAATCTAGAAATAGAAATTGATAAGGTTCAATTACAATTAAATATTAAAGATTTCAATATCGAAGCAAATATACTTAATCCAAAAATAAATTTTAAAAATGAAAATTTTGAAGTTGAAAATTTAAAAAGTTTAATTTCTATAAAATCTGTTATTAATAAGGAATTTCCTTTAAATAATCTAAATATATCAACAAAATCAATAAAATTAAAAAAAATTTTTAGTTTAATAAGAGCAATTAACAATTCACCTGAAATCAATATTCTTCAAAATAAAATTAAAGATGGATTTTTAGTAGCTGATATAAAAATAAATTTTGATGAAAATGGCAAAATAAAAAATGACTTTGAGTTCAATGGTTATTTAAAAAAAGGTCAATTATATTTGATAGGTGAAAATAGTTTTAACAAAACTAGTCTCACTTTTAAGATAAAAAAAGAAAAATATGAATTTAAAGATATTCAATTTTCATTAAATCAATTTGATTTTTCGTCAAAAAAAATATTTTTAACAAAAAAAGATGACTATATTCATGTGGAGGGTGAACTGACCAATGAAGGTATAGAATTAGATAAAAAAACTATAGGTGATATTTTAAAATTGTATTCTAGAGATTATAATTTCGAAAAAATTCATTTTAATTCAAAGAACAAATTTTCATTTAATATAGATAGTAAATTTAATGTGAGTAAAAAATTTATTATATCTGAAATTAAATTGGACCACTTGTCTTTTAAAAACAAAAAAAAAGGAAGATATTTCTTCCCTAAAATAAATGATGAAGTTTTAATAGAAAATCATAAAATTAAATTAAATTTAAATGATAATTCTTTTTTTATTAATGGTTCAGGAGATTTATTGTTGCAAAAAAAAATTGACAAAATTAAGTATTCAATTAATTATAAAAATAAATCATACCAAATTAAAACAACGCTTGAATTAAATCAAAATCCATTTTTAATAGAATTTTTAAATTATGAAAAAGATGATAAATCTAAAGCTTTTTTACAAACTGAATTTTCAATTAAAGAAAATAAAGATATTACAATTAGGAATATAGAAATTAGAGAAAATAATAATAAATTTAAAATTGAAAATATTTTCTTAGATAATGATTTAAAAATTATAAAATTGAATAAAATAAATTTAGATTATATTGATAAAGATAATAAAGAAAACTTAATTAAGGTCTCAAGAAGTAAAAATACATATAATCTAATCGGAACTAGTTTTAATGCCGATAATTTAATTACTAAAGCCCTTAATTCTGATGAAAATCAACGTGAATTATTCAAAGAAGATTTTAATCTTAATATTAAAATAGATAATATTTTTATTGATGAAAATAATGAACTAAAAAATCTAAAAGGCACTCTTAATATTAAAAACAATAAACTAAATTTTGTAAAGTTAAACTCTAATTTTTCAAATAATGAAAAATTTATTCTTTCTATTAAATTTGAAAAAGATCAGAAAATTACAAATTTTTTATCTGAAAAAGCTGAGCCTCTAGTAAGAAGATACAAATTTATTAAAGGATTTAAAAAAGGTAAAATGGAATTTAATTCAAAAAAAATTGGCAATAAATCATCATCTTCTCTTAAAATTTTTGATTTTAAACTTCAAGAATTACCTGCACTTACAAAAATTTTAACTTTGGCGTCTCTTCAAGGAATAGCAGATACATTAACAGGTGAAGGAATAAGATTTAATGAGTTAGAGATGAGTTTCACAAATCAAGATAATTTAATGACTATTGATGAGTTATACGCAATTGGTCCTGCGGTTTCTATTTTGATGAACGGTTACATAGAAAAAGATAAATTAGTAAGTTTAAGAGGTACATTAGTCCCAGCAACTACAATTAATAAAACCATAGGATCTATACCATTTTTAGGTAAAATTCTTGTAGGATCAAAAATAGGTGAAGGTGTATTCGGAGTTAGTTTCAAAATTAAAGGACACCCAGATAATTTAGAGACAAAGGTTAATCCAATAAAGACATTAACTCCTAGATTTATTACCAGAACATTAGAAAAAATAAAAAAAACTAATTAAATTTTATTTTAATATGCCTTTTTTTTCCAATAGATAGTTTCAGATAATCATTATTAAAATAATTTTTATCTAAATTAAATTTTTCGTCGTTAATAATTTTATTATCAATCTTAATAGCATTACCTTTTATTAATCTCTTTACTTCACTTTTTGAATTTTCTAACGTAGATAAAATAACAAGATCTACAATATTTAATTTTTTTGAATTACTTTCTATTTTAACATTTATTGATGGAAGACTATGACCTGATGAATTTTGTGAAAAAACTTCTTTAGCTATTTTTGCTGAATCTTCAGCAGCTTTTTTTCCATGAAGCATTTGAGTTGCTTTATTTGCAAGCAAAATTTTAAGATCATTAATATTATTATTCTTAATCTTTAAAATTTCTGAACAATCAATTTCAGAAAAAAAGTTTAAAAATTTAATAACATCTCTATCATCTGTGTTTCGCCAAAACTGCCAATATTCATAAGATGAAAGATATCTTTCATCTAACCAAATAGCTCCGTTTTCTGTTTTACCCATCTTAGCTCCAGTAGCTAAAGTGATAAGAGGTGTAGTCAAACCAAAACTTTCATTATTCGAATATTTTTTAATTAATTCTACTCCATTAACTATATTACCCCATTGATCTGACCCACCAATTTGTAAAACACAGTTTTCTTTATTATTCAATTCTAAAAAATCATAAGCTTGTAAAATCATATAATTAAATTCCATATAACTTAATGACTGTTCTCGTTCTAATCTTGTTTTAACACTATCAAAAGTTAACATTTTGTTTATAGTAAAATGCTTTCCTATATCTCTTAAAAACGAAATATAATTTAAATCTTTTAACCAAGAATAATTGTTAACAAAAATTGGTTTTACTTTAGGATCATTATTATCTAAAAATTTTTTTAATATATTCTGAATGTTTGTGATATTTTTTTCAATATCTTTTTCATCTAAAATTTTTCTTGTTTTATCTTTTCCAGATGGATCACCAATTCTAGTTGTCCCGCCACCTAAAAGAACTATTGGTTGATGACCATGTTTTTGTAACAATCTCAAGCACATTATTTGCAACAAACTACCAACATGTAAACTTTCAGCTGTACAGTCAAAACCAATATAAGCTTTTATTTTTTTATTATCTAATAAATTAGATAATTCTTTTTCATGAGTACATTGATAGAAATAACCTCTATCTTTAAATTCTTTTAAAAATTTATTCATAAGTCTATAGTTCTACAATATACAAATTTTAATAAAAAAAAAATGATTATGAAAAATAATTTTTATACTTCTATTGGTTTGATGAGTGGTACATCAATGGACGGTATAGATGCTTCATTAATTAGATCAGATGGTATAAATGAATATACAAATATTTTTGATGAATTTTATGAATTTGAAGACAATCTTCATAAAAAATTAATAAATTTAAGAAATTTTATTCACAATACTGATAGTTTATTAAAATATTCTAGTGATCTAAAAGATTTAGAGAGGGAATTTACAATTTTTCATAGCAAAATAGTCAATAAAATTATTAAAAAATATAAGGAGAAAATAGATTTAATCGGTTTTCATGGTCAAACTATGTTTCATAATTCAAATATTGGAATTTCTAAACAAATTGGGGATGGTAAGCTGTTATCACAATTAACAAAAAAAAAAGTTGTTTATAATTTTAGGGAAAAAGATATGACTAATGGCGGTCAAGGAGCACCATTAGTTCCAATTTTTCACAATCTTCTTTCAAAAATTATTAATGACAAAAATAAAGTTGATTATCCAATTTGTTTTCTTAACATAGGAGGAATTTCTAATATTACGATAACAACAAAAGATAAAGAATTCCCTAATAAAAAATTCAAAGCTTTTGATATAGGTCCAGGAAATTGTTTAATAGATAAATGGATTAAAAAAAACTCAACAAAACGTTATGACTATAATGGTTTGATTGGAAAATCTGGAAAAATTGATAGTTTAATCTTAAATCAAGCAATAGAAAATTTTAATATCGATTCTTATGAAAAGTCTTTAGATATAAAAGATTTTGATATCACATTTGCTAAAGGTTTGTCATTAGAGGACGGGTGTGCAACGATCACTAGTTATACTGCATATCTTATTTCAAAAGGAATTGAGTATGCAAATAATTTTAATAAAAATATCAAAACTAAGTATTTTGTCTGTGGTGGCGGAAGAAAGAATATTTTTTTAATTGAAAATATAAAAAAGAATTTGTCAAAATTTAAGAATATTGAATTAGAAATTATTGATAATTATAATTTAAATGGTGATTTTATAGAGTCGCAGGCTTTTGGCTATCTCGCAATAAGATCTTTTTTGAATTTACCAATTTCTTTTCCACAAACCACAGGATGCAAAACACCTATTTCAGGTGGAGAAATAATCAGTAATTTTTAATATAAGGCTATTTCTTTTTTGATATATTTATCTAAGCTTTTTAGTAAGCCATCAATATTTTTTGAAAAAAAATGATTTGCATCAGCTATAGATTGGAAATCAACATTTATTCCTTTTTGAGCACTTAGTTTGTTATTTATTTCTGTAATATATTCTAACGGAACAAGTTCATCTTTTTTCCCATAAATCATTAATCCAGATGTTGGACATGGAGATAAAAAAGAAAAGTCATAGACATTAGGCTGAGGTGATATAGCTATAAATCTATTAATTTCTGGTCTTCTCATTAACAACTGCATTGCAATTAATGATCCAAATGAAAAACCAGAAACCCAACATTGTGAATTATCAAAATTTTCTCTTTCTAACCAATCTAAGGCAGCTGCAGCGTCAGCAAGTTCTCCTTGACCGTTATCAAATTCTCCATCACTCTTCCCTACGCCACGAAAATTTACTCTACAAACTGAAAAATTATTTTCCATAAAAGTATTAAATGTTTCAACAACTACTTTGTTATTCATAGTACCCCCGTATTGTGGATGTGGCTGAAGTACCAATGCTATTGGTGAGGTACTTTTTTTACTTTTAAAATATTTCGCCTCTAATCTTCCAGCTGGACCTGGAATGAAAATTTCTAAGATTTTATTTTCCATAAAAGATATTGATTATTATTCTCAAAAAAAATGTAGGTTTATCATATGTCAGCGACAATATGTTAGTTTTTTTTTAGGCCTGTATACTTGACCAATTTAGTCAAGTATGCTTAAAAAGGCCTAAGTTTTAAGGGTAATATGAAATTAACATCTAAAGGTCGATATGCCGTAATGGCACTAGTAGATTTAGCTAGGTTTGATAACATCAATCCTGTGTCATTGAGGGATATTTCTCTTAGACAAAGTATATCATTAGATTATCTAGAACAAATTTTTTCTAAACTCAAGAAAAATCAAATAGTCAAAAGCGTAAGAGGAACGCGTGGAGGATATATTCTTCTAAAAAAACCAAATGAAATAAAACTTACCAATATTTTCCAAGCTGTGGATGAAAAAGTAAAAACAGTTCAATGTAAAAAAGATTCAAAAAAAGGATGTAATGGTAAACCAACAAAATGTATAACTCACGATCTTTGGGATGAGTTAGAAATTCATATTAATAGTTTTTTCGAAAAAAAAAGTTTAGATGATTTACTAAAAAATAATATTCACCATAGAGCACAAAATGGATAATAGACAAAAAGAAATTGACAAATTAAAAGATTATAAATATGGTTTTTCGACTGAAATTGAAAATACTAGGGCACCAAAAGGACTAAACGAAGAAGTCATAAAATTCATTTCAAATATAAAAAAAGAGCCTCAATGGATGCTTGAATTTAGATTAAAAGCATTTGAAAGATTTAAACAATTAAAAGAGCCAGACTGGCAAAAACCAAAATATCCTAAAATTGATTACCAAGATTTATATTATTATTCAGCACCTAAAAGTATGGATGATAAACCAAAAAGCTTAGATGAGTTAGATCCAAAACTTTTAGAGACATATAAAAAACTTGGTATTCCACTTCAAGAGCAAGCTAGATTAAACGGTATTGCTGTAGATGCCGTTTTTGACTCTGTTTCAGTAGCTACTACTTTTAGAGAAGAATTAACAAAACAAGGAATTATTTTTTGTCCTATATCAGAGGCTATTCAAAGCCATCCCGAATTAGTAAAAAAATATTTAGGATCTGTAATACCTACTACAGATCATTTTTTTGCCACTCTTAATTCAGCAGTTTTTACAGATGGTTCTTTTGCATATATACCTGAAGGTGTTAGGTGCCCAATGGAATTATCGACTTATTTTAGAATAAATGCCTCCAACACAGGTCAATTTGAAAGAACTTTGATTATCGCTGACAAAGGTAGTTATGTAAGTTATTTGGAAGGCTGTACAGCACCAATGCGCGATGAAAATCAGTTACATGCAGCTAATGTAGAACTTATTGCTTTAGATGATGCTGAAATAAAATACTCAACAGTTCAAAATTGGTACCCAGGAGATAAAGACGGAAAGGGTGGAATATATAATTTTGTAACCAAGAGAGGTTTATGCAAAGGGAAAAATTCTAAAATATCATGGACGCAAGTTGAAACAGGTTCAGCAATCACATGGAAATATCCAAGTTGTATTCTAAGAGGTGATAATTCTGTTGGTGAATTTTATTCAATTGCAATAACAAATAATCATCAAAAGGCAGACACTGGTACAAAGATGATTCATTTAGGAAAAAACACTAAAAGTAAGATTATATCCAAGGGTATTTCAGCAGGATTTTCTGATATGACTTATAGAGGTTTGGTAGATATTTCCTCTAAGGCTTCAAATTCAAACAATTATACTCAATGTGATTCTTTATTAATGGGTAATAAATGTGGAGCACACACTGTACCTTATATTAAAAATAAAAATTCCGAATCTAATATTGCCCATGAAGCAACTACTTCAAAGATCAGCGAAGAGCAATTGCACTATTGCCAACAAAGAGGTTTGAGTGCTGAGGAAGCTGTAGGATTAATTGTTAACGGTTTTTGTAAAGAAGTTTTACAACAATTACCAATGGAATTTGCTGTTGAAGCTCAAAAACTTGTTGGTATCAGTTTAGAGGGAAGTGTGGGCTAATGTTAAAAATAAATAAACTAAATGCAAAGATAGATAACAAAGAAATTTTAAAAGAATTTTCTCTTAATATAAATCCTGGAGAAGTTCACGCTATAATGGGTCCAAACGGATCAGGCAAAAGCACATTATCAAATATTTTATCAGGAAAAAAAGGATATGAAGTCTCTGGAGAAGTTCTTTTTGAAGACAAAGATTTGTTTGAACTTGAGACAGAGGAAAGAGCTCACAAAGGTATTTTTTTAGCTTTTCAATACCCTTTAGAAATTCCTGGAGTTAATACAAATATTTTTCTTAAGACCTCATTAAATGCTGTAAGAAAAGCTAGAGGTGAGAAAGAATTAGACGCAATAGAATTTTTAAGATTAGTAAAAGAAAAATCTAAAGAACTTAAATTTGATGAAGAAAAACTTAATAGACAATTGAATGTTGGTTTTTCTGGTGGAGAAAAAAAAAAAAATGAAATTTTACAGATGTCAATGTTAGCTCCAAAGTTATCTATTTTAGATGAAACGGATTCAGGTTTAGATATTGATGCTTTAAAAATTGTAGCAGATGGTGTTAACACTTTAAGAAATGATAAAAATTCGTTTTTAATAATTACACACTATCAAAGATTACTTGATTACATTAAGCCTGATTTTGTTCATGTTTTAATGAATGGAAAAATAATTAAATCAGGTGGTGCAGACTTAGCATTAGAATTAGAAAAAAAAGGTTACGAAAATTTTAATTAAATGAAAGAGCAATTACAAAAAGATTTTAATAATATTATCAGAGATTTAAATTTATCTCAAAAAGATATTGAAATTAAAAAATTTCATCTAGAAAATTTTATTAATAGAGGATTTCCTAACAGAAAAGAAGAGGATTGGAAATTTTCAGATCTTAATCAAATCATAAAAAAAAATATTGGAGAACTAAGTTTTTATAATGAATACAATTCTACTAATAAAGTTGACACTTCAGTATTTGTGGATGGACTAGAACACAATAAAATTGTTTTTATAAATGGTAGAATTGAAAAAATTGATTTTGATTATGAAAAGAAAAACCAGATAGAAATAATCGATCAGTCAGAAATTATTCATGAGTCAAGCCATAATTCGCTATCTGATTTAAATAATGCACTTACTAATAAATCTTTTAAAATACTTGTTAAAAAAGGTTATCAATTTGCAAAACCATTAATTATTTACCATACAACCAACTCTAAAATTTGGTCTAAAAATATAAATTTAAGGTTAGATTTTGAATTAAATGAAAATAGTTCTTTACGTCTAATTGATTTATTCAACGATACATCAGAAAAAAATTTTTTTAATATTTTTTATAACTTTGATTTAAAAGAAAATGCGATTTTAAAAAATTATAAGATAGATAAATTAGAAAATAAAAATATTAAATATTCTTTAAATAATATTGAACAAAGTGAAAATAGTATTTCAGAAATATTCATTCTATCTTCAGGATCAAAATTTTTTAAAAATGAAATTATTTGTAATTTAAAGGGGAGTTATTCATCAGCTTTTGTTAATGGAATTTTCTCCTTAAGTAATAATAAACAACATGAAATTCGATCAATAATTAATCATTTAACCGAGAATACAAAAAGCTACCAACTAATCAAAAGTGTTTTAGAGGAAAGTTCTAAAGCGGCTTATCAAGGTAAAATATTTGTCAATTCTAAAGCACAGAAAACAGATGGATATCAATTAAGTAAAGCTATATTGCTTCATAAGGAATCAGAGTTTAATGCAAAGCCAGAATTAGAAATTTATGCAGATGATGTAAAGTGTTCACATGGTTCTGCCTCTGGTAGCTTAAATGAAGACTCGATATTTTATTTAATGTCAAGAGGGTTAAATTACCAACAATCAAGAGATTTATTGATTAATGGCTTTTTACTTGATGTAGTAGAAAAAATTACTGACTCAGAAATAAAAAATTTAATTAAAAACATGATTGGAATTAAAGAATGAATATAGATAAAGTAAAAAAAGAATTTCCAATTTTTGATGACAAAATAAAAAATAACGATTTAGTTTATTTAGATAGCGCAAACTCATCACAAAAACCAAAAGTTGTAATTGATAGAATTAATGAATTTTATACAAAACAGTTTTC
>MDTG01025211.1_pt1 | contig 12068 bp, 14 predicted proteins | sample 811421 | NCBI WGS metagenome assembly MDTG01 (sample SAMN05326645, study PRJNA326480) | marine metagenome | isolation source: seawater | place: Pacific Ocean: South East | collected 2011 | reverse complement strand
ATCTAAAAAATGTTGATGGACTTGAGCTAGTTAATGAAGATAAATATGAAAAACATGTTTATTGGATGATTGGAGTTTTATTAAACAAAAAATATAAAATGAAAAAGGAAAAAATTATTAAAAAACTCTACACTAACGGTATAGATACAAGGGATTTTTTCTTCCCGATAGATAGGCAGCCTTTTTTAATTAAAGAAAAAAGAGTAAAAAATATAAAATGTCCTGTTTCATATAATTTATGGAAAAATGGTTTTTATTTACCATCTAGTTTAAATTTAACGAAACATCAAATTAAAAGGATATGTGGGATACTAAAATAAATGAAGATTGGACTTTATTTTATAGATGAAGGTAAAGAGGCTGGCGGTACTTTTACTTTTTCTGAAGAAGTGGTGAATTATTTAAACAGTAAAAAATTTGAAAATTGTAAGTTTATTCTTATAGTAGAAAAATTAAGAAAAAAAAATTCTCTAGTCAATAAAATCAAAAATTTAGAAAAGGTTATTGAAATTAAAAGAGGAAGAATTAGATCATATTTTGAAAATATTTATCAAAACTTAAATATAATTAACCAAAATTTTAATTATTTATCACCTATTGATAAAATTTGTATTAAAGAAAAAATAGACTTTATTTGGTTTTTAGATATGACATTTGATCGATTAACAGATTTTCCTTACGCAATAACAATTTTAGATTTAGAACATTTAAAACAAAGTTTTTTTCCAGAGTGGGGTGAAAAAATAAATTGGTATAGAAGGAATAATAAATTGAGCGATTTTTTAAAAAAATCAACATTTATAATGACGGGCACTAAAATAGGTAAAAAAGAAATAGAAGATTTTTATGGAATATATAGTGAAAAAATTTATATAAATCCTCACCCTACACCAGAAAAATACAAAAATTTAAGTCCTTTAGATTCTAAATTAGATGAATTAATTAAAAAAAAAGATTTTTTCTTTTACCCGGCAAATTTCTGGCCCCACAAAAATCATATTAATCTAATTTCAGCAATGCAAATTTTCTTAAAAAATAATGATGCAAATTTATTGTTGGTTGGGAATGAGTTTCAAAATAAAGATAAAATAAAAAGCTTTGTTAATAAATTGGGGATTAATGACAATGTTCATTTCTTAGGTTTCATCAATGATGAAGACCTTTTTAAATTATATAAAAATGCAAAATGTTTGTTATATCCATCTTGGGGTGGCCCAGAGAATTTACCTCCTCTTGAGGCTTTTTCTTTAGGTTGTCCAGTAATAGCAAATTCAATTCCAGGTGCCTTAGAACAATTAAGTGATAATGCTATTTTAGTTGATTGTTCAAATCCAAAATTGATTGCTGAAAAAATGGAACTTATTTTTAATAATGATAATTTGAGAAAAGATTTAATTGATAAAGGAAAAGTCAGGTCCGAAAAATGGAAAATAAACGATTACGTAAATAAATATATTGAAAATTTTGAAAAATATTTAAATAAATATCAATTCAATTTTTTTAAAAAGAATAAATCATAAAAATTAAAATTAATATTTAAATTTTTTCTTTTTACATTTTGCTTAAAAAATTTTTTTTTAAGTTCAAATTTTTTGTTTAATAAATCCATAATTTTTTTATTATTAAACATTTGAAAACTATAATAATTTTTTTTATCTGAATAATGTCTTTGTAAAAGACTTTTATCATTATCATTTGATATTGGTAAATTCTCAATAAACAAATATTTGATTGATTCATCTTTTAAAATTTTTTTAATTTCTTCATATGGGTTCTCCAAATACTGTAAGGATGTTGAGTATATTAAGATATTATTATGATTATTATGCTTTGAAAGTTCTTTAAAACTTTTGATAAATTTTATCTTATTATTTTTTTTCGCTGAATATTTACAATATTTATTTTGTTCAATTATTGTCCAATCAATTTTTTTGTTTTTGCCAATTAGTTTGCTAAATTCATAATATCGCTGTCCTACTCCACCTCCATATTCTATAATTTTTAATTTTTTATTAAATCTATCAAATAAAATCTTTAAGTTATTTAAAAGAAAGAAATTAGCCTGATTTATATTTTTTAATTTGCCATCAACCAAAGTTAGTAAAAAATTTTTTTTAGCTAAATCAAGTAAATATAAGTTTTGTTTTATAAACTTATCATCGTCATAGTATTTTATAAAAATATTTTTATGATTATTTGTAAAATTTATTTTACTATCATCAAATAAAAATTTTTTTAATTTTAGTTGAATAGATTTGTTTAAAACTTTTTTTATATACTTTATAAAAAAAACACTAAAATTTGCTTTGGGTGTTAATATTTTATCATAAAATGTTTTAACTCTATTGTCATATAATTTACTAAAAAAAATTTTATTTTTTTTAATTTTAGATTTTTTAATATTTAATTTTGAGTTAAAAGTATCTATTTTTGTCTTAGCATGCCTTCCTGATCCATCTAGTCCAAAATTTGATGAATAAGAATTTTTTGGTACTAGAGAATATTTATTTTCAAGTTGCATCGATATATCAAACATAATTGTATATGAATCATTTTTTTTATTTATTTTATCTAACAGCATTTTTATTTTTTGTCTTAAAATATTTTTTTTACCAATCTTTTTATATAAAGTTTTAGGATTCCATATAACTTTATCCCAAGCTCTTTTCCAAGTGCCCCAACCCCAAGTATCAGCTCCTCTTACTAAAAAAAAATCATTTAATTTATTTTTTTTTACAGGATAAGAATAACCATTAATCGCACATATATTTTTATAATTTTTGAATGTATTTAATCCTTGATTCATATAATCCAAAAAATATTTTGAAACTAGATTATCATCTTCTACAACAATTATTTTTTTATGCTTATTAAGAACATGCGTAATTCCACTTATAAAATTTTTTGATAACCCTATATTTTTTTTTCTAAAAAAAAATTTTTTTGATTTAAAACCCTTAAGCTGAGTTAATATTTTTTTTACTGCTTCAACTTTTTCTTTGTCATCAGTATTATTTATTGGCCCATCGACAAAAATAATTATGTCTGATTTTTTTGATAATTTATTTTTTTTTAAGAATTTTAATGATCGTATCGTATGATATGGCCTATTATAAGCAAAAAAAGCTATTGGTGCTAATTTCATTTTTTAAATAAATTTAGAATTTTTAAAGATATTTTTTTTAAAACATTATTTTTAAAGATATTTAAATTCTTTTTTCGTAAATCATCTAACTTTTGTTTAGAAACTCTATCAGGGTATAGTTTTCTACTTATTAAAGAATAACCTTTTAGCCCATGATCATCATCAATAGAAACAAACAACTCTTTATTAAGATAACCAAATTTAAATGGCATAATTTCATCTATTTCTGATATTCCTTTTTCAAAGTTAAAGGGCAACATAATATTATATTTTTTTTTATTTTTTGAATGTAGTAAATTTTTAAAAAAAAATTTTTTTTCTGAAAAAGATACACAAACAATAGGATAATAGAGTATAATATTTTCTTTTTTACAAAGATTTAAAATATTATTTTTATTATTAATATCAAAATCAAAAAAAGATAATTTTTTTTTTTCTGATAATTTTATATCTTTAAATTGATTTTTAAAAAGCCCATTATGAAAAAAAGAATAATTTAAATGATCTACTCCATTTAAAATCATTTCTTCAACCACTAAATTAATTTCTTCGGGCTTATTAATACAAATATGATCTTCTATCCAAAAAAAAACTATATTCGCTTTAATATTATCAAACATTTTTATAGAATCTTCTATCCATCCATTTTTTGAATTTAAATTAAAAATAATTAAATCATTTTTAATATTTTGTTCTAAAAATACTTTAACCTCTTTATAATAAGGTCCTCTTATATTAATAACCCAGTTTAAAATATTTGATTTATTAAATGAATAAAAAGAGTCTTGAAGTCTAATAAATCTTTCTTTGGTATCTATATGAAAATTTGCAAAAACTGAAAATTCATACATTAGTAAATATTATTTTGAATATTGATTTAGTAATTTCATTAAAAGATGGCCAATAATTAGTTGGGTATCTTCTGAAATTTGCATATCATTCACATTAATATGAATTGGCACATTTGCTAGTTTTTTTGCTTTACCGCCACTATATCCAAGAATTGCAAAACTTTTCATGCCAATTTTATTAGAAAATTTTAAAGCATTTAAAATATTTTTTGAGTTTCCACTTCCAGACATTACTATTAATATATCTCCTTTTTTAGCCTTAACTCTTAATTGTTCAGAAAAAATATTTTCATATCCAATATCATTTGCCAAACAAGTTAAGACTGAACTATTCGAAGTTAATGCCTCAATATCAAATCCTTTTCCTGAAGAAATGCCTGCTCCATAAATTAAATCATTAGCAATATGCATGGCATTAGCTGCACTTCCTCCATTTCCACATATATATATTTTTTTTTTATTTTTTTTTGTATTTAATACATCTTTCGCGAGATATTTTACTTTAAAAAATTCTTTGCTTTTACTAACCTTATTAAGTTTCAATAAATAATCTTTTATTTTTTTTTCCATTTATTTAAATAATTCTTGTTTCTTTGTTTATTTGAAAAATTTGTTTTTTTATTTCTTCATTATACGATCCAGCTCTTAAAACTACATATGGTTTATTTAATTTTTTAATTATTGATGGAGAATATACTTTTAATTTTGTTCCATAAAGATATTTTCCCTGTTTATTTTTGTCATTGTCTATAACTCCATCGAAATTTTTTGTATTTATATTGCTGCCAAAAACAATCATTTGAGAAAATATATGTGCTCCAAATAATAAAATGGGATTATTTATTTTTTTTCTAATCATTTGAATTTTTTTAATATCCTTAATTATCTTATTATAAAAATTTAAAAATAAATTTTTATTAGCTGTGTACTTTTTATAATTTAGATTTTTATATTTTGATTTTCTTTTTGTTTCATAAAAAATTGAGTGATTTTTAAAATATATTTTTCTTACTATTTTAAAGCCATTGTTTAATAGTAATTTGTCAACTAGACTTTCTTCTAGAAAATACGGGTGTTCAAAATTCATGGCATTTGACTGCTGCATACTTATCATTTTTTTTAAATTCGGAATACTAAATATATGTTTTCCATTATTATTTAAAATTTTATTTATCAATTTTAAAAAATCCACTGGTTCAAAAATATGTTCAAATAAATGTGAATGAACTACAAGATCTGTGTTATTTATATAATTTTTTACAAGCTTTTTATGAAAAAAATCTTTTATTAATTTATGTTTTTTATTAATTTTTTTTCCATTTGGATCAAATGTAATAAGTTTTATTTTATCATTTAAATTTTTATTTTTTAAATTTTTTGAAATTGAATTATGTCCTCCTCCTATTTCCATTACTATATTTTTAAAATGAGGTTTAACGAAATTAAAAAAAGCTTTATGATGCATTTTCCACGTGCTTCCAATTGTTCCTGACCCATGGGATTTAAAGTACAATTTTCTTAATGGGACCCTTGGATAAATTTGTACAGATCCAGTTTTTTTATTAATATTGAATGTCATATTCTTATATTCTGGCTTAAAATTTTTTTCTACAACACCCATATAAATAGGAAATTTTTTAAATTCAAAAAGTTTCTCAAAACTTTTATTATTTGAAAAAGGACATTTGAGTATATTCTTTTCACTAACTAAAGTCATATTTTAATCTTTTTTTAATTTCATTAACATTTAATTTTATTTTTGTATAAATTTCGAATTGTTTTATTGCTTGATAAAAACTAATTTTCAATCCTGAATGATATTTTATATTATTTTTTTTGCATAAAATCTTTAGTTTTGATGTATCATTAATTGTAAAGTCTATTATTGAACTAAATTTTTTAATTTTTTTAGGATTAATTGGATACATATTTTTATGACTCATCCCAAGAGGAGTTGCATTAACCAGTACATTTGCATCAATTAAATTTCTTTTTTTCCATAAAATTATTTTATTTTTTTTATTTAACTTCCAGCTATTATATTTTTTTTTATTTCTTGAAGATAAAAATATATTTTTAAATTTTTTATCTTTGAACAATGTATACGAAGTTTTGGCTGCTGAACCATTGCCTAATAATAATATTTTGTCCTTTTTTTTGTTTATTTTAATATTTTCAATAATTTTTTTTAAAGCAAAGTAATCAGTATTATATCCATAAAAAGTATTATTTTTTTTTAAAACTGTATTAATGGATTGTGTCTTTTTTGAAATAATATCTTTATTCCTAATATATTTTCCTATTATTCCTTTAAATGGCATAGACACAGAAACTCCACTTATTTTTTTTAGTTTTAGGATTTCTTTTAATTGCTTTTCATTTTTGCAAGCAATTGGTAAATAAATTGCATTTATTTTTTTAATTCTGTAGCCAGTATTATGAAAAAAAGCTCCTGTATTTCCGGGAAATTTTGATACAGATATATATAATTTTGTGTCTTTATTAATCATTGATATTGGATTTGTTTAAAATTTTTTGTAAATAGCTTTTTCCATAATAAAAAAGATATTTATCAAATGGATAGTGATGAAGAGGTGACATATTCAAAAAAATCAAACCAGTAATCAACTTAACTTTATTTATATTAAAATAATTTTTGTTTATATAATTTAAAAGTATTTTTTTCAAATTAGAGTTATTTTCTCTTAATTTATGTTTTATTAAAGCTCTATATTTATATTCTTTTAATGTAAATTTATTTTTTTTAATTAAATCGTAGTTTATTTCAAGCCCACCTAATAGTTTAGAAAAATCATAATATAAATCTCCTTTTGAAATAAGTTTAGAAAAATTAGGTCTCCAATCAATTAATTTAATTTTTTTTTTTGATAGTATAATATTATCAAATTGAAGATCTCCATGAATATTACTGTAATGTCCATTAAATAATTTTTTCCACGGAATTTTTTTAAAAATGTCATTTATACTTAAAACTTTTAATCCATTTATATTGTTTATATTATCTATTTTTGGATATTTTTTTAAAAGTTTTCTTATTCTCTTTTTCGTTTTTAAGAAATAAAATTTTTTACATTCATCTTGAATATTTGCCTTTGTTTTAGATTTTGTCCAAAGATTATTCTCTAAAAATTTTAAAAGGTATTTTAATTTATTAGAATTATATTTTTCATATAATGTACTGCCTTTTTCAAACTTATAAGAAATAAAATTATTTTTTTTAATTAAATTTTGTGGATAGATTTTTTTATTTAAATTTGCTTTTAAATATAAGTTATTTATAATTTTTTGGTCTGAGAAAAATTTAGTCACTCTTTCATTTGATATAAATATTAATTGATTTTTTTTACTAAAATTAAACTTTTCTCTTTTTAATATCAAGTTTTCATAATTATTAACTGAACCTATATCTTCCCAATCAATATTTTTTAAGTACAAAATTTTTTTTTTCATTATTTTTTTAAAACCAATAGAAATTTGCACCTCTTTATTGTTTTTCTTTTTAAAATCAAATGCTGACCAAAATTCTTTAAAATCTTTTATAAATGCTAAACCAACGAAAATTTTATATATATATTTTTTTTCAATATTTTTCTTATCTATAATCTTTGTTATTTTATTTTTATTAAAAATTAAATTACAATAATCTTTTGATTTAAAATTTTTTGAATTATAACAACCCATCCAATTTTTATTATGATTTCCATAAATATTTTTTTTCCAAAGAGTATCACATGATACAAAATAAAAAGGTTCTTGTAGATATTTTTTACAATAGTTTAGAGACTTTGCTGGACCACTTCCTTTTCCTTTATATTTTTTTACATTTATAAATTTTACATTAATTTTAGGATGATGAACTTTAATAAAGTCTTTAACTAATTTGCCCTTATATCCTATTGATATTATGAATTGAGTTTCTTTGGGAAAATTATCAATTATATGTGAAATTGCTGCTTTTTTTTCTATAGTAAGCAAAGCTTTATTTTTATCTTTAGTATATTCTTTTAGTCTACTTCCTACTCCAGAAGTTAAAATACATACTTTTGGTTTTTGCATTTTTTATTTTAAATGTTCAGTTTTTATTCTTCCACTTTTTCTATTAGTATCGTCTGAAATTCTCATGACATCGTCTAAATGAGGAGTAGAAACTTCATAAAGTAAAATATTAGTTTTTGCTTCTAATCTATGAATTGCATAATTTGGAACATTTAAATATTCTTTTTCTTTGAATTGCTTAATTTTAATATTATTTAAAATTTTATTAGGTTTATTTTTGCCTGTGAATTTTGAGTAGTGAATTAACGCTCTACCCTTATGAAGGTAATTTGTTTCAATTTTTTTTTTATGGAACTGTAAACTTGTTTTAAAGCCCTTTTTAATAAATATTTTTTTTAGAGAATATGTAGGTTTTTGCCCATTTATCCAAACTTCATATCCCCAAGGTTTATTAACCTTATACAATTCTTTCTCTTGAAATTTTTTTATTTTATTTCTAATCTTTTTTTTACTTAACCCTGCAATTCCTATTAAAGTATTTTTATTAGATTGAATAAATAAATTTTTTTTTTCAAACTCAAAAAATCTGTACTTATTACAATTATAGAATTTATTATTTATTTCTATTATTGTATTTTTTTTTGGTTCTAAAATTATGATTGAACCTAAATTTGGTTTATTTAATTTTATTTGAATATTTTTTTTTAAATTAATAATTGTATAAATATATTTTTTTTTAGATAAGTTATTTATTCCAAATGAATTAACTTTTATTTTATCTTTTTTTAATGCTAAATTATAATTCATATTGTTATTTAATAAATTTATTAGATTTTACAAATTTAAATAAATTACTACCTTTAAATTTAAAACCTTTTATTTTTACTTTTTGTGCAAACTGCATATCTGTAACTTGATCACCTATTATAAAAGATTTTCTTTTATCCACCTTCCATTTTTCATTTGCAATTTTGAACATACCAATTCCAGGTTTTCTTAAATTGCTTTTTTTTTTATATCTTTTTACTATACCCTCTATGTGATAAGGACAAAATATAAATTTATTGATTTCACATTTAATTTTTTTTTTTAATATTTGATTCATATAATTATGAATATTTTTAACATTTTTAATCTTAAAGTATCCTCTTGCCACTCCAGATTGGTTACTAACTACTACAATTATATATTTTAAATCTTTTAAATATTTTATTGTTTTAATTGCTCCTGGCATCCATCTAAAATGTTTTTTATAACCAATATAACCTCTGTTTATATTTGATTTATTTAATACGCCATCTCTATCTAAAAAGGCAACTTTGTACATATATTATTCTTTTGCTTTGTTTAATATATTTTTTTCGATAAGAGTGTAGGAATTACTAAAAAATAAACACATAATTATTGAAATTAAAAAATATATAATAAAGTTATTATCCATTATTGAGTTTATATTTATATGTTCTAAGCCTATTAACTTCTTACATACTGTGATTGCTTCTTCAAAATTTTGAATTCTAAAAAATATAAAAGAAATATTGACATATAAAAATGTTAATATCCAAGATAAAATTTCGGAAATATTTATTTTAATATATTTCCTAAAAATATGATTAACTATTAAACCAACTCCATGTAAAAAACCAAATATTACAAAGTTCCAGGATGGACCATGCCATAGGCCAGCTATCAAAAAAACTATTAAAACTACAAGCATAGATTTATAAAATAGTATTTTTTTAAGATTTTTTAATAACGGCATATATATATAATTTGTTAGAAAATCTGAGAGAGTAATATGCCATCTTTGCCAAAATTCTATTATTGATTTAGATTTATATGGACTGTTAAAATTAATTGGTAGGATAATATTTAACATTAATGCCGAGCCAGTAGCCATATCAACGTAGCCACTAAAATCATAATAAATTTGTAATGTAAACGAAACTGAAGCTAGCCATGCATTAATTAAATCTAAATTTTGAACATTTTCATAAGAATTATCAACAAAAATTCCTAGATTATTTGCTAAAATAACTTTTTTAAATAAGCCGATGGATAATATTACTAATCCAATTTTGAAATTATCTAAATTAAAAATCTTATTCGATTCTTTATTAAATTGAGGAACCATAAAATTATATTTTACTATCGGTCCAGCAACCAGCTGTGGGAAAAAAGAGATAAATAATGCATAATCAATAAATTTTATTTTTTCAATTTCATTGTCATAATAATTCACAATAAATGCTATTGTTTGGAAAGTTATAAAGCTAATAGCTAATGGAAATGGCAAATTCAAATATGCAAAATTGGTATTAAATATAAAGTTTATATTAAGAATAATAAAATCCAAATATTTAAAAATTAGTAATAAAAACACATTAAAAGTTATGCACAAAAATAAGCTCAATTTTTTATTTTTTGACAATCTTAATTTTTTTGTAAAAAAATAATTAGCTATTATTGAAAAAAAAATTAAAGGCAAATAACTTAAACTCCACCAACTATAAAATATTAAACTCATCAGAATTAAAATTGCTTTACTTCTGGAAATATTTATGGGTAAAAAAAAATATAGCAGAATGCATATTGGCAAAAATAAAAATAAATATATCGGATGATAAAATAACACTTTATACTACTTTTCGATTAAATTATTTCTCCACCAGTCAATATAATATCTGAACCGTTGATAAAATTTGTTTTAGTGTTTAATAAAAACATTATTGCTTCAGATACTTCTGAGGCCTTTCCTAATCTTTTTTTTGGATTATTAAATTTATTTAATTCTATAATTTTATTATCAATCTTTTTTATAAATGGTGTATCAAGCATCGAGGGAGAGATTGAATTAAATGAAATATCTTTATTTTTGTATTCAGAAACTAAACTTTTCATTAAACCAGATAGTGCATATTTAAGAGAAACGTAATTGGACATGTAAGGAGGGGGCAAACCCTTAACTACACTGGATAAGACAAAAATAACTTTAGAGTTTTTATTTTCTGACATAAAATTAATTTGATTTTGAATTATTTCAATTATTGATTTTAAAGAAATATCAAACTGTTTTCTATAATCTGAATATTTTAATTCACTAAATCTTTTAATTTTTAAATTATCAGAAGCTAGATGAATAATGCTGTTTATTTTGTATTTATTTAATTTATTTAAAAAAATATTGATTTCATTTTTTTTTTCAAAATTACACTTAAAAGGGACAATTTTAGATTTTAATTTATTTTTTTTTTATAAAGGATAAAAAATTTTTTGATTTACTATAGTGAGCTAATATAATCTGATTTTTTTTGTCAATTTTCAAAATTAAATCTTTACCTATAGCTGAAGAAGCTCCTGTTATTAAAATTTTATTCATTCAACTTTACATTTGCCTCTGCTTTACAAACATTTTTGTGCGATTGATTATGACTTTTAAATGATATTGTGACTACTTTAAACACTTTATTTAAATTAATAATCTTAGCAATAGTTGTTATTTCATCATTAACATATACTGGTTTTAAAAAATCTAAGTTTATACTTAATAATAGCGAATTTTTTCCAATAAAGTCGACACCTATTATTTTGGAGTAAATTGTATTTAATAAAGCACCATGAGCAATTTTATTTTTAAACCCATATTTTTTTGCAAAAGAATTGCTTACATGTATGGGGCTTTTATCTCCACTTAATTTAACAAAATCTTTTATCAATTTATTACTTATTTTTTTTTTATTTCTGAAGGTTTTTCCCAATTTTAATTTTGAAAATGAGTAATTTTTCATTTATTTTTTTTTATAATAATTTCTATAAATTCACCAACATTTTGAACGTTTGCTAATTCTGATACAGAAAATTTAATTTTAAAATATTTTTCAATTTCAACAACTAAGTTTATTTGAATTAGTGAGTCCCAATTCTTAATAGTTTTTGCTGAAGATTTATAATCAATTTTTAAATTATTATTTTTAAATATCTTTTTAAAAATAGGTTGTAATTGCTCTAATATTTCTTTTTTTTTATTCACTTTTGAACTTTATAACTATATTTTT
>MDTG01377450.1_pt1 | contig 12069 bp, 8 predicted proteins | sample 811421 | NCBI WGS metagenome assembly MDTG01 (sample SAMN05326645, study PRJNA326480) | marine metagenome | isolation source: seawater | place: Pacific Ocean: South East | collected 2011 | reverse complement strand
TGAAATCCTTGTCGAAGTTCGAAGGAACGGCGATATCTGGCCCAATCCAGTTATTTTTGGAAACTGGTTCCTGATCTGTGATTCCCTCTAAGGAAAATACAGATTCATACTCTTCAGGTTCTGGCAGAGTCATTCCTCCTCGTCACCCAGAGGGCCTTCAAAAACTAGCCAAGCATAAACTGCTGTGAAAATCATCAATAATCCACCAAGCATTATGATTAATCCAAATGGAGCAGGGAACAATTCTGATTGTTCGCCGACTATACGTGCCAAGAAAATTAGGGCAATACCCAATGATGCAACTATTCGTATCGAACTTTCAGGGTTTTCCCATAACGATAGTATTGGTATTGCTCCCCAAAATCCAAATTTATGCCTAAACCATGCAAAATAAATCATGAATGCGCCAAGTAAGCCAATTGTTCCTCTAGTGAATGATTCGGAACCCCACGGTCCATCCGGCGCCCATCCTTCAAACAATGTACTGGCGACTAAGGCGATACCGATGCCAGCAAACATTTGGTGGCGAGGCATCTGTGAATCAGCCATGTTGTTCCGTTGAGCACTCACTAGAAAGGTGTCACTGTTTCATGGGAGTTCTGCATCGCCCTCTATGTGATTGCGCCAAGCCCGAGATTTTTCCTTTGAACGAACTTCGAGTACCCTCCAAAAATCATCAAGAACGGTTTGTCCGCCAACTGATACAATTCTGTGGAGTATGTCTGAGAGGGATTTACTGTGATCATCAATCATATGTAGCAACAGTTCTCTAAGCCGGGTTCGAACCAACTCATCACCATCCAACCACAATTTTACAGTAAGGCCTTTCTGATCATCAGGGTGGATGTTCAGATAATCGCGAAGGGCGGTTTGTGTGAACCTTCTTTGGACGCCTGAATCTGAGTGATTAGCTGCCACTACACATCGATTGACAAAACCCTCTGAGTCAATATCAGATATCAGCCGAAGGGATCCTACTGCAATTCTAACCACGTCTTTTGATTCATCTGAAAGGAGTTTGTCTAAGAGGGGAAGTGCTTGTTTACCCCTCCGTTGTATTATCTCATCGAGAGCGTCTGCTAATGCACATCTTACGTTTGATTCTCGACAAAGAAGTATCTGCTCAAGTTTAGAGGCTCCTTCGACATCCATATCCCATATTCTCGGTAGCAATGATGCTATACGGCTGGATAATTCTGAGTCGCCATCGCTAGCCATTCTGTTTAAACGAGATACTATCGATAATGGTTTCACGAGGGTGCGCCTTGAAAGTGCGAGGTCCAGCCATTCTACCAAAACTGGTCGTGGTGGATCTGCTTCTTCCATTCGATCCAATAGCCATCCTGCAGCAAAAGTACCTCGTGAGTCCGCACTCATTGGAGCAAGAGGAGTTGATTCTCTTTCGTCGTTCCAATCAATTAGATGGGGGCCCGGAGTCGAACCACCGTGCCAATATCCAGGGGGCTTAGCAAGGGCTATACTCTCCATCAAGTGGTAACCTTGTTGAATAGAAATTGGGCTATCCTTTGAAGAAAGTCCATTCAAAAGGGCAATTCCAACCCACCAACGATCAACATCTGGAGCATCTGAGTCAAGAGCTTGGGAAAGAAGGGTCTCTGCCCTGATAAACAAAGCCCTCTCAGCAACTTCCTCACCACGCCTTTCAAGCCATTTCCTCGATTCTCTAGCAGGGTCTGCCGTCAATGACAAACGATGTGGCACTAAGGCTTCACCAATGGATTCTAAATCTCGATCGAATGCTGCACGGTTTGCTTCGAGTAAAGCATCCGCGACCTGTTGCAAGTTATTCGGGTCACTTGGGGGGCGTACTGGAAAATCTGGATCAGATAAGGGAGGTTGGGGCAGTGGCCAGTCTTCACATCCGCGTGACATCATATTCTCTAAACTCTTACGAGTTTGTTGAAACAGGCGTTGGGAGAGTTGGCTCTGTTCGCGCCAATCACTCATCGGCTTCCACCATCAAATGTCTAACTCAATATTCAAATTCTGAATCAGTTCTTTGTACCGATTGCGGATTGTCACTTCTGTAACTCCTGCAACTTCTGCAACTTCCCTTTGAGTTCTACGCTTTCCGCAAAGAACACTAGCGATATAGATGATTGATGCTGCAATTCCGGTAGGCCCTCGACCACTGGTCAATTCCTTCTCTTGAGCTGCCTGAATCAATTCGTATGCCTTGGCTTCAACCTCAGCATCCAGACCCAGTCCTGAACAGAATCTAGAGATGTAATCTTCAGGGCCTGTTGGCATGATTTTCATCTTAAGCTCGCGAACCATGAAACGGTACGTCCGTCCTATTTCCTTACGACCTGTTCGACTGGCTTGACCGATTTCATCGAGAGTTCGTGGAACCCCACATTGGCGGCAAGCCGCGTACAAACTTGCAGCAGCAACACCCTCAATTGAACGCCCGCGTATCAAACGCTTCTCAACGGCTTTCTTGTAATTGACTGCGGCGGATTCGCGAACTGTCTTGGGAAGTTCTAAACGACTTGCCATACGATCTAATTCCGCTAAAGCCATTGCAAGATTGCGTTCGGTTGCGTTACTTACACGGCTTCTCTTCTGCCACTTACGCATACGGTAGAATTGGCTTCGATAACGACTGTTAATTGTCTTACCAGAATAGTCTTTGTTTTGCCAATCAATATCAGTACTCAAACCCTTATCGTGTAGCATCACTGTCATTGGTGCTCCAGTTCTCGCTCTCTGGTCGCCCTGTTCCGGACTAAATACTCGCCATTCAGCACCTTGATCTACTACATTGTCTTCCAAAACCAATCCACAGTCTTGACATACAATTTCACCACGAGTTTCGTCTCGATCTAAATTTCTTGATGCACATTCTGGACACTTTACAATATCCTCAACTTGTTCTTCTCTTGCCATTTACAAAAACCCCTTTTCCGCCAAATAATATTACAGGAAGTAATATAATTCCGCTTGGGTGCAATATATAAACCTAATGGCTTGAAAATCGCTGTATCATACCTCATTTTCAACTCAATTTAGGGGTTTCTCCACCATAGGTGGAGGTGGTTTCTTACTTCTTATCTTTGAGAACGGTCATATAGGCCGGCTTGGTGGAGAAATCCGGTGAGTTTGTGTCTGAGGTCTGGCCCCCCGAGTCAATCAAACTCAATAAAGGGAAGCGAGTATTGTTTCTAACCAAAGATTTGGATCTAATTAAACAGCAATTATATGATGGGCTGAACCTGAGAATGGAAGACCTCTCAGTTGATGATTTGTTAGATGATATCAACACCGATATGATGACTCCTGCATGGGTCTGTTTCGACCATGAACCAGGTGTGATAGCAGAAAATGCGTATGCAGGTTTACTCCATGAGGATGAGAGAGTGTTCACTCAGGGAGCTCTGAAAAACGGCGGTTTTGAGGTCATCGTTAGTGGGCACAGGAAAGGAACTGGGAGCAGTAGAGAAACCGCGCCACAATGTGAGAGGTGGTCTGGTGTTCGGATTGTAATCGCGGCTTCATTTGCCCCAATTCATGAGCGGAATAACATCAACCTTGGACAAGTTATGGGCGATCATGAAATGCTGAAAAGGTTGCAGAATGGAGAATCTATTCCTCTCTCTGAATTCACAGATAAGTACGATCCAGTGACCCGTTTGATTTTGGAAAACGGTGGGATCTTACCCTTTGCAAGGAAGCTGAAAAACCAAGAAATCAATTTACCTGAATTGTCAACAAAGGAAAAGTCAATGACAATGGCTGAAAAAATAATTGCAAACAAATTAATTGGCAAGAATGGTGCTTCTTGCTTTGTTTCGCCGGGAGATGCGGTTCTGGCAACTGTTGACGGTGGATATAGTCATGAATTTACAACTGCACAAGTTCACACATTTCTTCAAGAGGAATATGGTTTAGATTACACATTACCTAATCCTCCAAAATTTGCAGTCTTCGAAGATCATTTGCTTTACGCACCAGGAGTTCCCAGATTTGGACCATTTGTCGATAAGATTCAGACTCTGCGTGATTTGCAAGTTGTATTTCAGAAACACACTGGCGTGCGAGATTATTCTGCCAAGAACGGTGTTAGTCCTGGTATCTGTCATCAGGTGGCCAGAGAACAATTCATTGATGTAGGCGATTTCATTCAAGCTACTGATAGTCATACTTGTATGGGGGGTGCATCGAATGCGTTGACGTATGGTGTGGGTTCAACCGAATATGCAAATTTGGTCCACAATCAATTTGCTTTTGTCAAAGTTCCTGAAAGCATTCGATTCGAATTAATTGGTTCATTGAATTCAGGATGCACAGCAAAAGATGTTATCTTGCACATTCTATGGTATTATGCAAAACATTCTGATACACTGGATAGGTCCATGGAATTTGGAGGACCTGGACTTTCTTCATTATCGATGGATGAACGGGCAACTCTTTGCAATATGGCAACTGAATGTAGTGCAAAAACTGGTATCTGTGAACCAGATCAACTGACTGTTGATTGGTTGTTGCAAAGGAGAGACAATCTAACTGCAGAAGAAATTAGGGCGGCTTTTGTTTATCCGGACGAGGATGCTCATTACGATGGGGGTGTCCACACAATAAATCTAGACGAGATTCGACCAATGGTGGCACACCCTGGCAACCCTGATGAAGGAATTCCATCCGATCCAACCAATGGTGCCTATATCGATGAACTTGGGGATGTGAAAATTGATATCGCCTATGCAGGCTCCTGTACTGCTGGCAAAGATGATGATTTCAGTTACTATGCGATGGTCACTAAAGCTGCTCTCGATGCTGGATTGAGAGTTGCTGATGGTGTGGAATGTTACATCCAGTTCGGATCTGAGGCAGTGAAGGATTTGGCTGAAAGAAATGGTTGGACCGAATTATTTGAAGCCGCTGGTGTAAAACTAATCGATCCAGGATGCGGCGCATGTATTGGGGCAGGGCCCGGTGTATCGCATAATTCTGAACAAGTTAGTGTGTCTGCAATTAACCGTAATTTCCAGGGAAGATCGGGCCCAGGTAAATTGTATCTTGCAAGTCCTTTGACTGTGATGGCGTCTGCATTCACTGGGAAAATTACAGCATGGAAACCCGACCTGTTCGATTGAGGTGGTATTGTGGATTTAATGTTGGTACTATCGTTCCTATTCTTCATGTCAATTTTCGCTGGAGTCGGTCTGGCTTCGATGTTCGTGAAAGAAGATACAACTGATGATTACCTTGTAGCAGGTCGAGGGATGCATCCTGCTCTTGCTGCACTCTCTGCAGTTAGTACGTGGAACTCTGGATACATGTTCATTGGATTCATTGGATTTACCTACATGATGGGTTTCACTGTGATTTGGTTAGGTCTCGTATCTACAATAGGTCAAGTTGTTGCTTGGGCATGGCTGTACAAATTTATTCAACATGAAGGACATGAGCGTGGTGTTCGTTCGTTGTCTTCTCTCGTTGCGGAAAAGGCTGGTGCGCCAGAAGCAAAATTGGCTGCGGTGTTGTCTGTATTATTCCTGAGTATCTATGCTGCAGCACAATTGACTTCAGGTGGAAAAGCATTGTTTGTAATGATGGGTTGGAATGAAATGACTGGAATCCTAATCGGGTTTGTTCTGGTGGTTGCATATTGTTACGCAGGAGGTATTCGTGCTTCAATTTGGACTGATGCTGTTCAATCGTGTGTCATGATTGTCGGTTCAACTATCCTATGTTGGATTGCTCTACAAGAGGTTGGAGGGTTTGGCGGCCTAGCGAGTGGCCTTGAAGCACAAGACCCCGTTCTTACAGAATTCCTGCCACCAGATTTGCGATTCGGTTTCTCAATGTGGGTCTTTGCATTCTTCCTCGGAGGGCTCGGGGTTGCTGGACAGCCTCAAGTTGTCTCACGCGTCATGACATTGGGTTCCGATTCTGATCGAAAGCAGGCCATGATCTGGTTCTTTGTTTGGCAAACCCCCTTCGTTGTACTGATGTTGATTATTGGTCTTGCAAGTCGAGTTTTGTTTTCCGAGGGGAGTTTCGACCCGGAATTGGGTTTGCCTGTACTCGCAATGGAAACAATGCCAGCAATTGGAGTCGGAATGATTCTAGCTTCCATCTTTGCGGCAACCATGTCAACAGCCGATAGTCAAGTTCTAGCCTGTACCGCTGCGATTACAGATGATATCAAACCGGAGTGGAGGGAAGATCACAAGACCACAAAAATGGTGACGCTTGTTGTTGCTGCGTTTGCAACAATGATTTCCATCGGTGGCCTATACATCCCGGGAGGAGATTCTGTATTCGTTCTCGTGGTTCTTGCCGTATATGGACTAGGTGGAATTTTCATTCCACTACTGACGATACGCTGGATGGGATACAAACCGGACACAACTCATTCGCTGGTTATGATGGGGTCAGCATTCGTGGGAGTCATCGGATGGAGTTTTCTTGGTTTTGCAGGAGCCGATGGGATCTTCCCCTCAGTACCGGGCATGGGTGCGGCATTCATCGCTCACTTTGTCATGAACCAAATCCGTACTCCAGAAGTGTCTTCGCTTGGGAGATACAATTGGCCAGATGGAAAGAAATTGGGGGCCGTTGGTTCCGTGATTGGTTTGGCATTATTAGGCGGCGAAGTTGGCTATCTTGTCTCTGCTCCAGATTCTTCGGATTCAATGGGTGGCGTGGGTGATTATACCATAGATTCTACACTTTTCGTTGATGACTTCGCGGATGGAACAGAATATGTCATGGACGGAGACACTGTTACTCTTGAGTTCAATACAGATACAATTACTTCATGGGAAAATGGAGACAACGTAGTTGGAGTTAGGGTGTTAATGGCTTTTGATGAGGATGAAACCAGTAGTGGTTTCTGTACGGCATCGAATAATGCTGCAGATACAATTACTGGAACGATTATCCACGATGAGTATGATGAAACATCTCAAGATTCGAACGCAAATGGGCAGGGGGCTATGGTCTTCGAAACCATCTGGTACAACTCTACTCTGGCAGAGAGTGGTAATTCCTCAGGGTTATCTGAAGCCGAAATTGAAGCCCAACTTGATGCGGATGGAGACGGCCTCGGTGCATACACTCTGGAAATCACAGTCGAGGCAGATGCGGGTGGCAGACCAGGTTGTACACACAGCGATGATGGTGAAGAAATCAACTATACTGTACAACTACTGATTTTGGATTATACGGTCGGACTCGCTTCTTGAGAGATGTCCGATTTTGAGCGATTAATCAGATTTCTACCCTTGAGGCTTTTATGCCGTCCCGTTGCCCGAGCAGTTTGCGGCCTGCTGGCCCCTCCGCATTGGGCGTAGGGAGGACCTGGAGCCGTGGAGCGCGAAGTACATGGCAAGAAGAGTCACAAGCAGTATGCAGCAGGCGAGCATCAGCGAGTTCTTTGAAAAGAACAAGCACTTTCTTGGCTTCGATACGTTACCACGGTCAATAATCACAGCAGTCAAGGAATCTGTAGACAACTCTCTTGATGCTGCAGAAGAACATCGTATTCTTCCTGAGATATCGGTTGAAATTCACAAAGTCCATGGCAAGAAAGATCGGCTTCGACTCATTACTCAGGACAATGGGCCTGGCATCCCTCAGAAATCCATCTCGAAGGTATTTGGTTCCCTACTCTTTGGTTCGCGGTTTCATACTATCAGACAAACTCGTGGACAACAAGGTATTGGAATTACTGGCGTGGTCATGTACAGTCAACTAACTACAGGTAAACCAACCTTGGTTGTATCAAAGATCGCAAAAGAAGCTGGGGCTATTCGGGTTAATGTTGGACTTGATACAAAGAAGAATAAGGCCATTATCAGCAATGAAAAACGATTTGCGCCTGAAGAGGAGAATCCTGCGAAAGGTCTGCATTGGGTTGGAGAACATGGATTGCGTATTGAAACTCAAATGAAGGCAAAATATCAACGGGGCAGACAATCAGTCCATCAATATCTGAAAATGACAAGTATTGTCAATCCCCACGCCAGCATCAAATTCCAAGCATTCGATGAAGAAGGGAATATCTTGGACGATGCATCTTGGCCAAGAGTCACAGAACAATTACCTCGACCAGTTCAAGAAATCAAACCACACCCTCATGGATTAGAAATTGGAACTTTGCAGAGATTATTGCGAGATGCTAAAATTCCAAGTGAAGGAGGAGGGGCGAGGACCCCTCTTCGCTATTTCTTGCGAGATACTTTTTCGTCAATGAGTAATGCAAGATGTGACCAAGTAATCAACATCGCAGGATTGGATTCGACTCGAAAGCCATCGAGTTTGAAACCTGACGAAATTACTGAATTGCTTGCTTCGTTTGCGCAGGTCAAATTGCCATCTCCTCCTACTGATTGTTTATCGCCAATTGAAGATTTACTTATCAAAAAGGGGCTTTCAAAAGCAATTGATTCGCGATTCGTATCGACTGTGACTCGTGAGCCGCAGGTCACTAATGGCAACCCGTTCCAAATTGAAGTGGGCCTGATATTTGGTGGCGATATGCCCGCTGATCAACCCATCCAAGTATTGCGTTTCGCAAATCGTGTTCCCTTGATGTACCAACAGGGGGGGTGTCTCCTAACAAAAGCACTCGAGTCGGTTGATTGGAAACGCTACGGTTTAGATCACCCGGGTGGCCGAGGTATTCCAAAGGGCCCTGCTGCTGTGTTAATACATCTGGCAAGTACAAATGTTCAATTTACAAGTGAAGCGAAAGAAGCCCTTGCAGACAATGTCGATGTCTTTGATGAAATTAGAAAGGCAATGCTAGAAGTTGGTCGAGGTCTGCGAAATCATCTGAAGAAACAAAAGCAAAAGGCGAAAGCACAGGAGAAATTTGAGCTTGTCAATATCATTTTACCCGAAATTCACGATAAAGCGATTGCGATTCTAGATGCTGAACCTGTGCCATTGGCTCCTGTCATTACTAAGATCATGAATGCCGTATTCCTTGAGGAGAAAGTTGAGTGGGACAAAGAGGAAAAAGTTACCAAAGCAAGTGTTGAAGTTTTCAATTACACTGCGCGGCCTCGTGCATATACTATACTCTCTACTTGGCCAGAAAGAGAGGGTGTTACAATGGTCGAAAATCACCTTGGAGGGCGAAGAGAGGCGAAGGGTCTCTGGGCTTGGAAATTGGAGACTCTTGACCCTGGTTCCTCTACAACTGTAACATTCAGTGTTGGGGGTTTGTCTAAAGGAGATTGGACAGAAATTGATGTCTTTTTCCGAGGAGCTGGTGATATCATTGGTGCAACAAAAATTGATGAAGAAATCTTAGCAGAAATGTTACGAGAAGAGGAAGAAGAAATGGCTTCAAATCAAGAAGTGTTGGCTGATGAAGAAAAGGACGTAGAGACAGATAATGATACTACACCAATTGATGAAGAAATTGAAAGTGTTGAACAACAAGATACTGATGATGGAAATACCGATTGGTTCGGATTAGAAGGTGAGTGAAATGAGTGTAACACAGAGAAAGACGAAAGAACAAGTTGTGCAGAATCTCCATGATGTTGCTAACGAGATGTACAAACGTATGAAGAAGGGAGAAGCACCAACGATGACATTGCCTGTTCGAACTAAGAACAATATTGGATTTGATAACAAACTTGGTGTTTACAAATATGGGAGTAAGCGTTCCATACGTGACGCGACTAGTCTAGGGAGTGCTAGACAATTGCTTAGAGCGCTTCACATTATCGAATTTATTGAAGAAATGATTGGGAATGAAAAATCTTCAACACTTCGTGAAATGTACTATATTTCTGAGGCATGGGGGCATGGGAAATTTGGTTCACAAAATGAGAGTAACAATCTTGCTGAAGATTTAGAGATTGTAACAAAGTGTTTACGTGAAGATTTCAAACTTCGCCCTGAAGAAGATGGGGCTAGAATGATTGGTAACCTTACCCTAAATGAGCGGAATCGGCGAGGGGAATGGATGAGAATCAATGCGCGTGACGATGTTGGAGATTCCGGATATGGTGTCCCATACAATGTGGAATCCGAGAAAATAGAGCTGGTTGAGCATGATATCAATTTCATTATGGCTATCGAGACCGGTGGTATGTTTGATCGGCTTGTTGAAAATGGATTTGATGAAGAATACAAGTGTGGCCTGCTTCATCTTAAAGGACAACCCGCGCGGTCCACAAGGAGAATTATGAAACGCATGAATGAAGAGTGGGATCTACCAATTATTGTCTTCCTCGACGGTGATCCTTGGTCTTTCAGAATCTTTGCTAGTATTGCATATGGTGCAATTAAAACTGCCCACATTTCAGAATATCTTGCAACACCATCTGCACAATACCTTGGGATTACTTCTGATGATATTGAGGCCTACGATCTTCCAAGTGACAAATTATCCAGTAAGGATGTTGAAGCATTGAAGGCGGAATTAAGCGATCCGCGGTTTGCCGATGGGTGGTGGCAAGAACAAATTCAAATGATGTTGTCTTTGGGTAAGAAAGCTGAGCAGCAATCTCTAGCAAAGTATGGTCTTGACTTCGTAACAGATACCTATCTACCTGAAAAATTGGCAGAAATTGGTCTTGGGAATTAAGCAAAACAGCCATGAAGGTTTGGGGTGGGCGGTTAGTTGTGAGTGGATCTTCAACTTGGCCAAAGCGACTGATTATTGTCAGTGTGGTTATTTTGGCACTCTCTATTGCAGCTATGGCCTCATCATACAAGGATTACATGGGTGAATTAGACCCTGGTAAGAACCACATTGCTGAAATTGATGGAGGAGAAAGTCTCGATGTTAATCTTAGCAAAAGTAGTTCATATGTCCTATTCAGGACTTCTGATGCTCCAAAAAATTGCACAGTGGTTGAAGAAGAAACAGGAACTGAAGTTGACATTTATTTACCAAGTATTCTCCAACCAGATAGGCAAGGAGCAGATGGCCAATGGTACTTGGCTGTAGGGGCTTTCATTCCCGAAGAAAGTGGTACTCATACGATAACAAACTCTGCAGAAGATGGGGAAATTCTCTGGGTAATTGATGAAACCCAAATTGGTGAGGACTCTGATTCTTTCCTAATTTTCAATGGAGGATGTATGGGGCTTCTTTGTGGGGGGTGTCTATTACCAGTCGCAATAGTTGTCTGGTTCTCGAACCGTAGAAAAGGAAATCAGGCTAAATTGATGATGCAAACCAAGGATGGGCGTCTAGTCCCAATTGCTCCTGCATCAGATATGTCACAACAACAGCGAGTGCCTTCGACTGATGAAATATGGAGAAGTGTTCATGGTGGAGAAACCCTGAATCTAGTGATTCCTCCAATTGAAGTGGAAGAGGAAGTCCCGCCACCTTTTGCTGATCGACCTGATGGGAGTTATGAACCGGAAAAAATCCTTGAGGAGATTGAAAGCATCACATCCCCTAGATTAACAAAGAAACAGGATGAGGTGGAAGAGAATACCTCCACTTGGAAATCGTGGGATGAAGGGTAATCAAGACGAGGATTCATAGGGGGCCGATGGCTAGTTAACGTCGGGTTGTCAAGTGGTTACCGATTTCGACACCGCGATTTCGATACTTGAAAACGGCACACGCAGAGAGATTCTCAAGCATTTAGTCCGAGAAGCACACTACCCTTTGCAACTCGCCGAATTGCTTGAAGTTTCACAACAAGCAATAATGAAACACCTCAAGGTGCTTGAAGAGTCGGGTTTTGTTACCAGTGAAAAGGTTCCAAGCGAAAAAGGGGGGCCTCCGAAACGAATCTATGCAATTACACAATCTTTCTCTCTTCGACTTGATCTTGGCCCTGATTTGTTCCGTGCAGAACATAGACAACTCCCATCAGGTGGACCAGCAAGATTGTCTAACCAACTTCCTGAAGATGTTCTGGACGTTGCAGAGAGAGTTGGGAGTCGTAGAAGATTGCCAATGGCTGAAGCTCTTTCGATGCTATCTGAATTAAGCGAGGAGTTGGATCGTCTCGATGCGGAAAGAGATGCGCTTATTGCTTTACACCAGCAAATTAAGCGAAAGGCGAGTCGTGTTGTCGATGATACTTTTGAAATCTATGAAGAACGGCAACTTGC
>MDTG01386442.1_pt1 | contig 12070 bp, 9 predicted proteins | sample 811421 | NCBI WGS metagenome assembly MDTG01 (sample SAMN05326645, study PRJNA326480) | marine metagenome | isolation source: seawater | place: Pacific Ocean: South East | collected 2011 | reverse complement strand
ATCCAGCTGCTTTAAAAATAGCACCTAATTCAGTAATAATTCTTGAGTTACCTCTGACTGGTCCATCAAGTCTTTGCAGATTACAATTAATTACAAATATCAGATTATCTAGCTTTTCTCTTGCTGCCAAAGAAATAGCACCCATGGATTCGGGTTCATCCATTTCACCATCGCCACAGAACATCCAGATTTTTCTTTTATGATCATTCTGCAGCAAACCTCTTTGCTCAAGGTACTTCATTACATGTGCTTGATATATTGACATTATTGGCCCTAAACCCATCGAAACTGTAGGAAATTGCCAGTACTCTGGCATCAACCATGGATGTGGATATGATGAAAGTCCATTCCCATCTATTTCTTGCCTAAAATTATTCATTTCATTTTCTGATAATGAGCCCTCCAGGAATGATCTTGCATATATTCCTGGTGAAGAATGGCCTTGAAAATAAACCATATCTGACAAATCACCACCTTTAAAAAAGTGATTGAAACCAACCTCATATAAAGTTGCTGCAGATGAGTAAGTAGATATATGGCCACCAAGATCAAGCTCTTTGTTGGCTTTTAAAACGGTAATTAGAGCATTCCATCTTATGTAGTGCCTAATTGTTTCTTCTAGATTCCAATCACCAGGATAATCAATCTCTTCATATTGAGAAATAGAGTTTTCAAAAGGCAAGTCAGCAAAACCTGATTCTAAAAGCCCTTTATTTTTAGCATGGGAAATAATTTCTTTTAATATTGCTTTTGCATTATCTTTTCCCTCAAATAGGACTAAATTTTCAAGCGCATCTACCCAGTCATTAATATCATTTTGGAAACTTGAACTATCCTTCATTGAGCTAAATATATTATTGTAAAAATTAACTTTCTTGTTTAATGGAAGATTTATTCTATATTTTACTCCATTTGAACTGAAGCTGTATGCATGGTTTTTCATACTTAATTTTTAGAACTTTATTTTTTTCTATGACTCCAAATTCTGGGTGCCATTCTGAATCGAGTAATACAGCAGGCATCCTATCTAAATTACAAGACAATAAAAATTTAAATCCTTTAATAATTAAGATGTTTTTATCAAGAGAAATACTCATATCAGGATGGAAGTGAAGATATGAAAATGCAGAACTATAACTTCCTTCTATTTCGTCCTTGATAGAAAGTTCATTTGAGCTAAGCACCAATGTTCTGCTATGAATACAATTATTAAAGTTTCTTACGAATCCATTATGTGAAGATGATATTTTTATTTGATGTTCTTCATTAATTTCACAATTTCTTTTAACTATATAAGCTCGTCTTGCAACCCTGAATGCACTCCAAACTTCTGATGAGTCTTTTCCATCTACCTCTATGGTATTGTGGGCTTTTGTTTTACGTTGATTATGTCTTATATGGCCATCGGCATACTCAGAGATTCCTGAGTTAACAAAAACTCGCTCACTTCCTATGGAAAACTCAAAAGACAATGTATCAGCATGTGCATGGCCTGGGTTATAGTCAGGACCAACAGAAGAAGCATCAAAAATTAATTTATTTCCAGCAGATGTAGCAGAAATATAGCCACTTTTATCATTATCAATGATTTGATTTTCACTTAGATTGAGGTGATTAATTTTAAAGCCAAGTTTTTTCGCATAGCTTTCGATTATGACCTTATCAGGAGCTATGCCTTTTACAGAATCATTGAAAAATGACACATCTTCATCAGGATGTGCCATTGCTTCCATGAATAACAACATCTTCGGAATATAATTTTCTAACAGCGATACAAGCTTGTTTGATACTCTTGTAGGATATGCCTTGCTTAAGTTATATATATCAAGCATATCTACCAAAATCATTGAATGATACATTGGTGAAAGTTCAAAATGAGCACCATCTTCGAGAATCTGCTCAGGAATTTCCTTTAGTAATTGTTTTTCAGCCATACTTAGCCAGCGCAAATTTTCAAAAATTACTCCGGCAAACAATAATGCCTTTAAATTAACAAAATAGTGATTACCTAATAGATGTTTTTCAAGGTTCTTAGATAAATAGCTTGCTTGAAAAAAAATATTTTTTAGAAGCATTCCATCAAGGTTTAGTCCACCAAGCCAAGCCTTAAGAACATTTGTAATTCGTAATGATGTTGGGTAAGGTTCCCAGCCAATACCATATCCAATTTCATTATTTTTGACCCATGATTTGATTAGTTCATTATGAAAGTCATGCTTTTGATTTGAGTTAACTGCTATTAAATCTTCAAAATAATGCAAGTTATACAACCATAGCTTATCAAATGTGCTGTTATTCCAATCAGATGGTAAGTTCAATTTTTTAGAGGAATTTAAAAAGTTTGCGTTAAGACCTGTATCAATTTTTTCCGGGTAAAGTTCAATATATAACCATGATGGTGATCTTTTATGAATTCCCTCTTCATATTTTTCTAATGCAATTTTTTTTGGGAATATGCGAAGGATTCTGTGAAATATTTGTTGCCACTTTAAATGCTTAATAGTATGGAAAAAAAGCGATAATTTCTTTAGCACATCAATCTCATATCTTTTTTTATTAAGATTATCTTGTTTCTTTATAGTCAAAAAAATTTGTTAGTTATTATTAAAAATATCTCTGGTATATATTTTTCTACTATTACTTTCTATCTCTGGAGTGATTCTATTTGCAATAATCAATTCCGCTCTTTCCAAGAAATTATCAAGATCACTCACAACCTCAATACCAAAAAACTCTTTAGTATTCAGTAAAGGTTCAAAAATAATAATTTTTTTACCCTTAGCATTTAGTCTCTTTATAATGCCTTGAACTGATGAATCTCTAATATTATCTGACCCCTCTTTCATAGTAAGTCTATAGAAACCAAATATATTCACATTGCTAAAAGAGAGCAAATGGTCAGTAATAAAATCTTTTCGTGACGTGTTTGCATCTACAATTGCACTAATAATATTTTGAGGTACATTGTTGTAGTTGGAGAGAAGCTGCTTTGTGTCTTTTGGCAAACAGTAACCACCATATCCAAATGAGGGATTATTATACCCAGTTCCGATTCTAGAATCTGAAGAGACTGCATTTATCACAGTCTTGGGGTCTGTTTCTTGATTTATACAAAATGAATCAAGTTCATTGAAAAAAGCAACCCTCATTGCAAGATAGGCATTTGAAAAAAGCTTAATACATTCAGCTTCTTTTGAACTTGTTAAAAATATTTCAGGATCATTTAATGCTAAAGTTTTGAAGGTTTCAGCTATATTTTCACCAAGATTAGAATTACAACCAATCACAATTCGAGATGGGTTTAAATTATCTTCGAGAGCTCTTCCTTCTCTTAAGAACTCTGGAGAAAAAATAATTTCATTAAAATCAAATTTGTTTTTACAGTAATCAGTGAAGCCAACTGGTATAGTTGATTTAATTAAGATTGGTGATTGATTATTGCTAGACCTAATGTTTGAAATGACAGTCTCTAAAATTTCTACATCAAAATTATTTGTTTTTTCATTGTAGTTAGTAGGTAGAGCCAAAATATAAAGATCTGTTTTTTTAAATGATGATGAAAGATCTGAGCTTGCATGTATGGATGTTTTACCATTCTCAAGAAAATCGGAAATCAAGCTATCCTCTATGGTGCTTTGATTACTATTTATTTTTTTAACCTTTGTATGATCAGTATCTATGATCGTTACTGAATGCTTTTGGCCAAGCAGGGCAGCAAGGGATATTCCGACATATCCTCCTCCTACAATGGTTATATTTTTAAATGTCATAAATCTTCTCCTTCTTAAAAATAGCTTCGAGGTGATTTATGATTCTTTCCGCAGTTTTTCCATCCCACTTTTCTGGTATTTTCCCTTTTTTCCATTTTTTTTGGTTAATTTTTTTAATTAGATCTAAAAGTTTTGAAGGGTTTAACAAAGTTAACTCATTAGTCCCTATACTTATTGTTTCTGGTCTTTCAGTTGAGTTTCGGTGTGTTATACATGGGATATCTAACACCGTGGCTTCTTCTGTAATTCCACCAGAGTCTGTTATAACTCCTTTTGAATTCTTCAAAAGGTAGTTAAATTCAAGATAAGGCAAAGGTTCTGTATATACTATGTTCCTGAATTTCTTAGTTTGTTTAAGCATTTTCTTTGTTCTAGGATGTACCGGAAAAATAATTTTTGTGCTTTCTGTTGACTCTGAAATTATGTCTAATAATTCGATAAGCTTAAGGTCTTCATCTACATTAGATGGTCTATGCAATGTCAAAAGAAAGTAATCATTTTTAGTTAATTTCTCTTGGTCCCATATTGAGGGTTTACGAAGTCGGTTAATATTATTTTTTAATGTATCAATCATGGTATTTCCCACAAAAAATATTTTGTCTTTTTTAATCCCTTGATTAATAAGGTTTTGATTAGCTTTTTCTGATGTCGTGAAAAAATAATCTGTGATTGAATCCGTCAATATTCTATTTATCTCTTCTGGCATCTCATTATCAAATGATCGAATACCTGCTTCTACATGTGCTACTTTAATATCATTCTTTTTCGCTGTTATGGCGCATGCCAAAGTTGAATTTACATCACCAACCACTACACAAATGCTTGTTTTTAAATCAATAACTTTCTGATATCTAATCATTATCTCAGCAGTTTGTGTAGCATTATCCATTGATCCTACATTTAAGTTTATATGCGGGTCAGGTATGTTCAAATCTCTGAAAAAGTTTGCTGACATCTTATCATCGTAATGTTGTCCGGTATGAATTAGTCGATAAGATATTTTTTTATATGTATCCAATATATTGATTAGTGCAGCAATTTTGACAAAATTTGGTCTTGTACCTGCAATTATATCTATTTTCATGATTGATACTTATTAAATAAATAATTTGCATAATTCTTAATACTTTCTTCAAACGATGCAAATTGATATTCACCTACCTCATTGAATATTTTTTCTTGCGAAGCTTTTGTAAAATGTTGGTATTTATTTTTGAGATGGTTTGGAAATGGCACCTCGTTAATCTTTATATCTTTATCAGCATATTTTTTTGCCTCAGCAGCAACAATTTCTGCGATTTTGTAAAAAGAATGAGATTGGCCTGATCCAATATTGAATATTTTCTTTTCAGAAGATTTTTGAAGTCCTTTTTTTGCTAAAGAAATTGTAAGATTCACAGCATCTTCAATATAAATAAAGTCTCTCTTATACGACTTAGAACTATACTCATCATAACCAGAAAAAATTCTAAGCTCTGATAGCTCAATTGCCTGTTTACAAAAATGCATAATAGGTGAGCACATATTTTTTTTGTGGTCCTCTCCTGGCCCAAAAACATTGAAATATCTCAATCCAAAAATCGTAGCATTTTTAATATCAGTGGTTAATAAGTAGTCATCGAAATCAGCTTTAGATTTTGCATAAAGATTTATTGGAAACTTCTTATCACATTCAGAAAAGCTGCCCATCTCTTCAGGCCTATCACCATATACAGAAGCAGATGAGGCGTATAATAAAGTTGAACTGTGATCTATTGTCTTTTCTAGCCAAAATTTAGAACTATCTAGATTTATTTTTTTTAGATATTCACTATTCATCTCAGTAGTATCACTGCAAGCTCCAAGGTGAAAAATTAAGGTACTAGAATTCCAGTCTAAAGAATTAATTTTATCTATATCCTCGTAATCAATATATTGAGAAAAATTTATATCTTTGTTATTGATTAATTTTTTACCATCGTCTTTATCAATAATGATTACTTCATGATTAGAGAAGAATGAATCAGAATTAATGGACTTTAAAATGTTGTAGCCTATGAAGCCTGAAGCGCCAGTTAATATAATCATTCAGCTGTTTTATTTATGATTGATGATGTACTTTTGCCAGCGAGTAAGCTTACAATTTTTACTTCGCCACCATAGGTTTTTAGAAACTCATAACCAACTACTTCTTCTTTTTTATAGTCCCCCCCTTTTGTTACAACATCTGGCTTAATCTTTTTTATCAAATTAATTGGTGTCTTTTCCTTAAATGCAATAACTGCGTCTACCACTTGGAGTGATGATAGGACCCTCATTCTGTCGTGAAGGCTGTTGATTGGTCTTTTATTGCCTTTAAGATTGCGAACAGATCTATCAGAATTTAAACCAACAATTAAAAAATCTTTTTCATCCTTGCTTTCTTCTAGGCACTTGATATGGCCACTATGAAGTATATCAAAGCAACCATTTGTAAAAACAATCCTTTTACCTTTGGCTCTTCTGTCATCAACAATAGGTATCAAATCTTTTATCGAATTGTGAATTTTGTTGGCGTTTTGCTTTTTAAAAATCTCATCCCAACTCACAAAAGAAGTACCCATTTTTTTAATCACCACCGAAGCTGCTTTGCTTGAATATTCAATTGATTTCCTCATTGAGTAGCCTTTATTTTGTGAGGAACATAACGTTGCCAAGACAGTATCTCCTGCACCAGTAATATCAAAAACCTCTTCTGTTTTAGCATTGCTGAATATTATATTTTGTTTATCCTTGATATAGACCATTCCTCCCTCACCCATTGTTACTAGAAGAGATTTAAAATTAAATTTCTTCTTAAGCTTTAAGGCTGAACTTAAGATTAATTCTTTGGTTGGTTTCTCTATCCCAGTAGCAATACAAAACTCCTTTAAATTTGGTTTAACTAAATCTGCACCTTTGTATATAGAGAAGTCTTTTGATTTTGGGTCAACCATCACAGTCTTACCTAAAGAATTACAGTAGGCCACTAATTCAGATATGCAGAATTGCATGCTTTTACCATAATCAGATATAACTATAGTTTTATGTTTTCGAATTTGTTTTTTTGCATATTGCAATATTTGTTTTTTCAAATCAGCATTTGCGGAAGAATTTTCGCTATCAATTCTTATAATCTGTTGTCCATTACTCAATAGCCTAGTTTTTTTTGTTGTTACATCATTGGTCTTGAGGGTTAGATCATTAATTTTAAAGTCTTTAATTAATTTTTTGACGGCCTTAGCTTCTTGGTCATTGCCATGAAGACCTAGCAACGAAACACTCTCACCAAGCATTGCTAAGTTTGCAGCAACATTAGCAGCACCTCCTAGTCTATGTTCAGTTTTTTTTATTTTTGCAATGGATACTGGAGCTTCTGGAGAGATTCTTGACACATCGCAGTACCCATATTCGTCAAGCATAATATCTCCAAGCACTAAAAAATCCATTTTAGTATCCTAAGCTTTTCTCAACACTCTCAACAAGACAATGTCCAATGAAAATATGGGCTTCCTGAATTCTTGCTGTCTCAGATGACTCAACAAGCAAAGGAAGATCAATCAATTTGAGCACTTTTCCTCCATCTTTTCCAAGAAACCCTGCTGTAAAAATACCCAGTTCCTTTGCTTTGATGGCGGCATTAATAATATTTTCTGAATTACCTGAAGTAGTAATTAAAATAATCACATCATCTTTATTTGCAAGTGATTCAATCTGTCTTGAAAAGATGTTTTCATATCCAAAATCGTTTGCAATGCAAGTAATAACAGAACTATCGGCAGAAAGAGATAAAGATGGCAATGATGCTCTATTGTTTTTAAATCTTCCTACAAATTCAGCAGCAAGATGCTGAGCATCTGAAGATGACCCTCCATTTCCACAAAATAATACTTTTCCACCTTTTTTTAATGTATTTGTACACTTTTCTATCAATACATTTAAATCTGAAGTATGCGTTTCTAAATTTTTGAAAACGTTTATGTGATTCTCAAGACTGTTGTTAAATGTCATATTCTGTGTTTTTTTTAAACAACTTTACAATTTCATTATATATTATTTCAGGTGTTATTTGATCCATGCAAATAGGATTTCCACAACCAAATCTATAATTCACTGAATAACATGGACCGCAATCTACTTCAGCAGATAAGTTTCTGGCATGCATACCTTTTGGCCCTGTCACCCTAAAGTCAGTTGGGCCAAAAATAGTTATAGTATTGGTGTTTAATTGGTTTGCAACATGTGCTGTGCCTGTGCATCCAGAAATTACAACACACGATTCTTTTATTACAGAAATGAACTCTTTTGCTTCAAGCTGTACAAAAGATTGTAAATTTTCATCACTACTGCATATTTCCTCAATACATTCTTTATCAGAACTTGAGCCTAAAACTATGATGTTATGTTTTGGGAAGCCTAATCGCAGTTGTTTTGATAAATTTATAAAATTTCTTGTGGGCCATCTTTTGTGAGATTCTTCAGGCGTTGAACCAGGACACAAAATGATATTCTTTTTCTTTTTTTGAGTTAATTCTCCATTTTCATAAATTTTAATTGGTTCACAAAAATCTTTATCCAAACCTGTAATGGCAGAATATTTCTCTAATTTATGAATAAATATTGATGTATTTATAAAGCTGTAGAAGGCAAGATTTAAAGAAATAGATGATGGTAAATTTACTTTTATTGGAAAAAAAATAAGGCTTGCAAGATAAGTCCTAATACCAATTGAGGAGTGGATAAAAAAAACTTTTTTAGCATTTCTTCTTAAAATAATTAGTAGCTTTAGCCTACTTAATAATCTTTTGTTTTTAGGATAAATGGTTTCGATATCATAGTTGGGTAGTAAATTTTTAAATATATCTGACTCGAATTTAGACTTTACTAATAATGTTAAGCCAAACCCATTTTTTTTTGACTGGTAATATAAGTTGATTATTGGTCGAAGACTCATCATAAGATCCCCAATTCCATGATCAGCAATTACTATATATTTTTTCATCACATTAACTCTTCAACCTTGCTAATTAGGAACATATTTTGAGCCTCTACCGTAGTTTTTTTTGAAAAACTTATGTTTTTATGCTCGTAGTCAGAAAACCTATTTGGATGCTTAGCTATATTTACTATTTTATTTGCAATATCAATATGATTATTGCAATCAAATAATAATGCTGAATCATTATTTAGAGTATGGGCTAAATTTTCTATATTAGATGACATTACAATTAGACCTCTAGCCATTGCCTCTAATATTACCTTTGGAGTACCTTCAGATAGGCTTGGCAAAATAAATAAATCATTGTTGTCATATATGCTCCATAATTTTTCTCCCTTTGAAACCATCCCATGAAATGTAATATTTTCATGCACACCTGATTTTATAGCTTCATCTTTTAAATCACTTAATTTAGGACCAGACCCAACTATTTCTAATGTCCAGCCATTATCAATTGTATTTAAATGTTGAAGTGACTTTATTAAAATACTTTGGTTTTTTATTCCAGTAAGCCTTCCCACAGTGAGTATTTTTTTAGTAAAAGTTTTTTTTCTCTTTTCTAAAAGTATATCTTTTTTATAATGGGCTGAAGAGTATACAAAAAAACACTTTGAGCTATTTTTATGCTTTAGGTATGGAGTCAAGCCTTGAGCAAAAACTAGTTTTTTTCTAGATAGCATTCGCTCCCAAAAATCATAAAAATAGTAATGAATTTTTAGTGGAAGGCCCAGGCCAAATTTTTTGAAAATACTAGTTCTCTCAGCTTCTATTTTCCAGTCTGCAATTATGCTAATAAAACATTTTTTATTCCTTAAATTAGCAGAAATCGCTCCAAGGATACCAGTCCAGTCAGGCATCCTTGCATGAACAAGGTCACAATCATATGCTGCCTTATAACATCTTAAGAAATTAGGGATCATGTTAATCCAAACATCTAATTCTGTTTTCATATGTGGGAGCCAGATATAATCAATATTGCTTTCTTTGATCTCATACCAGCCTTGCGGAACTTCATTTGCTTTTTTTACTTGAGAGACTAAGTTTACAGATTTAAAACTTTTGGCCATGTATGTTAAATAATCGCCAAAACCCCCATAAGTATATTTTTTTTTATTTACCTCTAATACTTTTTTTACCGTATAAATACAAAGTCTATTTTCTCTGGCTATCATTTACCCTTTCCATTAATTTTAAGTACTCAAATGCCATTCTGTTTTGGTCGAATTTTTCTTTAGCTTTATCGTAAGCTCTTTTACCAAAAAGATCTCTTTTAGAATAATCTATTAATTTTTTTACTGAATTTGCATAGCCGCCAACATCTCCTATTGGAACAACATAGCCTTCATAATCATTCAGGACCTGCTCTCTGATGCCACCAACATCAGAGGAAATTACAGGCAATCCATTAGCCATTGCTTCGAGAATTGCAACACTCATACCTTCACGTTTACTAGTGAGGATAAAAATATCCACTTTTTGTAATTCTTCATAAATATTTTCCACATGTCCTAAAAAATTGAACTCTTGGGCTAAACCAAGACTTTTAACTTTTTCTTTAACCTCATTTAACATCAAGCCTTCACCAGCAGCCATACAGCTAATCTTCACTCCTTGGTTCTTTAGTGAGTGCACAGTATCAACAAGATAATCCCAGCCCTTTACTTCAGAGAATTGTGCTGCCATTAATATTTTCAAGACATCTTGCTTTAAATGAATTTTTCTTTTTAAAGCAACTGGCACACCATTATAAATTAATAGAATTTTTGAGCCCTTGATAGTAAATTGCTCTAAGTGTTTTTTTGCTCTATCAGTAATGGTTATAATTGAAGTTGCTCTGTTTAAAGTAAATAAATCAAACGTTTGATAAATAATTTTTTTAAGGGTTGTGTAATTAGTTTGATCAAATATCAGGACTGGTCTTGCCACAATATGATTAAACTTAATAAATAATGAAGCTAATGCAATAAAAAAATCTAGTGAAGCAGGGCCATGAGAAATAATAATTTTTGAACTTGTCTGTCTTATAATATCTATTAAGTTTTTAACCTGATAAATTGAGAATTTTGATTTTATTGCAAATTCATAATACTCATCTGATTCATTTTTATAAGCATCTCTTAGCTTGCATTGAGGCGGGCACACAACAACTGTTGCCCATCCATTATTTTTTAAATATGGAAGCATTCTTAGCACTCTTCTTTCAGGCCCGGTAATTCCAGTTTTCCCAGAACCTTGACTATGAGAAGCAATTACAAAAACAACCTTTTTCACGTTATCCACCCTTTTGCGTTATTTCTTTATTTACGTCTTGAAAAAGGAAAAGTGAGAATAAACACATTGCACCAACTATGTCATTATAAAAAGGAATAGAACTGTGAGTCATTGTTGTGATTAAAAAAACCATCAATACCACATATGCAAATCTTGTATCTCGTAATAAATTTATACTTATCAATATATAAAAAGCGACAACAAATAAATAAAAAATTCCAAATTTAGTGAATCCATTAATTATTCCATTATGTGGGGCAAGAACTGTTGAAATTGCGGAAGCAGGGGCACCAAATAAAGGGTGCTTCATAAATACGTCAATTCCAGCATAGATGCTCTCTAATCGTAATTCGTCAGATCTTGATCCAAAAAAATCTGAATATTTATAATCAAACCTATACAGAAATTCTGAAGAAAAGGTACTAGATAATAAAAAAATGAATATTGCTGCCGCTGATGTAACCCACACCAACGAAAAAGAAGAATTTCTATTGCTATCAAAAGCGAAAAATAGCATAAAACCGATTACCAAGCCTAAAATACTGGATCTTTGACCACAAATTATTACGGCTGTTAAAACAGCTAACAAACAAATCCCAGAAAATGAAAAGAGACTTTTATTTTCACTTAGGTATAAGTATTCATAAATCAAGATAACTAAAGAAACTGCCAGCCCATAATAAAAAATATGTGCAACTCCACTTATACCAGTGGGGTAGTTATAAATATCTATTATCATTTCTTCACTAAGAGGTATTTGAAATAAACTAAATACAGTTAAGGGCAATAATTTTGCGTTCATATCTCCAGAAAATTGAAGGAATGTCAAAGTAGAAATGAAGATAAGTGATACCTTGAATAGAGTTAAGGCAACGGTAAGTGTTTTTTTATCACTCTTAAAAAAAATTCCAAGTATCGTAATTACACTGCAACCAAATATGGACTGCAAATACGTATGGTCATGATACAAAGATATCCCAACTAAAATTGCAGTTAAAAAAATTATTATAAAGGTATAGTGAAGCTGTTGCCT
>MDTG01358424.1_pt1 | contig 12070 bp, 4 predicted proteins | sample 811421 | NCBI WGS metagenome assembly MDTG01 (sample SAMN05326645, study PRJNA326480) | marine metagenome | isolation source: seawater | place: Pacific Ocean: South East | collected 2011 | reverse complement strand
GGGCGGGGCGGCTGTCATCGTTGGGATATGTGGCGCGCGATGTTGATGTGGGGGGTCTTTTTCCGCCTGACGTCCTATTTTACGACAAGGCCGCTCCCAATATCTGGAATCACCCCGCCGCTGGTGTTGAGCTGGAGGAGGCACCAATCGGGCTCATGTTGAAACCATTCAATTATCGTATGGGCCGTAAGTTGGTGGAAAGGGCACTGACTCAACGGGATCGAGAAGATAAAGATTTCCGCACCGGTGATTACCTCCAGGAGACGGAGATCTATATGAGCCTGATCTACCTACTACAGAATCCCGGGGCATGGTTTCGTAAGTACGGTCCGTTCCTCGAGAGTGCCGATGCTGCAGCATCTGCTGCATCTGCCGATGCTGCAGATGGACATATTGACTGGGTGAAACTTTGGGGTTTGTCAGAAATATCGCCCCCAGAAGATCAGGTGATGGTGGGGGCGTTCAATAAAGGTGGAGACCGAACTTGCCATCCTTTCAAAGAAGAGAATCCGGTAAACACCGATAAATGGACGGACGGGTTGCTACTTACAGGGAAGCAGCCGGACGACAGGATGACAGGGGAAGAGTCTCGCGCGGTGCGCGCTGCCGACCGGGCCATGACCGATCGGTTGCTCGAGAGCAAGCCAAATGCGCTCTCGCTCACTGATCCGGAGCTGGAATTAGGAAAATATCTGATACCTTTGATCGACGGAAATCACGTCGCAGTGACAAGTATATTAAGTGATTTTAAGTTTTACGGGTTCACGCAGGATAAAGCTGGAAAAGTTATCTACGGTTGTTTTCTAGGAGAAGATTTAGAAGGCAGAGGAATCTCAAAATATTACGGAGTGGCCAGGCGGGAAGCCGGGCGGGTTGCCCCCGGAGTGGCCGCACGGGGAGTAGAGCGGGAAGATCCCTGGCGCGCGCCACAGATGCTTCCTCAGGCTCTTGATGACGCCGATGTCGTGGGGGCGGCCTCGGGGTCCATGGTCGCGGAGGCGGAGAGGGTATCGGCGAAGGCGCTGGAGGAGGCGCTCAGTGCCAGCGCGACAACTCATGGGGGGGAAACTAAGAGGATCCCCAATTACTCTCAACGAACAATCGATGAGGCGGTGCTGGTGCAGGAGGAGGCGATAAATAATATTGCAACGTCCCCCCTTACTCAAGCCACGCTGAAGATGGGAATATGTGTATATAAAATCCCTATTATTCATGAACATCCAGAAATATTGTATATTACTAGTACGAGTGGTGATGTTTTAGAACTTATGAATAAAGGCGGACATCTAACAGAATTACGTAAGAATGAAGGGGGATTTTTCCCATGCATTCCCGTCCAAAAAGTTCCGGCATGGTATACTTCGAATGGGAGTATAAGTCGTGGTTTTCAAGACTGGAGAAGGTTACTCGAAATGATCCATTTGATAAGTTCCAGTGACTCTTCATTAAAAACGCAGATCATGAAGAATATTTTAAAAAAGTCTATGGAGGAATCAATCAAAGCAGTGTGTGGACTTGATGATCCCGATGATGAAGTGGAAGAAGTCAGAAAAAAGTATTATCTAATTCATCTTGCTCTAGAATTGGGGGTGGATCCGGAAGCAGTCCTCGAGATTAAAGAAGACATTGGAACTACCTACCCTAAATTAGTCGAATCTCTTATAAATTTAATCATGGAAGTCAATTCACAAAAAGAGATACTTGATGTCCTCTCGGCGGCCCAAATAGCCGTCACCGAGCTGCCCGTCACTCTCACCCCAGCCAGCGGCCCTAAAGGTGAAAGGATTAACGATGCGAGAGGATTTCTGGTCGCGCGCGCTGAGAGGTGGGGGGTGCCCTCGGCTCAAATAGTGAAGTGGAAAGAATATAAAGGGAAGATGACTGAATTAGTGCCCCGTATTATAAAAAACATTTCAATGATGAGGGCAAATCAAGATGTGAGATATATGCTTCTATTTTCTGAAAGAAATCCTGCAGAATTCTCAAAATTAATTGAAAATGAATTAGATCAGTTATTTGAGATGGTCCAGGCTAACATGGAACAAGGTCTACGAGAAGGAGTGGTGGCAGCGGGGCGACGGCGAGCAGCCGCCGGGCCGCGCCGCCGCGCGGAGCGAGTGCAAACGCTGGCCAGCTCGGCAGGGACGGTAACTACGCACACGGAGGGCCCGCTGTGGGGCGCTGTCGGTTTAGAACGAGTCTCCTTCCCGACCCAGCGCGACGCTGGCGGCGAGGGGTCCTTCGTGGAATTGATGCCGGCGGGGGACACCGACAAGAAGGCCTCCAAGGGCACCAAGGGCGCCGCCCCCGCCAAGAGGGGCGCCGCCCCCGCCAAGAGGGACGCCCCCGCCAAGAAGAGCGTCAAGCTTCGCGTGGATGCCCCACCCAAGTACGTAGCGGGTAAAAAGTATTTCGAAAAAAAGAGCGGAAAAGAGCGTTGGGTTGAGACTTCGCGTGAACAGATGATGCAAGAATTGGAGACGCGGGGAATCCGCCCACCTAAAGGGATGACCGCCGAGGAGGAAATGGAGAGAATGGGGGAAATGCTGCAGGTAGACACCGGTGTTAGGCATCGCGCGCGCGGTAATCCCCGTTCTTGGAATGAAAACACCGTAGTGCTGTTTGGTGATCTCCACGGTGATACATGGGGAAACGGTAGGGAGTGGGGGAAGATCAGACGTATGCACCCGACAAAAGAGTGGACGGCACAGCAAGTGGGCGGTGGACGGATCCATCGCACCATTCAGAGAAACCGCCGCAGGGACAGTTCTCGACCAATGAAGAAGACGTTCAATAAAAGGCAGATTGGTGGAACGCAACAATTTCAGGATCTGGCGGGAGTAAATGAAGGTGCGTTAACGGTATGGTTCAGAATTTATGATGAAGTGTGCAAGAAAGAGCTCGAAGAAAGAAGTCTTAATAAGGCCCAAAGCTTTCGAGCGTTGCAATTGAATTATATCGCACAAACGGCATTATTTAAGCAACTCACGGTTTTCCGCAGTGATGAGAAAGATGATATAAAAAGAGATGCCAAACAAAACGATCAGCTAAAGAGGGCGATCAAATTTACATTAGCTGTCCCCGGTGACAAAACAAAAAGGGCTCATGAATTAGAAAAACCACATAAAGCTGAAAACATTTTTTCGGCATTAAGAATGGAAGAAATAGAGGAGGATCAGAGTCAAATAGGTAAATCAAAGACGACAGTTGACCTCGGTATGCCACCATTGAACGCTGAAACGTGGAAAAAAGAACTTCTTAAACCTATCGAATATACGGATAGACAAGCTGCTCCTGAGAATGAAAAAGAATTTAAGAGACAGGAGGTAGAACCAATAACTACAGAGCGTATTACTGCAATACGTAGATTGATAAACGATAATTGGTTAGATGATAGTTATCCGGCTCAAGATCTAGAATTAATAGATAGTAGATGTGTATCAAGACATAATTGGATAACACCCGTTCTTAAAAATGTCTCCGATAATAAAGAACTCCTTGAAGAACTGGAAGATTTTATTCGGAGGGAGACCAGTAGTGATAGAGAAATCTCCACGGTTATTCGTGTATACGATCCGCTGGGAATCAATGAACCATTAGATATGGATAAAGCCAGTCCACCTAAGTTAAATACACAAGGTATTGTCGGATTTGTCGATCAATACGGATATTCAAAAAAAAATTACGGTAAATCAATGAAAACATGTGATAATAGCTATTATAATGAAAATAAATCATTTTGGGTAAAACCTGATACTGAATGTTATTTTTTGAAACATATAATTTTGAAAGAAGATATCAAACGATTATCTGAAAAATATTATTCAATCAATAATACTCATAATAAATACGTGGAAGTTGTTAAATTATTAGAAAAAAGAGGTTCTAAATTATCAATATCATTGGGATCAAAAACTTCAGGATTATTCAAATCTGCAATCGATCAGTTTTCTTCATCAGATTATTTAACATCGAGGTCAGCAATTTCGAATGCTTTGAAAAAGGTAGGTCTTCCGACTGATTTGACCGAAGTATTAAGTCAAAAAGCAGCTATTCGTAATCCTCGAGATTTATTTAAATCAATTGGTTATACTATGGCCGCTCCGATGGCGGGAGGAGGTGGTGCAAGTGTATCTGGTGGTTTAAAAACAGATAGTATATCTGAATTAATTGGATTAAATGATTATAGCGATCAACAGAAATTATCTCAAGCATTTCAAATTATTATTGATAATTATGAATTAATTAACAAAAGGAAAAAAGAAATAGAAAAGAAAAGAGAAGAAAGAAAAAAAATAGATGATAACCTGGAGGCTGAAAGAAAAGAAAGGGAGAAAAGTGATTTAGAAGAATCAAAAAGATATGCATCAAGTAGTATTCCTCAAGCGGCGCCGGTCGAAGAGTATCGAGATAAATCATTGAGAGAATTAAAAGTAGAAGCAGAAGAAAGTGGTGCGAAAACCGGGTTGATTAAATCAGCTTTGAAGAGCTTGAATCCTAAAAAAGAGTTAATCAATCTAGTAATGAATAAAAAATCTTCAAATGAAGAAGTGGAACAACAAATCGGAGATTCAGAAGATAAAGAAGATATTCAAAAGTTAGTTAAAGAAGCGACGAAACAAGGTGTATCACCCAATGAATTAGAAGATATACTTCAAGGTGAAAATCCAAAGGACTCTCTTCAAAAAGTTTTAGACGATAAAAAACCTTTCCAAAGTCTTATCGAAAAATTAAGGAGTAAAAAAGTTAGCGAAGATGCAATTAATAATGCAATGGAAGGAAGCAATCCAGAAGAAAAATTAGAAAAACTTATGGAAGAAAAAACAATCGATGGTTTAGTTAAAGAAGCGGAAAAAAATAATGTTGATTCAAAAGATATAGTTAATGCTATTCAGAAAGACAATCCGAAAGAAGAATTGACAAAATTAATAGAAAATAAAGCAATAAGTTCCTTACCTGTTTCTGAACTTGTTAAAAAAGCTTTCCGAGCTAAAATACCGAAAGAAGAAATTAAAGAAGCGATGAAATCAAAAGACAAATTACTACAATTAATCCAGAAATCAAAAGATGGAAAGGAAAAAACAATTGATGAATTAGTTCAAGAAGCGAAAGATAAAAATGTTGAACCAGAGTTAATAGAGAAATCACTATCATCGGAGAATGCAAAAGAAGAATTAGAAAAATTAGTGGACGATAAATCACCACTTGAAGATAAAAATATAGATGAATTGGTTAAGAAATCGGAAGATTTAGAAGTTCCCCTTCAAGAAATACAAGATAGTTTGGAATCGGAAGATCCAAAATCTAAATTGATTGAAGGTATCAACAAAGCTATTTCGAATACTCATCCAACGACAATGGAATTAAAAGAAAAATTAAAAGAATTGACGAAAGATACACTCTTAAAAATAGCGAAAACAAATGATATTGATAAAGAATCAATTAGTGAATCTATTCAAGGAGAAAATCCTGAAGAAAAATTAATAGAACTTATTACTGAAAAACATGAATCAATGCAGCCATATGATTATGTATCAAAACCAGTATATAGTGATGGTTCACTTGTCAGTTATATTTTCTCATCGAAGAAACGACCCAAAGAATTAGAAGAATATAAATCCACAGATGTTCAAATATTAGAATCTGAACTAAGAGATTTAAAAGATAGTATAAGGTTGAAACAAGATAAAATTAAAAAATTGAGTGCGGATAAACGCCTTTATAAAGATGGAAAAGATGATATTATTGATCTAGCCAAGGCGCAAATATTGCAAGATTTAGAGACACATAAGAAAGAATTGTATCGAATGAAAAAAAATAAAGAAGCACAACAAAATATGATTCAACTTATAAAATCTTATATAAATGAACAAGAAAAGAGAAATAAAATTAAGATGAGACAAAAAGAAGAATATATGGAATTGAATAAACAAAAAGAACTTCAAAAGCTTCAAAAACTACACCAACAAATGCAAGAAATGGTTAGTAATAAAAAAGAAAAAGAGATTCAAGAAAGTATGAAATTATATGATAAAGAAACAAAAAAGAAATTGAGTAAATATCAAAAAGATATTGAACATTATCGCGGATTGTCAGAATATTTAATGGATCGTATTTCGACGAAAAAAGATGAATTACCAAACTATCCACCCATATTTACAACAGAAAATAAACGAACTCTAAAAAAGAAAAAGAAAAAAAGAAATCAACGGACTAAAAAGAAAAAAGTAAAACGTTCATTAACACAATCATTGAAAAGTTTCTTAGGCTTGAAAGGTTAGAGTTTATTTTGAAGATTTAAAATATTTTTTAGGGTAAAATCATTTATGAATAATAATGAAAATCCATTTTTAAATGAGATAAATGATCTTACTCGTCAAGCTTATTCGAATAAAAGTAATACTGTCCCATTAAATAATAAGGCAAATTTGGATCGTTTTGAAACAGATATATTCCTTCACTCGAAGGAAGAGTTTAGTAATAATAATACAAGGATTAATGATCTAAACGATGAAATTCTTCAATTAAAAGAACAATTAAAAGTTATTCCTGAAAAGCAAGGTGAGATCGATACATTAACAGAAAAAAATCAAGAATTAGAAAATAAACTACAAGGTTTGCAGGAAGCTTTGCAGGATATGAAGGTAAAATATAATAAACTAGAATATCATAATAATTCTTTATTAGCGCAATGCGCTGATCTAGAAACCCAAAATAAATTATTGGAATCAAACTTATCAGAAACACGATTATCAGTTCAGAAAAATCTTATGAAGGAAGATAGAGAAGAAACCCATGAAGAAGAAATCAAAGTTAATATTCAAGAATTAAAAACAATATTGAATAATCGTCTCAAATCTTATCATGAAAAACACATTGATGGGCTAATTCAATCTTATCAATTAGATGTTAAAGATTCAATATCGAAAGAAGATATGAAAAAATTATTATTAGAAGTAATACATATTTAATATATTTATTCTTAATATAATGAAACCATGGATCTCCCCTATTCCTAAAAAAGTCCATTTAATATGGATTGGTAATTCTGATCCCCCAGATTATTATACGAAATATTTTTCAAAAAGTTTTCAAAAATATATGTCTGATTTTGAAATAAGGTTATGGAGGAATGATGATTTAACTCAAAAAAACTTTCCATTCACTTGGAAATATATTCAAAAAGCTAAGAAAATGCATGGGAAACAAATGTATGACGAAGAAGGTCGCATTTTATATGATAAAGAATGTGAAAACAAATTAAAACATAATCGTTGGGCTCAAATTACAGATTTGATGCGTTTAGAAATTATTTATCGTCATGGTGGTTTTTATTTTGATACAACATTCGAAATTTTAAAACCGATGTATACTATCTTAAATAAAAAGAAAAAGTTTGTAGGCTGCAATGAGATTCCCAGATTTAAAAGAGAATCTTCATTAAGTAATTCATTTTTTGGAGCTGTTCCAAAAAGTGTGATCTTAAAAAGACTTTTATCAAAAGAATATTTAAATACAATCGATTTCAATGATCCAGAAATTAGTCGTGTAACTGGTCCAGGTTATTTAAGACAAGGGATACGATTAAACGATAGTTATTTCATTTATCCTGCAAATTATTTTTATCCATTTGTTGAACCATTTGATCCTTTCACAAAAAATCCACCCTATCGTAAATCGACTAAAAATAAATGTCACTCTCAAAAGAAAACTAAAAATAAAAAAAGATTAAAGAATAAAAAAGGGTTTATCGACTACCCATGCAAAAAATATCCAAAATCCTATGCATTAAAACATTGGGAATTGGGTAAATCATGGCTATTGTCATTAGAGACTTGTTATTTTACATAATATAATTTATAAATCGAGAGTTCTTAATTATTACAAATATAAGGGGGATCATGATTAATAGTAAATGATATAATAACCCACCATGACCGTCTAAATAACATCGAAATAATTCTTGAATATCAAATGATGAATCAATATATTCACAGTCTGTATCTTCTTTACACTCATTTTCTCCGAGCTGTCCACACCTTTCTTGATCTTCTCCGTCGCCAGTAGGGTCGCTTTGACATCCAGGTCCTTTCCCCAATGATTCAGATATCCTATTAATTACGCACTTATCGACTAAAATCGTTGAATAAACTCCATAGATTGCTAATAGAATTATTAATGAAGATAAGATCCCTAATACATTTGAAAATATTTTTCCACTTATTCCTCCGAAATCAGCTTCAACTTGGACTAATATGAATCTTTGACCTATCCATGTAGATAGTAATAAAATTAACAATATAAATACTATTACATGTATTATTATTTTAAACTTCGATGCAACACTTGGATTATCCCATATGGATTGAGTATGATTATTATTACTATCGGTCCATCCGCCCTCAAGACCTTTCATATATTCGGAAATGAATAGTTCAAATAATACTGGGGAATTGTATGTCCAAGAAACAATTATATTGGAAATATGATAGACAATTAAATAAATTATAATACATGCGAATACGCCAGCGATATATTTTTTACCCTGTAATCCGGATTGTTTATTGAAACTAGGTATTAATGACATAATAACCAGTATTAATGTTATTAGTATATAGAATGATCTATATAATGATTTAAATTCATCTTCATATCCACCTTTTGAAGAAGAAATCCACCAATCGCCCATACATTTCGGTTCATAGCGATTATTTGTTTTATATCTGCATTTCCATAAAAAATTATTAGAATCACCAGATCTGGCCACCTCTGGACATTCCTCGGATTCCACGTCGTCAGGACCGTTTACCAACTTTTTTTTCCCATCATCCCCCTTTTTTACCGTAATACTTTGGAGTTTCAGCGGATCACTTACCCCCCCCTTAAACCAATAGTTCTTTCGAGCCTCAGTCGATATCTCATAACCTGCTTCCAGTATTGCGGCTTCTCCTGATACATTTTGATCAAAAGAAATGGGATCTCCTATATTCAAAATAAATATTGCGATTGAAATTATTACCCCAAAGACTGCTAAAAAGGAGACAATGGCCAATGTTCCGGCAGCCTTACCTTCTTTCCTTCCTTCTTCATATCCAATAAAACAACCTATAGTTAGTAAACAGTATAATACTAACATTTTTGAAGAAGTTAAAAAATCTCCTTGAGTTGGATGGGCTTCTTCGCAACCCACAGGGCATTTCCCGTCTCCTAATGGGACACATTCGTTTCCTGCTCTTATATCTTCTGTTTTGTAAAATTTAGTTTCTCCACTATCTGTGTTCATATATTCAGAAACACATTTCATTTGATCGTCACTGTATTCGATTATTAATGCAAATGATATCAATATAATTGGAATCGCTGCTGTGATAATAATACTTCCATATTTGTTCCAGTAAAATAGACTGGTTTGCGTATTGCGATTGTGATAGGCAATTCCAAATATTATAATTGTCGGTATTATTAAAACATTCAAGTTATTACTTGATTTCCCTTCCCACCAACCCATCTGATCTCCCACTCGACCAAATGCTAACATGAAGAATGATAATATCATTACACCCAATAATCCAAATAAGTATTTCTTTTCATTGAAATCTTTCATATACTATAATATATATGAAATATAAAAAAAATAAATTAGAAGCCACAAGTGAGAATTGAACTCACGGCCTTCGCCTTACAAAGGCGACGCTCTAACCATCTGAGCTATTGTGGCATAAATATGGCATAAATATGGCATAAATATGGCCAGAACTGGGAATCGAACCCAGGATCTCTTGCACCCAAAGCAAGAATCATACCACTAGACCATTCTGGCTAAATTAATCTCGACAGCCGGACTTGAACCAGCGACCTGGGGAACTACAGACCCTCGCTCTACCAACTGAGCTATATCGAGTTTTATTTATTCTTCTTCTTTTCTTTAAATTGTTTTTAAGAGTAACATAAAAAAGATGGGGGGAAAAATGGAGTTATTTATTTATACATATCCAGAACATAATTGAGTCTTCTTAATTCTTCATCGATCTCGGAAATCTCTTTTTCACAATCCTTCAGTTCTTGCATTTTCTTTTGGTAGACTTGAAGGATCTTTTTCTTCTTTTTTTCGGATGTTTTTTTTTTCTCGTTGTATTCTGTTTCTGAAACAAGTATTGGAATTATTTGATCTCGATAATTCTCGTAATCATTGTCGATCCCTTTAATTCGATGGATTTTAGTGAAATCCAGTTCTCTAATATCAATAAGATACGTCAGGTAATTATTCGGGGGAGATACCGTTTTATCTTCATACTCCTTCAGTTGGAAAACATCGATAATCCATGAAAATCCAACATTTGAATATGGATTTTCATAAAGCCACTCCTTTGTGGGGATGCAAATCCATTTCGCATTCGGAAATGTTATGCCACACTTATACGTCTTCCGAGGTTGAACACTTCCCATATATTTCATTATACCCGAATCCGTCTTTGTTTTTTTCTTATAAACCCAGTAGATATCAAAAGGAACCTCTTTGGATTGATTAACTACCACCATTTTACACTGATTGGAACGAATATCAGCATTACTCCATCCAGTTGACCTGAGTTTTTTATCCTTTGCATCCAACATCTTGTAGAGTCGATTCTCATAAAACTTATCTACTCTTACGCATTGATAGATGTGTTTCCAAAATACATCTTGGTTAAAGTAATCTCTCCAATCTCTCGAAACTTGAACACATGAAGAAATCCGTTTCGCGAGATTTCTTGACCTTTGAAACATCCCAACCTCTCGACACACACCCCCCCCATCTACCATCAAACAGAGACACATGATATAACCAGGGATATCAGTGATCGTTGGGGGATTCTTGCCGTCCCAAATTGCTTGTTCTCGCTTTTTTCGGGTTTGGGTAACCCATTCTTCAGATGAATAACCATGGGGAATACTCCCCGTTTCTGCTTGATGACAGTGTGAGCACTTACCGTTGCATACAATCTTCAAGAACTGTTTGCAGTTACAGCAGGGTTTCATTTTGGTGAAATGTCTTTTTATTTTATCATTTGACACTTGTATCAAATTTATTATTCAAGAATGTATGAACAGTAATTATCAGATCTTTAAAATGTTTCCATTATTATACTTAATTAATGGGAAGATTCCTTCGATCAGAATTAACAACTACATCTGTGAATCTTATGAAATGGTATGAAAGAACGGATCACCCTGCGAGTTTGCCAAGGAATGGATTGAAATTATATACGAAAAAAACGAACAATGATAACGAAGTTGATATTTTTATTTCATATGAATTAGATAATCAACAGGGATATCGAATTAAAAGTTTAACCGAACCCTATATTACACAAAATACAAATGATGAAACAGTATATCCTATTTTTCATAGTTCACCATCTGATTCAGAAACAAATATGAATACAATTGAAAAGGCGGTATTAGGTATAAAACAATTAAAAAGTCACACAGATTTTCAATACAACCCTCATAAACGTGAATTAACCGTGGAAAATCTAAAAGTAACTGGTGAAAGAATGATAGCTTCAACAACAAATACTGTTATTAAAGATTCATTATTTGAATTAGCAAATGGAACCACCGGATCTCCAGTTAATGATTCAGGTATCATAATCGAACGAGGTGATTCAGAGAATGCATTTATTGGCTGGGATGAATCAAATGATAAATTTATCATGGGGACAGGTTCTTTTACTGGAGAATCTACCGGCAATTTATCAATAACAAAGGGGATATTAACAGCTAATATCGATGGAAATATCGATGGTATTATTGGGGGTAATACACCTTCCGAAGGAACATTCTCTAATGTGAAGATCAATGGAGCGAATCCCATTGTTCTTGAAGGTGCTACATCGGATGATTATCAAACAACAATCGCTGTCACCGACCCCACTGACTCCGATAAAACAATTACGATACCAAATAATAGTGGTACTATATGTGTAGAGGGGGGGATCGGATTAACATTACTTTCAAGCGGTTCAATGGACCTAGATAAAGCCTCTGGAAGTGTGTTAGGTGGTATCAAAGTTGGAACAAATCTATC
>MDTG01174545.1_pt1 | contig 12070 bp, 7 predicted proteins | sample 811421 | NCBI WGS metagenome assembly MDTG01 (sample SAMN05326645, study PRJNA326480) | marine metagenome | isolation source: seawater | place: Pacific Ocean: South East | collected 2011 | reverse complement strand
TGGGCCGCCGAGAATCCCCCTCAGAGATGCCACATCGGTGTTGTCGTTCTTGTCTTCCATTTCATTCACCCAGTACAGCCGAGGCTGTCCAGCATCGCGCCCACCTTGCTGCTGCATTTAAGCGGGACGGTGTGGGTATCTGCCCTACTCTTCCGTTTTGGGGCCCGATAGAGGTCTGTCGAGAGCTCGTGAGCCAATGTCCCGACGGAAATGACCGCCCTTCAGATCAATCTTAGAGATGGCCCCGTACGCACCCTCTAGGGCCTCACTAAGACTCTCCCCGATGCCTGTTGCACTGAGCACCCTGCCGCCAGATGAAACAACCTTGCCGCTCGAGATTTTTGTTCCCGCGTGATGGATAATAGCCCCTTTACCAAACCGGGAACCTGCTAGACCGGATATCTCTCTCCCCTTTACTGGATTTTGAGGGTATCCTTCAGACGCGAGGACCACTGTGGCTGCGTGATTGTCGCTGATTTCCAAGTTGAATTCACCAAGTTTACCCTGTGCAACTGAAAATAATAGAAGTCCCAGATCAGATTCAATTAACGGCACGGTGACCTGGGTCTCGGGATCTCCCAATCTTGCATTGAATTCAACTACGCTAGGGTGACCATCTCGAATCATGAGGCCCACATACAGACAACCTCTGTAGGGACTCTCACCCCTTGATAGATACTCGTGCATGGGGGCAATGATGGTAGAAATCGCCCGCTCAATGACGGAGATTTCGGCCACGGGCGCTGGAGCATAAGCACCCATTCCCCCCGTATTGGGACCAGAGTCACCGTCGCTCAACCTTTTGTGGTCTTGGCTTGCTGGGAGTATAGCGAAATCCGACTCATCGATCAGAACCAGAAGTGAGGCTTCTTCACCCTCCAAAAAAGACTCTATCAATACGGAACCGTCTTTATTTATGGCGGAAGTAGCTGCATATTGCGCCTTTTCGATATCGGATGTCACTGTCACCCCTTTACCAGCTGCAAGCCCGTCTCTCTTGATGACCCACGGCGGGCCCATAGAATCCAGCACCCCAGTCATTCGATCTATATCTCGAAGCATAACAGAGTCAGCAGTTGGTATTCCAAGCTCTCTCATTATTTCCTTAGCGTGCTGTTTGGAGCCTTCGATCAGAGCCCCGTTGGCACCGGGGCCGAAGCAAGATATACCTAAAGTGCGCAAATCGTCAGCTAGCCCAGCTACAAGAGGGGCCTCAGGACCGATGATAACCAAATCCGCTTCGATTTCAACTGCAAGTCTTGTTATCCCTGGAACATCACTCGCTGAGATAGGGTGGTTCGTCCCAATCACAGAGGTCCCGGCGTTCCCCGGGGCCACATGTATTTGGCTTACTGATTCAGAATCGCTCAACCCAATTGCAAGAGCATGCTCTCTACCTCCGCCGCCTACGATGAGTACGGTGCCCTCTCGCATGAAGCTCCGTGTGGTGCGAGGCATATGACCTAAATGCATCAGTAAGGAACGGACTTCAAGCCTAATTTGTATCCAAGTATGTTAGTCACCCTGTGCATGACGGGAGTCAGTATTAGGAGGGCAACGACATATGGTCTGATGGATGGTTGGAAGAATATGGTTTCGTGAAACAGCAAGGCTGTTGTGCCTAGTATGCCTAATGCAAAAGGCAGCGTGTCCAGTAGAGGGGCCCGCGAGGATATGTCTCCCTCTCTTTTCAGGCCTCTACGCCTCTTGATGAACGATCCCGCACTATCCCCGACCATACAAGCCAGTCCGAGTATGAATCCAATCAGGAATGCAGATGCCCATCCCTCATCAAAGTGATACCAGGCATCACCTGGAATCAAACTAGATGGGTCTAGAAATGGTCGTTCAGATGATGAATAGTGTCCTTCCCAGAGAATATGTGCCAGTGTCATTAGGCAAGCTGAGACGAGTGCGCCCCCGAATAGGCCCTCCCACGATTTTCCATCTCCAAGCACCCTGTTTCCATCGGACCATGTCCTTCCAGCATCGATTTTATGATTCTGGAATCCTGAGAGATCGGGCAGCCACTTCCCGAAGAGCATAGCACCCGTGTTTGCGAGATATGCAGGCCCGTAGAGAATGATTACCGATACCACATTCAGAGCCATGCCATTTAGGTCCTCTGCGGGGAATATTGTGGCTTCCATGCCCTCGGACAACCCAACATGTGCTTGAACATACCCCGGGAAGGAGAGAGGTTGATGTTTGTCTTACCGCACGGAGGGGCATGCGCACACTTGCTTCCATTCTAGTGCTGACTTTGCTGATAACTTGTTCATTCCAAGCCTCTGCGCAAAGTGAATCCGTTTACTCAGACATAGTGTGGGATACCGATCGTACACATTTTGGAGAGATTGTCATCACAAATGGAGGGTCCCTAACTATTGAAAATTCAGTGATTACGATGGCAGAGGGTTCGCGTATAATCGTGGAGGAAGGCGGATCACTGATGATAGATGAGTCGACGATAACGACATCTGGACCTCTCTACGATATAGTTGGATTTGGTTATGGCGCAGGGCTAGACGGGTCTGCATTCTTGATACCTGCTTCGGACTTCTCCGAATCATTCACCGCCGTCATCCATGCTGTTGGTGAAGGGTCATTCTTTGGAATGGAGTTCATCGCGGAAAATGGTCAATCTGTATATGGAAATGAGACATCAGCTGAGTTGAAATTTGACTCAGATGATGGTGATACGTGGGTAACAGTAATGGGAATCCCATCTTCTTCTATGGGAATATCCGGAATAGAAATAATACCGGACTCCGGGGGGGAAGACGGTTTGATTCAAATCCCTTCATACGATCTTCAAACACGAAACATGCGCCCTTATGGAAATCCAAGTTATGAAGTTGAATCGAATGGAGTGGTCCACATAACATCGAGCGACATCGACAGAGGCAGATGGGTGATGAATGGGGATACCACAATAACGGGAGGGACAATCAATAATGCAGGGCCGATATTGGCAACAGAAAACTCAGCGTCCATCTCAATCATTGGCGCTGTGATTAATGGGAGCCTTGATGACCATGACGTGCGAATGGGCGGTTCGACATCTTCTGATTTTGTTGACGTAGATTGGACTGATGGCCTCACTGATCGATGGGAGAGAAGAGTAGGCACTCAACAAGTTATATTCGAAGCCTCTGACGTCATCTACAGAGTCGATGGGCTCGGTTACAATCAACAAAATTCTGGCTCCCAAATAACCGATCAATACGGCATTGGGACCATCGGCATGGGTGCCGAACGTGTCGTGGAAATAGGCTGGGCAGTTGATTCGTACGAATATTCTGAATCGCCAGTTTGGTACGAAAATGCCATTCTTGTAACTGAATCATACCGTACAGCATGGAATGCTGACAACAGCATGAACGACTACGGGGGAAGTCTAGAGATCGACTGGAACGCATCGAGCATAGACGCTTCAGGGGGCGCCCCGGGCATTATCGAGTGGATTACACCTAACATCTCATTAACATCCATCGAGGGAGCAAATCTGGATTCTGTGGACATCAATGATGGATGGGGGGCAAATGTTACAATTACAAATTACGGGAACGCGGACGCAGTTGTATATTTCGTATGCGATGATGCAGATACCGGTGATCGTCAGAGTGTAGGCGACGTGTACGTGGGTGGGCTTGTTGAATCGCAATCAGAGTCCGTATTCCCAATAACTTGGACTCCAACGAAGGAGGGCGATTGGGCGTTGATGTGCTCCATATTGACCCCAAGTCAACTAATATCTGAGGAAGCATGGGGGGGAGGGTCATTTACAACCCCGTACATCTCATTCGAATCCGTGGAAGAACAGGGTGCTGGGAGTGTGATACCGATACTCGTGGCGCTTGGGATGGGTGTGATCGGAGTTGGCTGGTTCCTCGTTAGGCGTCTTTGATCAACAGGAGTTTACTTCAACCCAGCTTTCAGATGTATATTGGCCGGAGTCGTCCCTGTTTGTCTCCTCATACACGTAGTAGACGGTCTGGTCGACGGTAGCATCAGACCATGGGAGCATGTTTGTGCCTTCTATTTCGAGTTCGTAACAACCATACCCGACATCCTCCCAGTCTTCTTTGAGAATAATTTGAGAGTTGACGTCGGAAGCCTCTGTGCTGCCGCCAAGCTTCATCGTTGCCGCATCCAATCCGATGTTCGCGTTTCCAGACCCATATGCACCCCCCGATGAATCCCAAGTGGCAACAGTATGCTCCACGCCAACACTAGGATAGTCTATTGCGACAGAGCCCTCGTAGGTCATTGTGACCTTGAGATTGAAATCGGCTAACGGCATTGGGGCTATGTATTCCTGCGATGAACCTAACAAGCCCGCGGCAACCCCCAAAGCGACGCCTCTGAGACATTGGTCCTTCGCGCCGTCGCAATCCTGAGTAGAGAATGATGGTGCTGCAGAGACATCAACGCCGGTAAGGGTACGAGTCAAATGATTCGCATCGAGAGTCCTGGTCCATGAATTGCCATCCACCTCCAGAGACATGACGTAATCTGTCGACGGAAGTGCATTGCCGTTGTAGAACTCGGAGACAGGGATCTTAATCCACCCATAGTCTCCCTGACCGTCTTCCCTGTCTATAGTTAGGTCCATGGTAGATGAATATGCATTTGCGCCCCCGTGGGTTATGCTCACCGATGCATCGTAGGAGCCGGATCCTCCGTTTTGCCTTATTTTGACCACTATCATGTCATCATCCTCATCGAGATCAATTTCCCCAAGTGACATTTCTCCGGTGAATAATATGGCGATTGCGAAATTACTCGATAGAAGCAGAAGGAAGGAGATGCCTATTGCAATTGTGGAAGACGATGCAGGTGCGGGTCTCCCTATGAAGAGCCAGATGAATCCAGCAGAGAGAAGCAAAACTGCCGCCGATAGATATCCGGCATTCTCGCCCAGAAATACACCTCCGAACCACATGACGATGAAGAACGGGATTATCATCCCGCCCGCGATCAAACCAAATACCCTGGCTAACGATTGTGTCTGGTCTGAGCCGAGAGATCCACGCTCGCGGGAAGGGGTGCTGCTGGGGGCCAAATTTGACTCTCCTGTCTGCTGTTCTGCTGCCTTTTGTAGAAGTCCGCCGCTCGTCATGCAGGCCGTAGACGTCGAAGAGACGGTTATGAAACAGTCGACTAGAAGACTTCAGTCGAGGGCTTTCAGAGAATTGAGGCCTCTAGCGGGACTACGTTGCCATCCTCATCGATGGCTTCAGCATCGCCGCGATCTTGTCGCCTTCCTGCCAAAGCAGCTGCGGCTAATGCAGAAATCATCATGGTGCCGACCAACTCAAAGCCTGGCAGATAGATTCCTCGTATGTATATCGTCATGGTCTGGATCTGGTAGTCAGGGACGCCAACGGTCTTGATAGAATAATCGCTGACAGCCTTGAAGTTCAAATTGTAGTACTTGTCTGTCCAACCTTGGTTCTTTGGCGTCCTCATCTGTACGTATATCTTCTGAGGCGGGGCCAAGGACTCAATCTCGACAGAAACAAGGGGAATGCTCAGTTGGAAGCCCTCATCATTGAGTTCTTCTCTGTTGTCTATTCCAATTGCGAATCTGTCCATTGCATTACCGTCGTTGTGGACCGCGAAGACAAGATTAGTATCGACTTTCGGCCGTAGCTGGATAAACGCCACATCGCTTTCGACGCGAAGACGGCTGAACTGACGAATGATTGCCAGCACTGTGTAAGTGGAAGGTGAGCTAGTAACTGGGACGCCATTTGCCTGTGTGACCTCTGCTGTTATTGCAACAGTCTGAGAGCCCTCTGGTGCCCTGAGATCTGCCCTGAGCGTGACCTGGAATGATGCAGAGAGTCCATTTCCAACAGTTACGCTAGCAGGTCCGGAATATGCCAAGTTTCCAGCCTGTATACGAATTTCCACTTTAACCTGGTGTATCGAGGGATTTTCCAAGTTACAGTTCACTATTGTTGAACGTGGTGCGCCAGGCTCTACGTCTATTGCCGAAGGTTGGTTACAGGTTAGGGTGATGTCTGGGACGGCTCCCTGTGCTTGGACAGCAGCCGCTCCAGCCCACGTACTGAGTACGTACACAACGAGGATCATGATGGCTCCTCTTGCTGACCTTCGCCTCGACATAGCAAGCATGTCCCGATAAGCCGTATTTAGCGGTTCTTCAGACATGAACGCCTAATGCGTCTTTTGGGGGGTGATTATGTTTGCACGGTTCAAGTTGATATTTTGGTGGACCCGACCGGATTTGAACCGATGACATCCCGGTTATGAGCCGGGCGCTCTAACCAACTGAGCTACGGGTCCTGCACAGCCGGTAACGGGAATTAGATTTGGACCTTCGCGATGATGAATGGCCCGTGATGGTAGTCAAGGTTCAAGCGTCTTCGGCTTCACAGGTGGTGCATGGCGAAGATGTGGGTGATGTTTTTCACGTCCCTTTTACTTGTATCCGCGATGAATTTCTATGCAGTTGTCAGAGATCCGGACCTCATCGACATAGACGATATTCACGAGTACCCTCGCGAGACTGTGAAGGTAGAGGGCGTTTTGACTAGCTTTGTGGTTGATCCCTATGGGGAACAGGCGGACAGGATAGACCTTCAAGTCCGTGAGTTAGACGGTCATTCGGTTGTGGAAGTACGTTGGTTTGTGGACAGGGACCACCAAGTTCCTCCCGTTGGAACGGTCGTCACAGTCGAGGGCGAGGTGAGCGAATGGAGTGGAAGAATATGGCTTTCTTCTAACGGATATGGCGCCATACAATGTAAACAAGGGGACGGTGCGGGTGGCTGCACGAATATTGAGTATGAGAGCCTGCAACTAGTGGAAGTTGCCATGGACCCTGCAAAATGGGTGAATTCATCGATCAGAGTGGACGGCTATCTAAGCGAGGCCATCGCCCCTGACGTAACGTACCATTCACTGTCGCTAATGGACAACCCAGCTTACGGGAATGCAGATCATCTCCTTTACATGCAGGTTGAAGGTAGACCCGTTGAATGGATCGAATCTGGAAGTCACGTAGAAGTGACTGGATGGATACAATATGATCAGCGGTCATTGAGATATAGACTACTTGTCCAAGCTCGCGCGGTTGATGTCCTAAATGTGGGGCCCACTGTAATGCTAGACTGGGACCTAGACCCGCAATCCCTTACATACGATGTTGGGAAGTTGGTTCAAATAGATGGGATTGCCGAAACCGGAGAGACAAGTTGGACACTGAATGGACCTAATATCGGTGACAAGCTCTGCATGCTTCCGTCCCCTTCGGACATTGAAAATGGGACTACAGGAACTTTAGAAACGTGGACTGGTCGCCTTTTGTGGTCTACTGATGAAGGAACCATTTGTTTGGACAGGGGACACGACGCTGCAGTGCGAAACCCAATAGAAAACTCTGCAGGCGTACTTCCTATGAGGTCTGTGGCAACAAATCCATTCTCATATGAGGGTGGGGCTTACACTTTCGAAGGGTGGGTGACGAGTACCATATCTCCCGATTATGATAAAGGATACGTCGGCGATGCAGCGACTTACTTCGACAGGACCACTCAACTTCGCATACAGCTAGTAGGGGAACATGCAGAATATATCGAAACCGGTCAGAGCATTCGATTCAATGCGACTGTGATATGGTCTCAAAGTGAAGGGCGCGTGGTTCTGGAAGCACGCTCCTGGACGCTTGGTGAGACCCCGTACCCCTCACAAATAAACTGGGGCGATGGGTACAACTCGTGGAGATGGGAAATCGGAAATAGAGTTTCCATAATTGGAATTGCAGTCATGGACGATTCGGGGAATCAGTGGGTGGAGCGTTCGGGTTCGGACGAGCGTCTGTGTTTACTTGGCGATGGCTCTGAGACCAGTCAACAGGCGGCTGTTGGTGAACCAATTGAATGGATTGGAAGGCTAGAGACGACAGAGAACTTTGTAGAAAATGAGATGAGATTCTGTCTTAATGTTCTATGAGGGGTACTTCAGATGGATCCTCTTCTAGTTGATTTCGCATGGCTCATAGGGTCGTTTGTAATTGGGGTCATGCTGGGTAGTTTGACAGGTTTGATTCCCGGGTTTCACGTTAACAATGTAGCATTAATTGCCCTTTCACTTTCTCCTGTGGCAGTTGGCATAGGCATACCGCTTGATGCTGTTGCAGGAATTATTGTTGCATGCGGAACGGTCCACACCTTCCTGAACTACATCCCCAGCGCATTGGTCGGTGCTCCCGACGATAACATGGCCCTAGCACTGCTTCCCGGTCATAGGATGCTTATATCTGGACAGGCCGCCCAAGGCGTCGCATACTCTGCAAGAGGATCACAAATGGGGCTATTGATGTCCATACCCCTACTAATTGTCGCTAGGTTACTGTTCGGAGATAATCCTGGGCTAGGGCTATATGAAACAAGCAGAGACATACTTCCGTGGCTTCTTCTTGTAATCTCCATATTCCTGATACTCACTGAGACAACTCGTCTCCCCTGGCCTGAGCCTTTCCAGAAATTGACTAAGGGGCTGAGATATGAGTTCTCCCGCCCCATAGGAATTACCCTTCCTGTCGGGAAACGTCGTTTCAACATGAAGATGCGCGCATTCGACTTCCGACTTACGGACTCGTCGAGAAGTGCGGGTATCCTTGTGGCTACGGCATACTTCCTTCTAACTGGATTCTACGGTTGGGCTGTTTTTGAATTGCCAGCAAGATCGCCCGTTGGCATGCCCTCCGCGACCCTATTATTTCCCGGATTGGCCGGACTCTTTGGCATCGCCAATTTGATTGATATCTACGTCACGTCATCTGAGATACCCCCTCAAGAGCATGATTGGGAGTTGCCACCAATGCGTCCATTGGCTGTACCCACATTTCTATCGGCGGTTGTTTCGAGCGTGATGGCCATTCTCCCAGGAATGACGGCAGCACAAGCAACTGTGGTTGTGATGTCTATGCGAAACTTCTGGGGGAGGTTGACTGATCCTAATTACGTTCCTGCAGATTTCGAGCATGGCATTATCGACCAGCCAATAGGAAAAAGTAAATCAGTCGACATAGAAATAGACGATGATGATTTGAGCGATGAAGACAGAGATTTGCTCAAAGCAGCCTTTGGTGAGATCGAGACAACCCCCGACCTAGATTTGAGGTATAACGACCCAAAGAGAGATTTGGAGATTATCGCCATACTCTCGTCAGTCAACACCGCTGTGACAGTTATGGTACTAGGTTTCCTTTACATGGTCGGAAGACCTCGATCCGGAGCTGCTCTAGCACTCAATATGATGTATCCTATCGACATTTGGGGGGCTGTGGAACCTCCCGCGGACTTCGTACGCCTTCTAGGGATAACGATAGCAGCAGGTCTTCTGGCGGTGCCCATGATGGGAAAAGTTGGGAAAGGAATGCTCCGTCTTCACGAATTGATACCCCTGAGATCTCTTGTTCTTGCAGTTACGATTTTTGTCACCATACTAGTCTACTTCTCGACCGGCTGGGTTGGGGTCGGAACTCTGGTCATAGGTACCGGAATAGGGTTGATGCCTCCTCGTATCGGAATAAGACGCAGCCATGCGATGGGAATCATTCTGGTTCCCATCATGGTTTACACATTTGCCCAGACCCTGGACGGCTTCGGATTCATCTGAGGTTACTGCTTTCACATTAGGTGTAGACTGGAACACTTATTCGGAAAGCACTGTCAGCCTACTCCGATAGCATGTCTAGCAACCGCTCTACAACCTACTTGATTGTCGGAATAATCCTAATCGGAATGAATGCCCTTGCCTTTGCGCCATACGTTTCCCAAGCGACTCTAGATACAGTCGCTGAAGCAGTGGAATCAGGTTACGATGAGTCCTCGGACTTTGAGGAAGATGATTCCTGGGGCACCTCCACTAGCGAGCGTGCTTACTTCGCACACAGTATAACAAATCCATCAGAGGTAGCGGATGGCACTGCAGCACCTCAATTTGAGAAGTTAGGGCCATTCATCTACACCGTCACAACGCACAATGATCTTCTAGAGTGGCGAGAGGATAATGGGACAATGACATACTCCTCCTACGATGTCTTCGAGTGGTGCGAAACATGCACACATGAAGGGGTGGCTTCCGTCTCAGGTGATACGCAGATAACGAACGTGAACATTCTCTGGAATACGCAGAGAATAGCTGGCATCTCCACAGGAATAGAGTACGGCGAGCAATTCGCAAAGGCCGGCTTCACCAAGAGCATGATGACCTACGACATGATGTATCTTGCACCGAGCATGGACACGGCAGATCAGATCTCAGCACTTGCCTCAGGCGCAGAGGCGGCGATCAATGCCCAGACAGGTGGCATGTTGGACGCAGTAACCGTTGCAGGCATGGCAGATTCGATGGTCCTGGATGGTTTCTTCGCGAATTGGAACGCAAGTTTGACGGATGCCCAGAAGGCCGGCCTAGGAGCGGACGTTATGTCACCTGAATTCGGCTCTGCGGCAAATTCGATAATGAACAGTGCCGTTGACTCGACAAGTGGGGTTTGCATGGCACTTACGTGCGATTATGGGCCATGGATGGTCGCGGCGTGGGGTGAACCCAGCCCGGTGATTACCCCGCTTAGAGCGGACCTTCTCGGATATGGCACGACCGATGCAGCCGAGATGGCTCTCATGGACTGGGCCGTGTATGCAGGTGCTGCATCCATGATGCAGACTAATGGCGCGGGAGTCCCGCCTGAGCTCGCAACAGATAATGCTCACAGAGTCGAGGTCCTGACAGGATATTCTTTCCCTGCGGATGATCTGGAGTATTTCCTATTCGGCACGAATGCAGACACTGGGTACCCAGCAGGTATGCTGGCCGAACAGGATTTGAGCGGAATCCCACTTTACGGCGTGGTGTTGTCGCTATTGCCGTTAACTGCAAGCCCACCTGATTACATGGGCTACATCCAGGAATACAATATCCCCGGCATCCTCACCATGCAGGGAGTTGCAGGCTGGTCATCAGACTGGCAACTGGCAGAATCACATTTCCCAATGCGTGTTGTCAATCCAGCAGCCTCCGGGACCATGGATGCAGACACATGGTGGAAGATGTCCTTCGGGGGAGAAGAGCCCCTTCTTGGAGGCAACATAGCAGTTGGCCTCAACAGAGCACTTGAATCAGGAGAAGGGGCATCTCTTTCCCCTGAAAAGGTCGATGAAATACTCTATGATGGACCATACGCACTCACAAACTCCAACATCGCAACGATGTTCATGTACGGCGAACTATCTGGAAAATCCTTCCCCATGACCGCCGAAGGGCCGGGTGAAGGGGGAGTTCAGATGGATTGGAACGATGCATATGTAGCAGGTATGTATGGCATATCCGAAAGTGATGCGTCGCTTCTCAGATCATGGGTGAACGATTTGATGTTCGGATCCGTGGTCGGACTCCTACTGAACTTCCAATATGGAGCGGGCCCACTCACGACCCAATCAGTGAGCAACTGGCTGTATGGATGGTCGGACCCGGTACTTGTCGGCTTATACGGTGCTGAAAACAGCTGGGTCAGCCTAGAGACCAACATGACCTACTACGGAAGCAATGGACTCTCCACCGGCGACTACAGTGTTTACGAGGACACCACTACGACACAGGACGACACGCCTGGGCTAAGAGTCGCCGAAGGATACCTAGACTCGGACACTGGCGAGGTGTATGCCATGAGCGAGCACATGCCCTGGAGATCACCGGCTTCAGAGACTGCAACGTTTGGACTACTGAGCGCGCATGTCGGAAACGACATGACGGATCAGAGTGATGCCTTCGGAGGCATGGCCACCGACGCTGAAGAGATTCAGAAGATTAACCTCGTCGGATATGCGATCGCTGATACGGTCGTAGAGGGCAATGTCGAATTCAAGGGCATCCCCATGGTGCACCATTCAGTCGCCTTGGATCCAACTGCGAACCAGATACAGGCCAAGCTAATCGGGTCTGGGACCGTTGTGGATGTTCTCCCTGGAGCGCTCCCAGTGTATTTTGAATCCAATGTGGACATATATTTCGAGGAGATAACGGGAAT
>MDTG01068670.1_pt1 | contig 12070 bp, 10 predicted proteins | sample 811421 | NCBI WGS metagenome assembly MDTG01 (sample SAMN05326645, study PRJNA326480) | marine metagenome | isolation source: seawater | place: Pacific Ocean: South East | collected 2011 | reverse complement strand
GTAGGTGTAACCCGGGCCGTCTGTGTCTTCGCTTGACGTGAAGAAACTCGGCGCTGCAAACGAGGCAGCGGCGGGAATCATGCTGGCGCCAATGATAAAAGCGGCTTTTTTCATGATGGTCTCCAGTTCGTTGCCGGATAGGGGGGGGAATCCAGCGATTGGAAATATAGAAAGCCGCCTTGATAATGTCAACGAAAAATCAAGCAATCGTTTCGATAGCTTCAAGGGTGGTTATTACATCATTCCGCGCTCGGCCAGGCTCGTGATGTTTTCACGGCCGATAACCAGATGATCCAGAACGCGAATATCCACCAGATCAAGAGCTGCGATCAGGCGTTTCGTGATGTCGCGATCGGCTCCGGAGGGCTCGGCAACGCCCGACGGGTGGTTGTGGGCCAGAATCACGGCGGCGGCATTATGCCTCAACGCCGCCTTGACCACTTCGCGCGGGTAGACGGTTGCGCCGTCGATGGTGCCGCGGAACAGCTCCTCGAACACGATCACGCGGTTACGGTTGTCCAGAAACAGACAGGCAAAGATCTCGTGTTCGCCGCGGGCCATATGCATCGACAAGTACGCCCGTGTGGCCTGCGGGTCGGCCAGCACATCGCGGTCCATGAAAGCCTCGCCGGCATGTCGCCGGGCCATTTCCAGCACGGCTTGTAGCTGCACGAACTTGGCCGTGCCCAGGCCGCGGGTCGAGACGAAGCGGGCCCGGTCGGCTGCAAGCAGCGCATCGAGGCTGCCGTATTCGACGAGCATCTGCCGGGCCAGATCCACCGCACTTGTGCCGGCCACACCGGTGCGCAGGAAAATCGCCAGCAGCTCGGCATCGGACAGCGCGCCGGCGCCGCGGGCCAGCAGTTTCTCTCGCGGGCGCTCGCTGGCCGGCCAGTCCCTGATTCCCATGCATTCCCCGTTCGTTTGTGGCTCGACGATCCCCCACGGCGCGTCGCCGGGTACAATCAAGCCATGCAAAGCCTGACTCGACAACGGGTGTTGCTGGCCATCACCGGCAGCATCGCCGCCTACAAGACGCCGATCCTCGTGCGCCAGCTGATCGCCGCCGGGGCCGAGGTGCAGGTGGTGATGACGGCTTCGGCCAAGCGTTTCGTGGCTCCCATGGCCCTGGCCGCGGTGTCGGCCCATGCGGTGCGCAACGATCTCTGGGACGAGACGGCCGAGCTCAACATGGGCCATATCGAGCTGGCGCGCTGGGCGGATATGATGCTCGTGGCGCCGGCCAGCGCCGATGTGCTGGCTCGCCTGGCCGGCGGGCTGGCCGATGATCTGGTCACCACGATCGCACTGGCCACCGCCGCGCCGATCATCGTTGCCCCGGCCATGAACCACGTCATGTGGGCACATGCAGCCACGCGCGCGAACATGGAGACGCTCATCGCCCGCGGGGTGAGCTGCATCGGCCCGGATACCGGCGCATTGGCCGAGCGCGAAAGCGGGGCCGGGCGCATGAGCGAGCCGGAGACGATCGTGGCCGCGCTCGCCGCGATGATGGCGCCGGCAGGCGACGGAGCGCTGGCCGGGCAGCGCGTGCTGGTGAGCGCCGGGCCGACCCGCGAAGCCCTGGATCCGGTGCGCTATCTGACCAATCATTCGTCGGGGCGCATGGGCTATGCGCTGGCCGCGGCGGCGGCCCGCGCGGGCGCTTGCGTCTGTCTCGTGTCCGGGCCGACCGCACTGGCCGTGCCGGCCGGCGTGCGCCGGGTCGATGTGCAATCGGCCGCGGATATGCACGCGGCCGTGATGGCCGAAATCGAGGCCGCCGATGTCTTCATCGGCGCTGCGGCCGTGGCTGATTATCGCCCGGCCGATATCGCGACCGACAAGATCAAGAAACACGACGGCGATGCCGAGATTCGGCTGGTGCGCACCCGTGACATCATTGCCGACGTCGCCCGCGACTATCCCCGAGTCTTCACTCTGGGCTTTGCTGCCGAGACCACGGACATGGAGACCGCGGCCCGTAACAAGCGTGCTCGCAAGGGCCTGGCCATGATCGCGGGTAATGTCGTGGGCCCCGACGATGCCTTCGGACGCGATGACAACGCGCTGTTCGTGATCGATGCGACCGGCGAGCAGTACTACGAACGCGATACCAAGGCCGCACTGGCCGAACGTCTGGTGGGCCGAATCGCCGAGCGCCTGGCCGATCAGGCCGTCGGGCGCGCCTGACCTTTTCAATCACCCGTTGCCGAGCGCCATGAAACAACTGCAGGTCAAACGCCTTGATGCCCGTCTGGGCGATGAATTCCCGATGCCGGCTTATGCCACCGAGGGCTCGGCCGGCCTGGATCTGCGCGCCATGATCGAGACACCCTTTGAGCTGGCCCCGGGCGGCTGTGAGCTGCTGGCCACCGGGCTTGCCATCTGGATCGAGGACGCCGCGCTGGCCGGGCTGATCCTGCCGCGCTCGGGGCTGGGCCATAAACACGGCCTCGTGCTCGGCAACGGCGTGGGCCTGATCGATTCGGATTACCAGGGCGAGCTCAAGGTCTCGGCCTGGAACCGCTCGAATGAGGCCTACACCATCGAGCCCGGCGCCCGCATCGCCCAGCTGATCCTCATACCCGTGGTGATGGCCGAGCTGGCCGTGGTGGATGACTTCGCGGCCAGCGGCCGTGGCGCGGCCGGTTTCGGCTCGACCGGACAACACTAAGCATGGAAGAGAACAAGCGCATGTCGCTGGATCCCGAACAAGCCGCCCGCGTGGCCCGTGTGCTGGGCGAGGCACTGCCCTATATCCGGCGTTTTGCCGGCAAGACCGTGGTCATCAAATACGGCGGCAACGCCATGACCGACCCGGCGCTCAAATCCGGTTTCGCCCGCGATATCGCGCTGATGAAGCTCGTGGGCTTCAATCCTGTGGTCGTTCATGGCGGCGGGCCACAGATCGGGCGCGTGCTGGAACAGGTGGGCAAGCGCACCGAGTTCGTCCGCGGCATGCGCGTCACCGATGCCGAGACCATGGACGTGGTCGAAATGGTGCTGGGCGGCCTGGTCAATAAGGAGATCGTCAATCTCATCAACCAGCACGGCGGCCGTGCCGTGGGCCTGACCGGCAAGGACGGCGGCCTGATCACCGCGCGCAAGCTCACCCTGGACGGTGAGACGGCCGATCTGGGCTTCGTCGGTGAGGTCGCCGATATCGATGCGCGTATCGTGCGGCGCCTGGAAGCCGATGATTTCATCCCTGTCATCGCGCCCATCGGCGTGGGCCAAGACGGCAAGAGCTACAACATCAACGCCGACTTGGTGGCCGGGCGCATCGCTTCGGTTCTCAACGCCGAAAAACTCATGCTGCTGACCAATACGCCGGGCGTGCTCGACGGCGACGGCCATCTGCTGACGGGCCTGACCATCGAGCAGGTCGAAACCCTGATCGCCGATGGCGTGATCCACGGCGGCATGCTGCCCAAGATCCAGTGCGCGCTGGAGGCCGTGGCCGACGGTGTCACCGCTGCCCATATCGTGGATGGTCGGGTCGACAACGCCGTGCTGCTGGAGCTGTTCACCGATGCCGGCGTGGGCACGCTGATCGGTCGCTCGGCCTCGGCGGCAACCGGCACGCCGGGGTAGTCACACCCCGTAGCGCCTGCGATAGCCTTCGATCGCCTCGACCTGCGCAGTATCCAGGCCGTTGGCCCGGGCATAGGCGATCACATCGGCCAGGGTGGCCACGGCGATCGTGGGAATGCCTTCGTCCTCGGCGAGCGCGGCCAGCGGCGAGCGCGCGTCGGCGCCGCGTTCCTGCCGGTCCAGGGCGATGAGCACGCCGGCGATTTCCGAGCCGGCGGCGCGTATCGTGGCGATGGCTTCGCGCACGGCCGTACCCGCGGTGATCACATCGTCCACGATGACCACGCGGGCCCCCAGCGGCGCCCCCACGAGCGTGCCGCCTTCGCCGTGGGCCTTGGCCTCCTTGCGGTTGTAGGTGAAGGGCATGTCGTGACCGTGATCGGCCAGGGCCGTGGCCACGGTGGCCACCAGCGGAATGCCCTTGTAGGCCGGGCCGAACAGGCTGTCGTACTGAAGGCCGCTTTCGGCCAGTGTGGCGGCATAGGCCGCGGCCAGGCGTTTCATGCCGGCGCCCGAGGCGATTTCGCCCATATTGAAGAAATACGGGCTCACACGGCCTGATTTCAGCGTGAACTCGCCAAACTTGAGCGCGTCGTAGTCATCGGCCAGCGCCAGAAAATCCTGGGCATGATCGCGGGCGGTGTCGGGCATGGGCACGGGGTCCGTCATCGATGGGCAAGCACGTATGATAAGAGCCTCGAGACGATGCGGCGAGCCGTATCGCATGAGTCACGAGCAACCGGAAGACGTTTCATGCGGGTGATGTCCTTCAACGCCAACGGCATACGTGCCGCCCAGCGCAAAGGCTTTTTCGAATGGATGGCCGCCCAGGATCCGGACGTGGTCTGTATCCAGGAGCTCAAGGCACAGCAGCACCAGCTGGAGGGCATCGAGGCCTTCTGGCCGGCCGGCTATCACTGTTTCTACGAGGAGGCGACCTCGCGCAAGGGCTATTCCGGCGTGGCGATCTATTCCAAGCGCGCACCGGACCAGGTCATCCGCGGCATGGGTCATCCCGAGTTCGATGCCGAGGGCCGGTATATCGAGGCTGTTTTCGAGCAAGACGACGGCCCGCTGCGTATCGCCAGCCTCTATGCTCCCTCGGGCTCCTCGGGCGATCATCGCCAGGATTCCAAGGAACGCTATCTGGTGCACTTCATCGATGTGCTGCAGGCCAAGGCGGCTGCGCCCGGCGAATACCTGGTCTGCGGCGACTGGAATATCGCGCACAAGGAAATCGATCTGAAGAACTGGAAGAACAACAGGAAGAACTCGGGCTTTCTGCCGCACGAGCGGGCCTGGATGGATCGCCTGTTCGACGAGGTCGGCCTGGTGGATGTCTTTCGCCGGGTCAATCCGAACGAGGATCAGTTCACCTGGTGGTCCCAGCGCGGGGCGGCCTGGGACAACAACGTGGGCTGGCGGATCGATTATCACGTGGCCACACCGGGACTGGCTGCCACGGCCACGGCCGAGCACGTCTATCGTGAAACCCGGCTGTCCGATCATGCCCCGCTGACGATCGATTACGATGCCCGGTTCTGAATTTCGCGTGAGCGGGCACGCCGGGGCCGCCCCGGGGCGACGGGATTGGCGGGCCGCGCTGTTCACCTATACCCGCCCGCGTGTCGTGGGCATGGGCTTTCTCGGGTTCTCCTCGGGCCTGCCGTTCCTGCTGGTCTTTTCCACGCTATCGGCGTGGCTGGCCACGGTGGGCGTGTCCAAGACCACGATCGGGCTGTTTTCCTGGCTGGGGCTGACCTACTCGTTCAAGTTTGTGCTGGCGCCGTTCATCGATCGGTTCCGGGTGCCGGGGCTGGGCGGGTGGCTGGGCAAACGGCGCTCGTGGATGCTCATCGCCCAGGCCGGGCTGATGTTCGGGCTGTTCTCGATGGCCGGCACGAACCCGGCCGAGGCGTTGTCCACGCTGGCCTGGTTCGGCCTGCTGGTCGCCTTTTCGTCCTCAATACAGGATATCGCCATCGATGCCTGGCGCATCGAGGCCGTGGCCAACGATCAACAGGGGGCGATGGCAGCGACCTATCTGGCCGGTTATCGCATTGCCATGCTCGTGGCCGGCGCGGGGTCGTTCTATATCGCGGCCGGGGCGTCCTGGCCTACGGCGTATGTCGTGATGGCGGCACTCGTGGGCATCGGCATGATCACCGTGCTGCTGCTCGGCGAGCCGGATGTCGACGCCGAGGGCGAGATGGCCGTGCGCGAGCAGTGGGCTCTGGACTGGCTGGCCGCGCGCCGCCACCAGCCTGCCTGGATCCAGCGCACGCAGCGCTGGATCATTGGCGCGGTGATCTGTCCGTTCTGGGATTTTCTGGTTCGCTACGGGCGCGCAGCGCTTGTCATCCTGGCCGTGGTGGGGCTGTATCGGGCCTGCGAGATCACGCTGGCGGTCATGTCCAACCCGTTCTATCTGGATGCCGGCTACAGCCCGGAACAGATCGCCAGCGTGACCAAGATCTTCGGCCTGATCATGGTGCTGGCCGGGGCCGCGCTGGGCGGCGTGCTGGTCGCGCGGATCGGCGTATTGCGAGCGGCGCTCGTGGGGGCGGTGGTCTCGCCGGCTTCCAATCTGGTCTTCGTGTGGCTGTCGGTGCAGAGCGCGCCCGGCATCGTGGATCTGGCAGCCACGATTTCGGTGGAGAACCTGGCCAACGGCATGGCCATGACCGCGTTCATCGCTTATTTATCCAGCCTGACTAATGTCGCTTATACGGCGACGCAATACGCGCTGTTTTCCTCGTTGATGACCTTGCCGGGCAAGTTCGTCGGCGGGTTCTCCGGCTGGGTGGTCGAGCGGTTCGGTTATGCCTGGTTCTTTTTCGATACCGCGCTGATCGGCGTGCCCGTAATCATCCTGCTCACCGGGCTGGTCATCGTCCAGCCACGACACAAGGACACGACATGACGGCGAAGACGTTATTCACGGTCGGTGCACTCGCGTTGGGCGGCGTTGCCGCTGCCCAGGCGGCGCCCGAGGCCGCGGGCCCTACCAAGGATGGGGCCGGGTCTGCGGCTCGCACGGCCATGACGCTATACAGCCAGGGCATGGCTGTGGTGCAGGCACAGCGTTCGCTGAGCCTGGACAAAGGCACTCAGACCGTGCGCTGGCCGGTCACGGCCCTGCCTGAAACATCGAGCCTGGCGCTGGTTGGCGACGGGCTTCGATTGACCGGTTTTGATGTGGCGGCCGGCGCGGGCCAGGGCCTGGCCGGGCGTATCGGTCAACGCGTCGTGCTCGGCGCCGGCCACGGTGACGATGCGACACGCCAGGGCACGCTGGTGGCCCTGGACGGTGACGCAGCCCTGGTTCGGGTGGATGATCGCATCGAGCGTATCGCGCTGTCCTCGCCGACGGTGATCGGCTGGCCCGCGCCCGAGGATGACACGCAGCGCGTGCTGTCTCTGGATATCGCGGCCCGGACCGGTGGCCGACAGACCGCGACGTTGCTGTATCAGCGGGCGGCCCCTGCCTGGCAGGCCAGCTATACCGGCACGTTCGATGCCGAAACGGGCGCTTTGCGCGTCAATGCCTCGGCGATCATCGACAACCAGAGCAGCACCCCGCTCGATGCGGATCAGGCCTGGCTGGTGGCCGGCCAGCCCCAGCGGGCGGGTTACAACACGCCGCAGCCGGCCATGATGATGGCCAGCAAATCCCGCGTGTCCCACGACAGTCAGCCCGGCGCGCCCGAGCCCGCGGGCGGGTTGTATCGCTATCCGTTGCAGAACGGGTTGCATATCGCCGCCGGTGCCACGCGAGGCATGGCCCTGATGGCGCCGTTCACGCTGGAGGCGACGCGTCGCACCACGTTCACGCACTATGCCACGGCCACCGGGCGCGGCGCGCGCGAGCACGCCATGCTGGCCCTGCACGCCAGAAACAGTACGAACAAGCCGTTACCGGCCGGCATGATCCGTATCTATGACGCTGATGCCCGGGCACAGCTTCTCGGCGGCGATACGCTGAATGATGTGCCCGCCGGTGCACCGATCGATCTCACGCTGGGCGAGGCCTTCGATATCACTGCCACGAGAGAGGTCGCGGCCACCGAGACGACCGATGAGCGCCGCGTGCACATGACGCTTTTCAACGCCACTCAGGCATCGCGCCAGGTGCGCATCGTCGAACGCCTGCCGGATAACGCACGTCTGGCCCCGGGTGCGCCGAAACCGGCCGGGCAGACCGACGGCGCCCCGACCTGGCGGGTGACGATACCGGCCGGCGGGCAGACCGATTTCTCGTATCGTTTCGTCATCGACAACGGCTGATCGCTGCCGGCCGGGGCAGACTGGCGTCAGTGATCGCGTTTGACGATCTCCGCGGCGAGGGCGCGCAGATCGTCGGCGGCCTCGCCCAGGACGTCGAGGGCAGCCGTGGCCTCGGTGTAGAGGCGCTCGGCGAAGGCCTTGGCCTCGGCCAGCCCCATCAGTGCGGGGTAGGTGGCCTTGTCGTGGGCGATATCAGCGCCCTGTTGCTTGCCGAGCGCCTCGGTCGTGCCCTCGATGTCCAGCACATCGTCGCGAACCTGAAAGGCCAGGCCGATCCGCTGGGCAAAGACCTCCAGAGCATCGATGACATCGGCTGATGCCTCGTCAGCTGCCGAGGCCGCCATCATCACGCAGGCCGAGAGCAGGGCGCCGGTCTTGAGGTGATGGATGGTCTCGAGATCCTCGAGGGTGACGTCGCTTCGGGCCTCGCTGGCCATATCCAGGGCCTGGCCGCCGACCATGCCGCGCGAGCCGACCGCGGCGGCCAGACAGCGCATGACCGCCACGCGAGCGGCCGGCCGATCATCCAGGCCGCCGTGGGTGGCTACGATTTCAAACGCCAGCGATTGCAAAGCATCGCCGGCGAGAATCGCCGTGGCGTCATCGAAGGCTTTATGCGTGGTCGGCCGGCCCCGGCGCAGATCGTCGTCGTCCATGGCCGGCAGGTCGTCGTGGACCAGCGAGTAGGCATGGATCAGCTCGATGGCCGCGGCGGCCCCATCCACGCGTGCCAGCGGCACGCCCAGCGCCGTGGCCGTGGCATAGACCAGGCGCGGACGCACCCGCTTGCCCGGTGAAAGCGCGCCGTAGCGCATGGCTTCATGCAGGCGCGCCGGCGCGCGGTCCTCGGTCGGCAGGCAGGCAGCAAGCACGTGCTCGATGCGTTGGCTATAATGCGTCGCTTGATTGGGTTCCATCGGCGGTTCGTCACTGTTGCCGCCGGCCGGGACAAGCCGTCGGCGAGGTCGGTGGCGGGCTAGCTAGCCATTGATCCCGGAAAGCGTCAAGCAAACCGCTTCGACGATCCGACCGCCGGCCAGCCTTACCCTGGCCGCACGATAACTGGGAAGTCGCTCGTTCATGTCACAAGCACCTCTTCAGACGCATTCGGCGCGCCGGGCGCTGGCTTTTCAGGACGAGATCCTGCCAAGTGTCTCGCGTACGTTTGCCTTGACCATTCCCGAGCTGCCCGAACCGCTGCGGGTGGCCATCGGCAATGCGTATCTGTTGTGTCGGATCGCTGACACCATCGAGGACGATGCCGAGATGGCGCGTGCCGACAAGGCCGCCTGGCACGCAGCCTTCGTGGCCGTGGTCGAGACCGGGCAGGGCGCAACCGACTTCGGCGCTCGTCTGGCCCCGCTGCTGTGTGACGACACGCTGGCCGAAGAGCGCCGCCTGGTCGAGAACACCGATGAAGTGATGACCGTCACCCAGGGGCTGGGTATCACGCGCCAGATGGCCGTGGCCCGCTGTGTGCGCATCATGTGCGACGGCATGCCCGAATACGAAGGCGCGGCCACGGTCGACGGCCTGCCGACGTTGCCCCATCTGGATCGCTACTGCTATTTCGTGGCCGGCGTGGTGGGCGAGATGCTCACCACGCTGTTCACCGACTATGAGCCCGGCATGGGCGAACACGATGCCGAGCTCAATCGTCTGGCGGTGTCGTTCGGGCAAGGGCTACAGATGACCAATATCCTCAAGGATATCTGGACCGACCGAGGGCGCGGCGTGTGCTGGCTGCCGCGCGATGTGTTTGCCCGCCACGGTTTCGATCTGTCCACGCTGACCGCCGGCGGCAGCTCAGACCCGGCCTTTGCCGCCGGCCTGTCCGAGCTGATCGGTCTGGCCCATGGCCATCTGCGCAATGCGCTCGACTACACGCTGACGATTCCCGGCCATCAGAAAGGCATCCGTCGATTCTGTCTGTGGGCGATCGGCCTGGCGCTATTGACCCTGCGCAAGATCCAGAACAACCCGCGTTTCACCGACTCCCGCCAGGTGAAAGTATCGCGGCGCAGCGTGCAGGCCACGGTGCTGACGACCAATCTCGCCGTCTCCGACGATGACCGTCTGCGGCATCTGTTTCACATGACGGCTGCAGACCTGCCTGCACTCACGCCCAAGGTGGCCGCGGATCCCGGCGCGCCGATCGATGATCTGGCGGAGCTGCCGGCCAACCAAACATGGCAGGCCGAGGCACCGCCCGGCCTGGAGGAGGCGATCGGTGCCGCGGTCGCGCGGCTGCACGCCGACCAGAAACCCGACGGGCACTGGTGCTACGAGTGCGAGGCCGATTGCACCATCCCGGCCGAATACATCCTCATGATGCACTTCGTCGGCGATGTGGATCAGGCGCTACAGACCCGTATCGCCCGCTTCATCCGCGCCAAGCAGGCCGCCCACGGCGGCTGGCCCCTCTACTACGGCGGTGATCTGGATCAGTCGTGCTCGGTGAAGAGCTACTACGCGCTCAAGCTGGCCGGCGACGATGTGGATGCCGCCCATATGGTGCATGCCCGCGAGGCCATTCGTGCCCGCGGCGGGGCCGGCAACGTCAATGTCTTCACCTTGATCGCGCTGGCCCAGTTCGGCCAGGTGCCCTGGCGGGCGGTGCCCTTCATTCCGGTGGAGGTGATGCTCATGCCCGAAGCCTCGCCGTTTCACCTGAGCAAGGTCTCCTACTGGTCGCGCACGGTGATGGTGCCGCTGTTCATTCTGACCAGCCTGCGGGTCATGGCCAAGAACCCGGCCGGGGTCAACGTGCGCGAACTGTTCACGGTGCCGCCCGAGCAACAACGGGATTTCGTGCCGGTGGAGTCGCCGCTCCAGCATTTCTTCAAGGGCCTGGACGCCGTCGGGCGCAGTTTTGAACCGCTGATCCCGCAGTTCATCCGCAAGCGAGCGATCAAGAAGGCCGAGGCCTGGATCATCGAGCGTCTGAACGGCACCGACGGCATCGGCGCGATCTTCCCGGCGATGGTCAATGTCTACGAGGCCCTCGGCGAGCTGGGCTACAGCGCGGATCATCCCTACCGGGCCGATACCCGCAAGGCCATCGACGATCTGATCTTCGATCATGGCGATGCCGCCAATGTGCAGCCCTGTGCCTCGCCGGTCTGGGATACGTGTCTGGGCGGGCTGGCCCTGCAGGAAGCCGCGGGCACCGGCGATACCCCGGCGGTGCGTGCCGGGCTGGACTGGCTGGCCGCGCGCCAGGTCTGCGACGGGCCGGGCGACTGGCGCGATTTCCATCCCGATCTGCCCGGCGGTGGCTGGCCGTTCCAGTACGCCAACGACCACTATCCGGATCTGGACGACACGGCCGCGGTCGCCTGGGCCATGTACAACACCGGCGATCACGCCACCTATGGCCGGGCGATCACCCGGGCCATGGACTGGCTGATCGGCATGCAGTCGAAAAACGGCGGCATCGCGGCGTTCGATTCCGACAACAATCACGAATATCTCAACGCCATCCCGTTCGCCGATCACGGCGCGCTGCTCGATCCGCCCACGGCCGACGTCACCGCGCGCGTACTGGCCCTGGCCGGGCGCCTGCGCCGGCCCCAGGACGGCCCGTTCATTCGCCGCGCGCTGGCGTATATCAAGCATGAGCAGGAGGCCGACGGCTCCTGGTTCGGACGTTGGGGCACCAACTATATCTATGGCACCTGGTCGGTCCTGATGGCTGCCGAGACGCTGGGCGAAGACATGCGCCAGGACTGGATCCAGCGCGGCGTGGCCTATATCAAGGGCATGCAGCGCGCGGATGGCAGCTGGGGCGAGGACAACGGCAGCTACTGGAATCCGCCGCGCGGGCGCGCCGATATCGCCACCAGCTTTCAGACAGCCTGGGCCATGCTGGCCCTGATGGCCGCCGGTGAGCGCGACAGCCGCGCCCTGGCGCGCGGGGCGGCCTGGCTGATCGCTGCCCAGGGTGAGGACGGCGCCTGGCACGACCCGGAACATACCGCGCCCGGCTTTCCGCGCGTGTTCTATCTCAAGTATCACGGCTATACGCATTATTTCCCGATGTGGGCACTGGCGCGCTATCGCAACAGCCAGGCCGGCGTGGCCTCGCCGGTCAGCGCGCCGCTCGAATACGACACATGACAGGGCCGGCTTGCGACCAGGTCGCTTATATCGCGGCCCTGCCCGGCGAGGCACGGGCGCTGGCGCG